>Ga0213860_10000498_pt1 | contig 15704 bp, 17 predicted proteins | sample PICome_3_FD_160118 | JGI IMG/M metagenome (GOLD analysis project Ga0213860, IMG submission 160118) | Coastal seawater microbial communities near Pivers Island, North Carolina, United States - PICO550 | ecosystem: Environmental > Aquatic > Marine > Coastal | place: USA: North Carolina...
CTGATCCATAATCAATACCAAAGGTCCATTCTTGGCGACGCGTTGGCTGCGCACTGTAATTGATTAAACTTCCGTTGCTTAATCCTCCATTTGGAATGACGACCTGTTTGTTATCTGGCGTAGTCAGAGTTGTCACGAAGATTTGGATACTTTGAACCGTACCGGAATAGCCTTGGGCCTCTATGAAATCACCTACTTTAAAGGGCTTAAAGATTAGAATCATAGCGCCCCCTGCAAAATTCTGTAATGTTCCACTCAACGCCATGCCAATTGCCAATCCTGCAGAAGCAAGTACAGCAACAATAGAAGTCGTGGCAACACCAAGCTGATTAATAGTCGCGATGATGACCATGGCTTGCAGGCCAATCTTCACCAATGATTGCAAGAAGGTAGTTAAAGATGGATCTACTTCACGAAGCTGTAGTCCCTTGTTCAGCGCACGCATCATCAATTTGACAATACGCATTCCAATCCAAAAAATCAGCAGCGCAAAGACCACATGCTTGGCCCAGCCTAAAATGCTGTTTTGAATGGTTTCCATGGGGATTCCTAATATCTCTTCCATGATTATTTCTTTCTTTGAGCGGTGTAGTCTATAACGAGTGCTAAAGCATCACGCTCTTCGGTTTGAGGAAAGTTAAAGAGAATCTCTTTGGCTTGATCAATATGCCACATCATTTTAGTCCGCGCATATTCGAGTCCTCCTGATTGTCTCACAAAATCCACTACTTCTTTGACTTTCTTGGGCCTATCGTGATGTTTTTTAATCGTACGAATAATGTATCGGCGCGTTTTATCATCAGCCTCTTGTAAAGCATGTATCAAGGGTAAGGTCATTTTTTGTTCCTTAATATCTATACCTGCAGGCTTTCCTGTTAGGTTTACGCGCTCAAAATCGAACAAATCGTCCTTAATCTGGAAAGCAAGCCCTAGATGTCTGCCAAGCATTCGGAATTTATCTATATCATCTTCATTACCTCCTGCACTTGCGGCTCCAACTACACAGCAGGTTTCTAGGAGGGATGCGGTTTTTTGTTGAATGATTTCGAAATATACTTCCTCAGTGATATCGAGTTTCCGTGCCTTTTCAATTTGTAAGAGTTCTCCTTCACTCATTGCTTTCACAGCACCGCTTACATGTTCAAGTAACGTATATTCTTTCGTCTCGACAGCCAACAACAAGACTTTTGAAAGCAAATAATCACCAATGAGTACTGCAATTTTATTTTTCCAGAGCGCATTTATCGAGAAGAAGCCTCTTCTTTGATCTGCATCATCCACAACGTCATCATGGACGAGTGTGGCGGTGTGCATTATCTCTACCAATGAAGCACCAACATACGTAGCGTCTGTCACTGATCCCTGAATTTTTGCACTCAAGAATACAAGAATTGGCCGAAGTTGCTTGCCTTTTCGCTTAACCATGTAATTCATCACACGGTCCACCAAAGGAACCCTGGAGCTTAGGTAAGATCGGAATCGATCATCGAAAATCGACATCTCCTGCTTAATTGGCCTCTTAATTGTATCCAGAGTTCCCATCATTTCCAACCTTTCTGTTTACAAATGTGCTCATAAGCCTTTTGAACATTCAAGAAGCTTTCCTTTGCAGCAGCTTGCGCCTCAGCGCCAGCATCAACCAAACGATCAGGATGGAACTTCATTGCCATTTTACGATAAGCTTTTTTAATCTCGGATTCAGACGCGGTAATCGGAACCTCTAAAACCTTAAACGCCCAATTGACGTCTTGGTTTATATGAAACATGGCCTCAATAGAGGCAAAATCATAGGAATTAACACGAAGATGCCGAGCAATACGTTTGATTTCAGCTAATTCTTGATCGTGTAAATGGCCATCCGCCAGACCGAGTTTAAATAAAAAATGTATGAGTTGGAGACGGGTGGCGTGAGTGGTAAAGCTATTAATCTGAGCACAAACCTTAGTCAATGGAATAGGCTGATCAACAATAGATTTAAAGACTTTAAAACTTTCATTTGCGCGGTCCTTCCCGAACATCCCAACGAACTGTTGACGCACAAAATCTAGTTCGCTTTGTTGAACCTTGCCGTCGGCCTTTATGACTCTTGCAGCAAGAACTAATAAAGAAATATGAAAGTCACTAGGCGAACTGGTTTGGCGTGATTGACCTTGGGAAACATTCTCAACGTTCACTAGACTGTGTACCATATTCCCAAATGCAACTCCTAAGAGAGCCCCAATAGGTCCACCTAAGCTCCAGCCTAGACCTCCTCCAAAAATTTGAAATAGGCGTTTCATTCGTAGACCAAAGATAGTCTACGACTGGGATAAAAATCCTTCAAAAAAGAGATTCTTAAGCTGCAAAAATGGCAAAAGCGCCAATGCCCATTATAATGACGATAACCAAGGCTATCTGGCCATACAACTGGCCTTTTGTCATTTTTGGTGCACTGCCTCCTTTACCCACAGTAGTATTCGTTGGCATAACGTAAAGGTTTTGTTCCCTTTTAAAGTACAAAAATTAATGGCCATTTCAAAATGTGTTTGAAATTTAACTAACAGGTAATGAACCACTTAAAGACATAAAAAAAACCCGAGAATACTCGGGGTTTAAAAAACTTTTAGGAAGTTTTATGATCCGCATGCAATGCATTCGTCCGGATTATCAATCGAACAGGCGATTTTCTCTGCATCAGAAGGCGTGTCGTTCATTGAAGCCATAGCAGCCTTTTGGGCTTTTACTCTAGCTTCGATTTCCGCTTCTGTCGCAGCGGCAGCGGCAGGTGCTTTATCTACCTTATCGGCAGTGGCCCCTTGGCTAACGCCAGGCGTTACATTGGTTTGTGCATTTTTCTTAACGGTAAACTTAATCGCGGAAGTAGCAGGCTTAGAACGCAGGTAATACATACCTGTCTTCAATCCTTTCTTCCATGCATAAAAGTGCATGGAGGTCAATTTACCCATGTTTGGAGCCTCCATAAAGAGATTCAGACTTTGGCTTTGATCGATGAACAAACCACGATCTGCTGCCATGTCCAAAATATCACGCATTGAAATCTCCCAAACAGTCTTGTAGATGGCTTTTAGGTTCTCTGGAACACCTTCGATGTTTGCCACAGATCCGTTTGAAGCCATTAGAGCATTCTTCATATCCTCATTCCACAATCCAAGCTCAATCAAATCGTGCAACAAGTGCTTGTTCACTACAATGAACTCACCTGAAAGGACGCGACGAGTATACACGTTTGAGGTATAAGGCTCGAAACACTCGTTATTCCCTAGAATCTGAGAGGTTGATGCTGTTGGCATAGGAGCCATTAACAATGAATTGCGAACGCCGTGCTTTTTAATTTCATCACGTAGTGTTTCCCAATCCCAACGACCACTCAATTCCTCGTCTTTCACACCCCAAAGGTTATGTTGGAATTTTCCTTTTGAAATAGGTGAACCCTTGTATGTTTCATATGGTCCATCCGCAATGGCCTGATCCTTTGAAGAAGTCACTGCAGCGTAGTACATGGTTTCGAAGATCTCCTTATTCAAAGCTTTCGCTTCTTCAGAGTCGAAGGCCAAACGCAGTTTAATAAAGGTATCTGCGAGCCCCTGTACACCAAGACCTACAGGACGGTGACGCATATTTGAGTTTCTCGCCTCTACTACTGGATAGTAGTTGCGATCGATCACTTTATTCAAGTTTTTCGTCACCTTATAGGTTACGTCAAATAGTTTCTGGTGGTCAAACTCACCTTGCTCTGTAACAAACATTGGCAATGCAATGGAAGCAAGGTTACAAACCGCTACTTCATCCGGAGAAGTGTATTCTAGGATCTCCGTACATAAGTTTGATGAACGAATAGTTCCCAGGTTTTGCTGGTTCGACTTCAGGTTTGCAGCATCCTTGTACAGCATGTATGGCGTACCTGTCTCGATCTGGCTCTCCATGATTTTAGCCCATACCTCACGAGCCTTCACAGTCCGACGTCCACGACCCTCTTTTTCGTACTTCGTGTAGAGTTTCACAAACTCATCACCGTGGCAATCGAAAAGACCAGGACACTCGTTTGGACACATCAAAGTCCAATCTTCGTTAGTCTCAACACGCTCCATGAACAAGTCAGGAATCCACATGGCATAGAACAAATCGCGTGCACGCATCTCTTCTGTACCGTGGTTCTTCTTCAAATCGAGGAATTCGAAGATATCCGCGTGCCATGGCTCTACGTAAATGGCGAAAGACCCCTTGCGCTTACCTCCACCTTGATCTACGTAACGTGCCGTGTCGTTATACACGCGAAGCATAGGTACAATACCGTTGGAAGTACCATTCGTACCACCAATATATGACCCCGTAGCGCGAATGTTATGGATGCTCAATCCAATACCACCTGCACTTTGAGAAATTTTAGCCGTTTGCTTCAGCGTATCGTAAATACCGTCAATACTATCTTCCTTCATCGTCAACAAGAAACAAGAAGACATCTGAGGCTTCGGTGTTCCCGCATTGAAAAGCGTAGGAGTAGCATGAGTCATATATTTCTTACTCATGAGCTCATAAGTCTCAATGGCACTTTCAAGATCGTCTTTGTGAATACCAATGCTCACACGCATGAGCATGTGTTGGGGGCGCTCCACAATCTTACCATGCATGCGCAAGAGGTAAGAACGTTCTAGCGTTTTGAATCCAAAGTAATCATAACTGAAATCTCTATCATAAATCAACTGAGAATCCAAAAACTCCGCATTTTTCTGGATGATTTCATATACATCGTCCGCAATTAGTGGCGCTGGTTTACCCGTCTCTGGGTTGATGTATTGAAATAAATCAGTAACCGTTTCCGAGAAGCTTTTCTTAGTGCTCTTGTGCAAGTTGCTTACCGCGATGCGAGCCGCAAGATTTGCATAATCAGGGTGTTTGATTGTCATAGACGCCGCTGTCTCAGCCGCCAAGTTATCTAACTCAGCAGTGGTCACACCATCATAGACACCGTCAATAACACGTTTCGCTACAGATACAGGATCAACATATTCGCTGAGCCCGTAACATAGTTTTTCAATTCGTGCAGTGATCTTATCAAATTTGACCGCTTCTTTACGGCCGTCCCTTTTTAATACGCGCATCATGGTTGTTCTCGGAGATTATACGGTTACGGAAAATGTGTGTGTTGTTGTCTTAGAAGTTCAAATCTGCAAATGCATCATCGATGTTGTGGCTACTCTGTTCTTCACCAACCCCAGCTTTTTTGTATTCAGAGACACGTTTCTCGAAGAAGTTTGTTTTTCCTTCAAGTGAAATCATATCCATGAAATCAAATGGGTTAGGTGTATTGTAGACTTTAGGACAATTCAATGTTTCAAGTAGGTGGTCGGTCACGAACTCAAGGTATTCCGCCATGAGTTTTGCATTCATACCGATCAAATTCACCGGCAACGATTCCGTGATGAATTCACGCTCAATATCCAATGCCTCTACGATGATTTGTGTGATGCGTTCTACCGGCACCTTATTCACTAAGTGCGTATTGTGCAGGTGACAAGCGAAGTCACGGTGCAGACCCTCATCACGAGAGATGAATTCATTTGAAGTCGCCAATCCTGGCAACAAACCACGCTTTTTCATCCAGAAGATCGAACAAAAAGCACCAGAGAAGAAGATGCCTTCCACTGCTGCAAAGGCAATTAATCGCTCAGCAAACGATTCGCTTTCAATCCAGCGCAATGCCCAATCAGCCTTTTTCTTGATAGCGGGGAAACGTTCTATGGCATTGAACAATTCGTCTTTTTCCGAATCACTATCGACCAATGTATCTATCAATAAAGAGTACATTTCACTATGAATGTTCTCCATCATGATCTGGAAGCCATAGAAGAATTTCGCCTCAGAGTACTGTACCTCATTCACGAAATTTTCGGCCAAGTTTTCATTTACGATGCCATCCGATGCCGCAAAAAATGCGAGAATGTGTTTCAAGAAGTAACGCTCATCGTCGTTCAACTTTTTCCAGTCTACCACATCTTGGTGCAAATCGATCTCTTCAGCGGTCCAAAAAGACGCCTCTTGTTTCTTATACCATTGCCATATATCATCGTGCTGGATTGGAAAAATTACAAAGCGGTTTTTGTTTTCTTGAAGTATGGGCTCTTGCTGCATCGTACAAAAATTAATAGTCGTTAAGCCGCTTAAAATATTATTAAACAGCTGAAATTCAGTTATTTAAGTGTTTTGGTATTAGGCGGCTTTGTCCGAAGCGTCCACTGGGCGTGGCGAACGGCTGATACAAACATGGCCATCATTTTAAGGAATATCAAGTTGGCCATACCGGGTTTTTCCCACAGTTATTAACAACCATTGTTTGTACCAAAATTGAGACTTAGCAACCCCACCCTAGGATGCTCTAAATGTGTCGATTGAAAGACAATATTTCGACCTTATTCAGCGGCCAAATCTCTCGCCACATTTTCTAATTCACTGTAGAAATGGGACCCGTATTTTCGAATTAAGGGCTCTTTCAAAAACTGGTACACGGGCACTTTTAATTCCTCGCCTAAGGAACATGCCGCACTACAAATACTCCAACGGTCGTAATTCAAAGCTTCAAAATCCGTGTATTTCGCTACTCTGATTGGATACAAATGACAGCTAATGGGCTTTTTCCAAGCAATCTTACCATCTATATAGGCCTTTTCGATTCCACAAGAAGCTGTTCCATCTTTCTCAAAGACCGTGTAGGCACATTCTTTTCCATTGATAAGAGGCGTTTCCAACTCCCCTATACCTTGAACACTCTTGCCTTGGATTTGAACCGCTGCGCGACCAGCATCTGTAAGATAGCTTTCGAACTTAGAATATAATTGATCCAACAACTTCGCTTCTTCCTCGTCTAACGGAGCGCCGGCATTCCCTTCTATACAGCAAGCACCTTTGCAAGCGCCTAGGTTACAGACAAATTCCTTTTTAAAAATATCTGCCGAGAGCAGTTTTCCGTCCAATTCTATCATAATGCAAAGCTAATATCGGTTTTAAGTGCGCAGCTCAACCAAAGACCCTAATTTTGCACTACTATTTAAACAGCTATGGGATTTAACTATAACGATGCGCTTAGTGCTTTTTTGATCTTGTTCGCGGTGATCGACATTCTCGGGAATATCCCTATTATCGTGAGTTTGCGCAAGAAAGTTGGCCATGTACAAAGTGAAAAAGCAACCATCGTTGCCGGTGCCATAATGATCGTCTTTCTTTTTGTCGGCGAGAGTATTTTGAATCTACTCGGGGTCAATGTGCAAAGCTTTGCCATTGCAGGTAGCTTGGTGATTTTCTTTTTAGCCTTAGAAATGATTCTAGGCATTACCCTATATAAGGAAGACACACCCAATACTGCCAGCATCGTACCCATTGCCTTCCCTCTCATTGCAGGCGCCGGTACAATGACGTCACTAGTGTCTATTCGTGCTGAATTTGCAACGATCAATATTCTCATAGCCATTGTGGCTAACATGATCGTGGTCTATGCCGTTTTAAAGAATACTGAACGTCTCGAACGCATCTTAGGACCAGGCGGTTTGAGCATTTTGCGCAAGGTTTTCGGTATTATCTTGCTTGCCATTGCCGTGAAGCTATTCTTCACCAACCTCATACCTCTACTTAACGCTTAATAAAGCCCAACAACATGTCAGACGACCAGTTTAAAAACGTTATCTCCCACGCCAAAGAATACGGCTACATCTTTCAAAGCAGCGAAATCTATGATGGATTAAGCGCGGTATACGATTATGGACAGAACGGCGCCTTATTGAAAAACAACATCAAGGCGTACTGGTGGGGCGCCATGGTACAGATGCACGAAAATATTGTCGGAATTGATTCGGCGATTTTCATGCACCCAACGACTTGGAAGGCCTCTGGTCACGTGGATGCTTTTAATGACCCGCTGATTGACAATAAAGACAGCAAAAAGCGCTACCGCGCGGATGTATTGATCGAAGACCACGTCGAGAAGATTCATCAGAAAATAGATAAAGAGGTTAAGAAAGCTGAAAAACGATTTGGCGAGAGCTTCAATAAAGAGCAATACTTAAGCACCAACCCACGTGTGATGGGCTACCAAGATAAGATTTCCGCCATTATGAACAGATTCGTGAAAGCGATGGAGGCAGAAGATCTTGCAGATGTGAAGAAACTGATTGAAGACGAGGAAATCAAGTGTCCAGTGAGTGGATCGATGAATTGGACCGATGTACGCCAGTTCAACCTTATGTTCGGCACACAATTAGGGTCTGTTGCCGAGGATGCGACTACGTTGTACTTGCGCCCGGAAACGGCCCAAGGTATTTTCTTGAATTACCTCAACGTTCAGAAAACCGGCCGTATGAAAATCCCATTTGGTATTGCACAAATAGGTAAGGCCTTCAGAAATGAAATCGTGGCACGTCAGTTCATCTTCCGCATGCGCGAGTTTGAACAGATGGAAATGCAATTCTTTGTACGCCCTGGCACTGAAATGGAGTGGTACGAAACCTGGAAAGAGCGCCGATTGAATTGGCACAAGAGTTTAGGTTTCGATGTTGCCAAATATAGGTTTCACGATCACGAAAAATTGGCCCACTATGCCAATGCTGCTGCCGATATCGAATTTGAATTTCCATTTGGATTCAAAGAATTAGAGGGTATTCACAGTCGTACAGATTTTGATTTGAGCCAGCACGAGAAATTCAGTGGTAAGAAATTACAGTACTTCGATCCTGAACTCGGCGAAAACTATGTGCCGTATGTAGTAGAAACCTCTATTGGATTGGACCGTATGTTCTTGGCCGTATTGAGCACAAGCCTTCAAGAGGAAACTCTCGAGGATGGTTCTTCGCGTACCGTATTGAACCTCCCAGCATTCTTGGCGCCTTATAAAGTTGCTGTTCTCCCGCTGTTGAAGAAAGACGGTTTGCCAGAAAAAGCTAGAGAAATTGTCAACTTATTGAAGTTCGACCATATGGTACAATTCGACGAAAAAGATGCCATTGGAAAGCGTTACCGTCGTCAGGATGCGGCAGGAACACCACTTTGTGTGACCGTTGATCACCAAAGCTTAGAGGATCATACAGTCACCGTACGATTCCGGGACTCCATGGAGCAAATTCGTATTTCAGCGAGTGAATTACCCGCTTTGGTCAATGAAAAAGTTGGATTGAGCTATGCATTAATGAAACTTTGAGTGCAGAGCGTGTATATTTTTCGAATTTAGCTTAACTTTCTGCTGTTATTAATCTAATGGATAAACCTTATTATGAAAAAATTACAATTATTTGCCGCAGTCGCAATTGCAGCAGCCCTTACTGCATGTAATGCACCTGCAGAAGAAAGTGCCGCTGATGATCTCCTTGAGATTGTAGATGACCTTGAAGATATGTCAAGCGACCTTGAAGACCTGGAAGACGTCTTAGATGATGCAAATGTCGAAGAAGCAATGGATGCCGTTCAAGATCTAATGGAAGATGCAGATGTAGAAGATGCTGTAGAAGCCATGAAGGATGCTAAAGATGCATTGGATGCAATGGAAGATTTAACTAATGCGTTAGATAATCTGTAAAATGTGATTCAACACCTTTTATGTGGTACATGATAAAGCCCTGTTTTTGGACAGGGCTTTTTTTTGTAATTACACTTCAGAAGTTCCTTAGATTTCTTGCCTCACCAATGAAAGTTCAGCGCTACAAAAGAATTAGGTAAAAAATTTGTAGAGTTTTGATTTTCAATTATTTTTCGGCGTTATTAATTTCAACAAACGCGTTATGAAAAAAGTACAATTATTTGCAGCCGCTCTAGTAGCAGTAGCTTTGACGGCTTGTAATGCACCAGCTGAAGAAGCTGATGCAGCAACTGATGCTGAAACTACTGAAGTAGAGGCTCCAGCAACTGATGAAGCTGATGCAGGTGCAGAAGGCGAAGCTGATGCAGGTGCAGAAGGCGAAGCTGATGCAGGCGCAGAAGGCGAAGCTGATGCAGGCGCAGAAGGCGAAGCTGATGCAGGTGCAGAAGGCGAAGCTGATGCTATTGAAGGAGATATCTAATCTTCTCTACATGAGGCCCTTTAGAGCCTCCCAAATTCTAAATAAAAAACCCAAGGTTAACCCTTGGGTTTTTTTATTGTAGCGTACCGGAAGATAATTTGATGACTTCTTTCAACACAGGGTCTTCATTCAAAAGCATTGAGACGTAAGCATCAAATCCCCAGATGTTTTTTGCAATGGCAGCTTTCATCATCAATCTTAGTTCGGTCAATTGATCCATTGGCAGGTCCTCGATATATAAACCATATCCGCCGTACTTCAAGAATTCTGAGATTAATTCATCATCTACAACTTTCATATTGAAAAAATCTTCATACTCCCATGTTCCTATTTTCTGACGTCGAGCATCTACCCATTGGAAAGCAAAATCGTCAATCGTTCCAAAGGAAAAACCCCAATAATAACTGCCTACTGTATCGTTACTCAACTCTATATCCGGCTCAATACCCCCCACGGATGATAAAATTTTACCGCTATCACTTTGGAAGACTAACCCTTCCATTTCACCCGGTAAATCTGCTCCTGCATATGGTTTTTGAATAGATCTGCCCGATGGGGTGTAGTAGTACGCTACTGTAAGTCTCATTGTAGATCCATCAGGCAACTGTTTATCTTCTTGTACTAATCCTTTGCCAAATGTTGTAGTGCCATAAATAGTGGCACGATCATGATCCTGAAGAGCTCCTGACAGTACCTCGGAAGCCGAAGCACTTTGATCATTCAAAATAATATGCAGAGGTAAGTCCTCGTATTTATCCCCTCGCTTAGACTCTGCGACAATTGTGCGACCGTCTTTATACTTTGTACTAACGATGGTTTTGTTACCGCCCAAAAACAAATCTGCAATTTCAACCGCTTCATGCAAGTAGCCACCAGGGTTATCTCGTAAATCTAGAATCAACCCACGCATACCTTGGTCATCAAGTTTTGCCAGCGCCTCTTGTAATTCCTCGGTTGTAGATTCGGCAAATCGGTCAACTTTCACATAGCCCATCGACCCATACATCTGAGCACCACTCACACTATTCAAAGGAATAAAGTCGCGCTGTACTGCAGCTACTAGAGACAGTCCATCTCTTATTATATCAAACGTGACATAGGTATTTACAGGGCCTTTTATCTTCTGAGTAACGAACTCATTGGTCAACCCAGCTCCTACAATAGTATCACCGTCTATCGCGTATATTCTATCGCCCGCTTTCAGGCCATAGGATTCAGCAGGTCCGCCCTCCATAATATAAACAAATACCAAAGTATCCTCGTATATCGTGAATTCAACACCTACACCAGAGAATGAGCCTTGCATTCGCTCGGCTATTTGCTGTTCGTCCTCGACTGGAATAAGCACACTGTGTGGATCGAGCCCGGACAAAATGTAATCCATTGCTTGCTGTTGCAGTTTGGCAATATCCAGAGTATCTACATATTCATCTTGGAGGTATTGAAAGAATTGGTCCATTGATGATCCTTTGCTCCCGGAAATCGATTCCCGAAAGCTCAAACCAACAAAAATGCCAACCAAAAAGAAGGCTGTAATCCAAAGTACTATTCGCTGGGGTTTCACTAAGGGTCCAATTGTTCTATGCGCACTCCTGCTTTTTCTAAAAAGCGAAGGCCGCTATCGTCCTTGTATTTATTACGGTATACTAGGCGCTTTATACCCGATTGATGAACCAATTTACTACACTCCTTGCAAGGACTTAAGGTTAAGTACAGTGTAGCTCCTTCCGCTGATGCCGTACTCGATGCTACCTTTAATATAGCATTGGCCTCTGCATGAAGGACGTACCACTTAGTGTAATTTTTTTCATCTTCACACGGATTTTCAAATCCCGTAGGGGTACCATTAAAACCGTCGGAAATAATCATACGACCCTTGACAATCAACGCGCCTACTTTCTTGCGGGTGCAATGACTAAGTTGAGCCCACTCTTCTGCCATGCGCAGGTAGGCTTCGTCGTACTTTCTTTGCTTGCGTTGTGCTTCGTCCATCTTGAGTTCGTGAATTTAGAACATTCGATTCGAAGCGTAGGTAAGCCGGGGCCAATTATTTTAAGTTGGCATTGATCGGAATGGTATACTGGATTCGGACAGGCTTCCCATCATAGGTCGCAGGGATCATGGTTGGTAGCGCACGCACCGCACGAATGGCTTCGGCATCCAATAAAGCATCAAGTCCTTTGACTACCGTGACGTTGCTTATACTACCGTCGCTTTCTACCACAAAATTCACGTAGATCTTGCCTTCCACCCCGAGCGAACGAGCTGCCTCCGGGTATTTGTATTCATCGGCCAAATAGCTTGCCAATGTGTTATTGAAACATTCAAATTCCCTATCGGCATCCTGAATGTACTCGCAACCAGCATAACTGGCATTCTTCAACCCACCTTGCGGCTTTTTCGCACCACATCCACTCAGTAAAACCATAGCAGCCGTCACGGCCAAAACTTTTTTATAGGTCCAGGTATTTTTCGTGAATATACCACTTCGATTACGAGCCGCGGCCAGATTCACCTACGACTAATTGGACCTTGAAGGTAAAATTTGTTGAAAATCAGTTGCTCGCATTTTACTATCTTAGTTTATAACAAAAAAAAACACTCATGAAAAAAACAATCATCACACTTCTCGTTCTAAGCTCTTCATACGTAGGAGCTCAGACTATTAGTTGCCCAAACTTACCTTGGGGAATGACCATGGAATTTGATCAAATCAATGATACCGTTCCTGTTTCTAATAATGGTCCATGGGATTTTTCAACTCTTCAACCTGGGATAACTTATGAAATGAAAGTATTACCCCTCGACTCATCCGTGCATGCTTCCAATTATCCAAATGCTACTCATGTCTTGAAAAGTGCTAATGGGGAATTTTTTCTGAGTTACGACTCTAGTGGATTGAAGTCTCACGGAAAAGTGACTTCAACTACAACCTCGAGTTACACTGATGCACTAACACTAGTTCCGTTCCCGTTTAATTCAACCCTGAATCACGTAGATAGCATGGCCTCAACATTGGTTTGGAATACGCTCACAGCGAACGTTACGGAAAAAGCAGAGGTAGAAGGCATAGCACATGGTAACGTTACCATGCCTGACGGCACCACCTATCAAAATTCTATAGCTCTTTCAACAATTCGCACTACTGTAACGGGTCCTTCGCCTTTCGGTACTTATTCAACTGTTGAGGAACATTCAAAAGTCTTTTGGCTTCCAGGTTATGCGCTACCAGTTATTGAAGTTTTACATGTATTCTCAAACGGCGATTTAGTTTTCAAACGCTCACTTTTCCTCCAGGAATTAGAGACCTTTAGCTTACGTGAAGACCAGCAAATAGCCGTTAAAATATCTCCTAATCCAGTGGTTAATGAAGTGACCATTAGTCAATCAATTGGGAATTCACACCTCTACATATTCAGCATTACAGGGGAATTAGTTCTTGATAAGGAGCTAAAGCAAGGGGATAATCATATCGATGTTAGCGCCCTTCCTAGCGGGCTCTATACATGCAGGATAGTCGGTAAAGACTCAAGATTATTATTCGAGGACAAAGTCATTAAATCGTAATGATTTGAAACAAAAAAGCCCTGATGAACTCATCGGGGCTTTTTAATATCGAGGGGAATGGCCTGCGCCGCCCGGGGCGTGCTCGCCCTTTCCCTGCCGACGAAGCATTACCTCAAGGTTTCGACCACTGCCTGCGGCAGAGCGCCAAAAGCAGAAAACCCACCTCGAGTTCACTCGAAGGTGGGTTTTCTTTGCTTTTTTCGGCAGCGCGAACGCAGCTCGAAACCTTGTACCTGAGGGGGGAATCGAACCCCCACTCTGTTGCCAGAACTGGATTTTGAATCCAGCGCGTCTACCAATTCCGCCACTCAGGCATTTCAGCGAATTAGGACGGCAAAAATAAAGGCGTTTTATTATTCTCCTAACATTTCCTGAAAGTTTTTTAATACGCCTATTAAAACACCGTGTTTTTGTGTTCTTTTAATTACATTTGCACCCCTCTACAGAGGTGCTGAATAAGCGATAAGTATACTGATACACAGATATGATGCTACCAGAAGCGAAAATATTTGCCGGACGTCACACCATGGAACTTGCTGGAAAAATTGCAGCGAGCTACGGGATTCCTATGGGAAATGTGATTATCACTGATTTTAGTGATGGCGAATTTGTGCCTTCATTTGAAGAAACTGTTCGTGGAATTCGCGTCTTTTTGATTCAGAGTACAAACCCACCTGCGGACAACCTGATGGAGTTGTTGATGCTGTGTGATGCTGCGAAGCGCGCAAGCGCTAAGCATATTACTGCTGTCGTTCCTTATTTTGGTTTGGCCCGTCAGGATCGTAAAGACAAACCAAGAGTTCCTATAGGTGCGAAGTTGGCCGCGAATTTATTGATGGCTGCAGGAGCCACTCGTGTAATGACGATGGATCTTCACGCCGATCAAATTCAAGGTTTCTTCGAAGTACCGGTGGATCACTTGTACAGCTCAGCGTTGTTTATCAAGGACATCGAAGCGATGGAATTAGACAACTTATGTATTGCATCACCTGATATGGGCGGCGCAAAAAGAGCGCACGCTTATGGTAGTAAACTAGGAGCTGAAGTGGTTATTTGCTACAAGCAACGCAAAAAAGCCAACCAGATTGATAAAATGACCGTAATCGGTGATGTAGAAGGCATGAATGTTATTCTCGTTGACGACATGGTAGATACAGGAGGCACCTTGGTAAAGGCAGCTGAAATGTTGAAAGAAAAAGGTGCTAAATCGGTACGAGCCTATTGTACCCACGGTGTACTTAGTGGTCCAGCCTACGATAGAGTTGGTGGGAGTGCGCTGGAGGAATTGGTTATCACTGATACCATCCCTCAAACAAAAGAAAACCCAAAGGTCCGTGTGATCTCTGTCGCTGATATGTTTGCGAACGTGATGAAGAATGTTCATCACCACCAAAGCATCTCAGGACACTTTATAATGTAATACTTCAATAAACTAGATAAGATGAAGTCTGTTGAAATTCAAGGAACCCTAAGAACCGAAGTTGGTTCTAAATACGCCCAAGCAGAGCGCAAAGCAGGTAATGTACCTTGTGTGATTTACGGTGGCGAAGCACCTGTTCACTTTTCTGCGCCAGCATTAGCGTTCAAACCACTAGTCTACACGCCAGAAGCCAAAACTGCAACCATTACTGTAGACGGCAAAACTGTTGAAGCGGTAATCCAAGACATGCAATTCCACCCAGTAACGGATGCACTAATTCACATCGACTTTATTCAGTTGGTTGAAGGTAAGGCCGTAACCATGAACATTCCTGTTGTATTGAACGGTCAGGCTCGTGGTGTATTGAACGGTGGTAAATTAAAAATGATTCTTCGTACGCTAAGCGTTCGTGCATTGCCAAATGAATTGCCTGATAACATTCAATTGGACGTTACGAACTTGCGTATTGGTAAGTCTATTCGCGTAAGTGATGTAGTTCCTGCCGGATACGAAATTTTGAACGCTGATACTGCTGTAATCGTTACCGTTAAAAAAGCACGTGGAGCAATGGATGACGAAGACGAGGACGAAGAAGGTGCTGCTGAAGAAGGTGGTGCTGAAGCTGCTGCAGAAGCTCCTGCTGAGGCTGCAGAATAATTCGTACTTTTTCGGGTATGAAA
>Ga0213860_10000499_pt1 | contig 15698 bp, 1 predicted proteins | sample PICome_3_FD_160118 | JGI IMG/M metagenome (GOLD analysis project Ga0213860, IMG submission 160118) | Coastal seawater microbial communities near Pivers Island, North Carolina, United States - PICO550 | ecosystem: Environmental > Aquatic > Marine > Coastal | place: USA: North Carolina | collected...
CATTAGTTAATTTTTCAAATCTAGACTTTACACAGATAAAGGAATCAATCAGAGAATACGTAAAGGCCAATAGCAACTTTACGGATTACGACTTTGAGGGTTCTAACCTTTCTGCGATCATTGATATACTTGCTTACAACACTTATATCAATTCTTACAATGCCAATATGGTCAGTAACGAGGTGTTCCTCGATAGTGCAACTTTAAGAGAGAATGTTGTTGCACTCGCAAGAAATATTGGATTCGTACCGAGATCAAGAAAAGCATCCAGCACAGAAGTAACATTTAGTGTTGATGTTTCGGGATTATCTAACGCACCAGCAACTCTGACACTGAAGAGAGGCTTAGTTGCAACAACACTCCGAAGATTTGGAAACTTAAACTATACCTTTACAGTACCAGATGATATCACAGTTCCTGTTGTAAATGATGTTGCAACATTTAGTAGAATCGAAATATATGAAGGAACACCATTAAAGGCAGATTTTGTTGTAGATAGTTCAAACACACAACAAAAGTTTATTATCAATAACTCTGATGTAGATACTTCTCTTATTCGAGTCGAAGTATATGACACTAAGACTAGTTCTACAAAAAGAAATTTTCATCTCAAGGAAGACCTTTTTAATGTTAACTCTGATTCAAATGTATTCTTTATTCAGGAAACAGCAGATGAGCAGTATGAACTCATCTTTGGTGATGGTGTCTTTGGAACAAAACTTGAAAACTCAAATTATATTGTAGCGTACTATTCAACCACTAGTGGCCCAGAGGCAAATAATGTATCTCAGTTTTCTTTTGCAGGAAGATTGATTGATAATAGTGGCACTGTTGTAACTTCTGACATCTCTACATTATCTCCGGTTAATCCAACGAGTGGTGGACAGGACATTGAAAGTATCTCTTCAATTAAAAAGTTTGCTCCTAGAGTATATTCTGCACAGAATAGGGCAGTGACTGCTGCCGACTATGAAGCAATTGTTCCAAGAATATATGCAGAAGCAGAATCTGTTGTTGCATATGGAGGAGAAACTTTAGACCCACCAAGATTTGGTGAAATATTTCTTTCCATTAAGCCAACAAATGGAAATTTTGTTCCCAGTACAATAAAAAATAATATTATTGCAGACCTAAGTAAATATAGTGTTGCTTCAATTAGAGTGAATATACTTGATTTGAAGTTCTTATTCATTGAATATCAGACTAGTGTGTATTACAACAGCAATTTAGTTGGAGGTCCTGAAACTGTTAAGAGTAGTGTTTCCACCAACATAGAAAAGTATGCTGATTCTTCTGAACTTAATAAGTTTGGATCTAGATTGAAATATAGTAAGTTGCTTGGAATAATTGATAATAGTCATGACTCTGTTGTTTCTAACATCACCAACTTAGAGATAAGAAGGGATATGAAACCATTATTCAATCAATTTACTGAATATGAAGTTTGTTATGGAAATCCTTTATTTGTAAGAGATAGAAATGGATATAATGTTAGATCTTCTGGATTTAGAGTTAGTGGAATAGCAGAAACTTTATATCTATCTGATAAACCTAATGCAGATCTCAAAACGGGATCAATGTTTTTGTTTAGATTAAATAGTGATTTGGAACCAGTCAGAGTTGCTGGAAATGTAGGAACTATTGATTATGTTAAAGGAGAAATACTTTTGACATCAATTAATATAATCTCAACAGTGGTGACAGATCCGGATCAGGTAATACAAATATCTGTTTCACCTGCTTCAAATGATGTCATCGGAAAACAGGACCTTTATATTCAACTAGATAATAGTAATAGTACAATTACTACAATAGTTGATCCAATATCCTCCGGTTCAGATGTTTCCGGATCGAGTTACAAATCATCTCAAAGTTACTTTAGTAATACCTCATCACCATTAATCAGAAGCTAGTAATATGTTTAACAGAGTAGATTCTTCGCTGGTAGTTAAAAATCAACTCCCAAGCTTTTTAAGAGATGACTTTCCTCTTCTTGGTGAATTTTTAACGCAATATTATATTTCACAAAACTATCAAGGTGGACCTGCAAATCTGCTTGAAAATATTGATCAGTACTTAAATCTTGATAATCTTTCAAACTTAATCGAATCTACAACACTATCTTCCGATATAAGAGGTGTAAACAAAAAGATAGAAGTATCTTCAACAAATGGATTTCCAGATCATTACGGCCTTCTGCAAATCGATGATGAAATCATTACATATACAGAGAAGACCTCTACAAGTTTTTTAAACTGTTCTAGAGGTTTTAGTGGAGTAAAATCTTATAATAATCCAAACTCCCCAGATCAACTTCTTTTTTCTGAGACTCAAGCTACAAATCATTCTTCAGGATCAAAAGTAATCAATTTAAGTGTTTTATTTTTATCCGAGTTTTTTAAAAAATTTAAATATCAATATAATCCAGGATTTTCTGAAAGAAATATAGATTCTTCTCTGAATAAAAAACTTGTATTATCAAATCTCAAGAATTTTTATGAATCAAAGGGATCAGATGAATCATTTGAAATTCTTTTCAGGGTTCTCTATGGTAAAGATGTAACAATCATAAAACCAAAAGATTTTCTTTTAAAGAGTTCCGATGCTGATTATAGGAAAACTATAGATTTAGTTGTAGAAACAATTGATGGTGATGTTAGTAAATTAATTAATAAAACAATATTTCAAGATAAAACATCATTTCAAAAAGAAGCTTCTGGTGCCGTCGGTGGTATACAGTTAATATCAAGAGGTACAAAAGAATATTCGGTATTAAATCTTGATAAAAGTTCAATTGCTGGTGAATTTTCAATTCATCCCAAAACAAAGTTAATAACACCTGTGGTTATTGGGGCAACTTTTTTAGATGTAGACACCACTATAGGATTTCCAAAGAGTGGAGAACTATTAGTTCAGTTTGCTGATGGTATAGACGTAGTAATTAATTATTCAGATAAAACTGTAAATCAATTTTTACAATGCACTGGGGTCAGTAGAGACATTGACCCAGAACATGAATTACTTTTAAATGAAAATGCTTATGGATATCTTTTACCAAATAATTCTGGTTTGGTAAAGTTTAGAATTAATGGTGTAATATCTGACATTGATATAAAAGATGAAACTAAACTTTATCAGAAGAAAGACAGTATATTTGTTAAAGGTCTGGGATATGATGATAAAACTCCCAGGGCCTCTAATTGGGTATTCAACATTGCAAATGAATATGATGTATCTTCAATAACTCTACTTAATGTAACAGATCAAACTTATGAGGTAGAAACATTTAATGATGTAACCTTGACAAAAGGATCAAAAATTAAATTAACATCTAGCACTGGTGTAGTCTATGATAATGTTACAGTAACATCTATTTCCAATAGAAGAAAATTTACTATAAAAGGAGCTGCTTCAGTAAATACTTCTTCTATAATTAAATATAAAGTTCTTTCTAAAATAAATCATGCTAATAGTGTAAATTATCCAGATGTAAATCAATTTTCTACTGATGTTCAGAATGTTTATGTCGGTATTAAATCAACTTTTATAACTTCTTCAGCACTACCAAATTACACAAATCCACTAGAAATAAAGGATCAATCTGTAACTTTTAGCGGATCTTTTAGTGGGGACACTTTATTCATTCAAAATCACGGATTTATTACTGGAGATTCAGTAAGGTATCATGCTCCATCTGATTCTAATTCATTGGGGATTGATGATTTAGAATATTTTGTCAATGTAATTGATAGTAATAATTTACAATTATCGTTTAGTGCCGCTAATATCAGATTAGGAAAATTTATTTCCATTGATGGAACTAAAAATGTAACTAATAATAAATTGCAATTGACAAGACTTTTCAAAAAGTCATTATCTTCAGATAAAATAGTAAGAAGATTTTCAGATGTAAAAAATACTAAGAAAAAAACGATTACAGAGCCAGGAGAAATCGGAACATTAGTTAATGGTGTTCCAGTAATTAATTACAAATCTTTGGATTCAATTAACTACGGAGATATAGTTAATTCTTTAGTCATAGCAGATGGAGATGACTATGATGTTATTAATCCTCCAAATGTTATAATTACTGATTCTGTAGGATATGGAGCTACAGTATCAGTATCTGTTGTTGGAGATCTTAAGAGAATTGATATTATCGATCCAGGATTTCACTATGACGAAGTTCCTACTGTAGAATTTACTGGAGGTAATGGATCAGGAGCTGTAGCAGACGTAAGTCTTACACCATATACATATTCAGCGTCTTTCAAAGCAGACTCTGGTGCTGGTGTTGGAGTAACAACTCCCAATGTTGACTTATCAAACAATCAAGTTGCTTTTAGTACTTATCATAAGTTTAATAATGGCGAAGAGGTTTTCTATAGGACATTTAATCAAAGTTCTGTTGGTGGTATTTCTACTGATTCCAGATATTTCTTGAGAGTCATTGATGCGAATAGAGTTTCTATTCATAATAACCTTAGTGATGTAGTATCTGGAACTAATAGTCTATTATTAAATTCTTTCGGAATTGGAAACCATGCTTTTGAAAGTGTTCTGAAGAAAAAAAGAATTGGAACTATTACTGTAAAGAATTCTGGATCCGGATATGAAAACCGAGAAGTTAGATGTGGAGCATCTGGAATTAATACATCATTGAATTATGTAAACATTAAAAATCATGGATTCAATAGTGGTGAAACTATTACATATAAAACAGTATCAGGAAGCACAGCAATTTCTGGGTTAACTGAAAATAGTAATTACATTCTAACAAAAGTAGACAGTGATAATTTTTCATTGTCTTCTGTTGGTGTAGGTACGACTGCTGCGGACTTCTTCTTTGCTTCTAAGCAAAATGTAAATATTGTTAGTGTGGGTGTTGGGACTCACATCTTTAAATATCCAGATATAAAAGCTACACTTTTAGGAAAAGTTGGTGTTACCACTTTTGCTCCTCAAGATTTAAGAGCATCCATTAAACCAATCTTTAGAGGATCGTTAAAATCTTCATTTTTAAATGCAAGTGGGGTAGGTTACGGGTCATCCGATATAATTAATTTTATTAAAAAACCAAACATTGATATTAGAAGTGGAACGGGTGCGGAACTTCTTCCAATTGTATCAAGTCAAGGCAAGTTAATTGATGTTCTGATACAAAATGTTGGAAGAGAATATAACTCATCTCCAACTCTGGTGGTGAAGGGAAGTGGAAGTGGAGCAAGAATTACTCCAGTTGTCTCCAATGGAAGAATAACTGAAGTAAAAATAAACACATCTGGGAATGGTTATACCCAGAAAGACACAACGATTCAAGTTGTCCCTGCTGGAGGAGGGGGAAAGGTCGATGTTGAAATAAGAAAATGGACTATTGATAGAATTGAAAAGTTAGTAAGAAATAATAATATCTCTGAAGATGATGGTATTGTTGAATCTTCGGATTATGACAATGAAAATTTAAAATATACTCATGGATATGTTCCAAGAGAACTAAGGAAGAAAGTTCTTGGAAGAAAATTCATAAAAGGAAAAATATCATTTAGAGAAGATCTACCCGTAGACTCTGTTGGATCTGAAGTTGATACAGATCATCACTCTCCAATTATTGGATGGGCTTTTGATGGAAATCCAATTTACGGTCCATATGGATACTCTTCACCATCTGGTGGTGCGGTACGATTGATGAAGAGTGGTTACGAAAAAGTATCCAAAGATAACAGGCCATCAATATCTAATTTTCCCTCTGGATTTTTTATAGAAGATTACGAATTTAAAAATTCTGGAGATTTAGATGAGCATAATGGTAGATTTTCAATAACTCCAGAATACCCCGATGGAATATATCATTATCATGCCACTATATCAGAAACTAATGATTCTTCTGGTCCGTTTGAAAATTTTAGAAAACCACTGTTTCCATATCTGATAGGTAATACCTTTAAGTCAGAAGTTGATACTTTTAACTTTAGCACAGATGCCAATCAAGATGATTTCAATTTCAATGAATCGGGATTGTTGAGAAATAGAAATCCTTACAATTTTAATTCTCAAACTTCATCTTATAATTTCTTAGATGATCCAAAAAATAGAAAAATACCTTCTGCAAAGATCTCTTCAGTTCACAAAGGATCAATAGACACTATTGAAATAGTTGAAAAGGGAGATAATTATAAAAATGGAGATGTAATGTTGTTTGATCCACCAGAGACTGGCGGATTTGCTCCTAAAGTATCCATCTCGGAAATTTCAGGAAAGAAAATAAACAGCATAAGTGTTGCTTCTACTGAAGTTGATAATTTGGAGTTCACTACTCTTAATGATAATACTTTTGTAGCCGTATCAACAACACCACATAACATATCTGCAAGTGAAATTGTAACAATTTCTGGACTCTCCACGACTTTAACTAAATTCGATAGAACTGTAAGAGTTGGGGTTCAGTCATCCATACTTAAAGTTGTGGGTTCAATTGGAAATACAAGTGTCACTGGTGTTGTAACTACGTTCTCTGTTACTGGAAATTTAAATTTCCCACGCTTACAGGAAAATGATATTCTTCAAATTTCTGCAGAAAGAGTAAAAGTAATCAATATCAATAAGCAAGAATCCTCCATCAGAGTTCTTAGGGAATATGATGGAACTGTTGGAGCTGCTTATACTGACAATGAAGTTCTTTTCCAAATTCCAAGAAGATTTACATTTACAAGTAGTAAAATTGAAGATATTGATTATCCAATTAATAAGGAATATTATTTTGATCCGAAGATAACCGTTGGACTTGGAGAAACATTTGGTGTTGGAATTTCTTCCAATCTTTTCTTAGGAATCACCACTGATAGAGCTCCTGTTTCCATTGGAACTGGATCAACTACAACATTTACTTTCCAGAATACTGAAGATTACGCTAAATTTAGTGTTGGATCTAAGTTTGTTTCAATTAGCACATCTGTAACTTCTACTGCTGGAGTTGGAAGCACTGGATTTGATGGAACTCATGAAATTGTTTCTATTGCATCAACTACAATTTCAGTCAAACTGGATAGTTCTAATTTCCAGGGTGTTGGTGTGACTGTTTTCCTTGATAGAGTTGATGTTAAAAAGATTCCTTTCAGAGGAATTTTCATAGAAGACAGTGAAATAAAAACAGGAGACATATTAGTTTATAATTCCAACGGTGGCGATCCAGTTGGAGTAGCTACAACTATTGGAGGGCCACAAGGAAATCTTAATGATGGATCAGTTCTTTTTGCCACTGTTCTTCAGGAGAATGTTATTGGTCTTTCATCGGTACGTGTTGCAATTAGTACGACCGGAATAAAAGACTATGCTGGAATTGGAACGGAGGGTGGATTGCTCTTCTTTACTGGCATTGGAACAGGAGTAAATCATAGTCTCAAGACTGCAAATTCTAAAGTTGTCACTGGATTGATTGTAAAGAATACTGCCACAGTATCAACATCAGGGACTCATGGACTAGCTTTGCTTGATGTTGTTAATATGGACGTTAAACTTGGCATCAGTACAACTGTTGTTGTCAAATATAATGACGCCAATAGGAGAATGATAATCAATCCTAGAGATTTCTCTTCCTCTGATGTGTCAATCACAAACAATACTATTAGGATACCAGATCATAAATTCGTTACGGGACAAAAGGTTATACACTCCTCAGCATCTCCTTCTGGTGGATTGTTGCATGATGAAATCTATTATGTTGTTTATGAAGATAAAAATAGATTTAAATTATCTAAAACAAAATATAATTCAGAATTACTGACACCACTTGTCGTAGACATAACTTCTGCACAGTCTGGAACTATATCTCCAATCAATCCTCCAATTGATGTCACAAGAAATAATCAAATAATTTTCGATTTAAGAGATCAATCACTTGCGTATAATGTAAGTTTTGGTTCGACATCAGCATTTGAATTTAAATTATACAAAGATGAAAATTATCAAGATGAATTTTTGAAAAATGACGGAAGATTGTTTTTGGTTGATAAAGTAGGAGAACCAGGAATTGGAACAATATCTCAAATCTCGATTTCTGTAAACAACGATTACACTAATTCGTTGTTCTATTCCTTGACACCCATTGACAATTCAAATAGTTCTAAAATTCCAGAATTCAAAAAAGGAATAGTATTAACAGATCCTGAGGTCATTGAAGGAAATAAACTAAGATTTGTAGATAGTTCACTGACAGGACAAAAAGTAATTACTGGAATTGGAACAACAGTGTTTAAGTATACTGTTACTAAAAAACCAGAGATTCTTGATCTAACAAAAAATAACTCAACATCTGAATACAAAACTAATTCAAAAACTGCTTTTGGTGGAATATCTAGATTATTACTAAAATCAAGAGGATCTTCTTTAATAAGTTTGCCTAAATTCTTAGGAGCATTGACAGATAATGGTTCAGGAGCTTTACTGAGAGCAAAAAGCAGTAGTATTGGAAAAATTAATAAAGTAAAAACAACTGATATTGGTTTTAATTATTCTGCAGATAAAACACTTTCTCCGGAAGGTTCTATTCCAACAAATCTTGAGATTGAAAGATTTGCTATTCTTAAAAGAATTGGAATAACTTCTGCAGGACTTAACTATACACAAGCACCTGAACTTATACTTATTGATGGATCTACAAATAGCCCAGATCCAGATGTTGATCTAACGTATGAATTGGGTGATGGAGATGTAACTATCAATAAGAATACAAAGGGTCTCGTTGAAGTTCCACCTAAAATTATTCCGATACACAATTCAAATGCGATTGGATTTAGTTCTTTGACATATGATGATGGCACCAAAGATGTCACATTTATTAGTAAAATTGGTTATAGTGATCTTGAGGACTGGCCCTTCACTGTTGGTGATAAAATTCTAGTTGAAGGTGTGAGTATTGGAATTGGATCTACGGGAACTGGATTTAACAGTAAAAACTATCAATATAATCTTTTTGAAATTAAATCCATGGATCCAAATATTGGAGGATCTAATGGTTCTATAGTTGTGAACTATGAATCTGTTCTTAATGGAAATTATCCAGGTAACATAGATTCACTTAATTCATCAATAAGAATAACTGCTGAAAAAACTTTCCCAATATTTGATATTCAAATAGATTTTAATGCATTCTTAGATGAAGAAAAAATTACTACAAACACAGGAAAATCAGGAATCGTACAAAGATTTGATCGCAAAAATGAACAGTTAATTTTAGAAACAGATGATACGTTTGTTACTGGGGATGTTATTATTGGAAGTGTGTCTGGATCTCAGGCTACAATTCTTAGGGAGGACTCCCCAGAATCTCAATTCTCTGTAGACTCATCTGCTCTGGTTGATAAAGGATTCCAAAGAAACACTGGATTTTTAAATGATGAATTGCAAAGAGTATCCGATAATGATTATTATCAAAATCTTTCATATTCTATTAGATCTGAAGTACCATTATCTAAATGGGAAGATACGGTTGATTCCATTGCACATCCAGCTGGATTTAAGAGGTTCTCTGATTTAGTTATTGAATCCAAGTCAGAAACTAATGTTGGATTTGACACTGCACAGTTAGGTGAAGTTGATAGTAAATTAGATTTAATTTCAGATACTAATACAAATTGTCATTTCGACTTCGATTTAGTATCTGAAAACAATCTAATTATAGACGCAGATATTGCATCCGATGAAGTATTTTTCAATGGAAAACTAATTAAAGACTTTTCGGAGTCCAGATCTAACAGAGCATTAACTATTGATGATGTTAGTACAGAATTTAATAGTGAACCAAGACCAACTAGATTTGAGTCTGCAAATCAATTTACTCTATCTGATGCGAGAGTTAGAAAGTATATTTCTTATATTAGAGATAAAAGATTTAAAGATGAAAGACAAATCTCAATTGTAACTCTTCTCCATGACGATTCTGTTGGATATCTTAATCAGTATGGAAGAGTTGATAGTGCTGGCATATTAGGATCTTTTGATTTTAGTGCCAGTGGTGCAACTGGAAGTTTAGATTTCTTCCCAATCAAATTTACTAGAAATGATTATTCTATAAATCTTTTATCTTTTGATCTGAAGGGAACTGCAACTGGAGTTGGAACAACTGCCTTTGGCGACTCTGTTGTTGCCATAACATCATCCATAACTCTCCCAGTCGGAACTGCATCCACAGTTGGTATTGTTACTATTCCAACAAGTCATCATAATAGTAGAGTTCTTTTAGAATTTAGTGCCACAGATGATAGTTTCTTTGAATTCCAAGAGCTAAGCGTTGTTTATAATGGAAGTGACTTAGACATTTTAGAATATGGAAATCTGACAGCAGAAACATTATTCCCTAAAGCAGGTGCAGGATTGGGAACATATGGCGCAGAGATAAATGGATCAAATATTGAGGTTAAGTTTACTCCAACAACTGGATTAACAACTGACTTTGTTTGTAATTCAATGAGAGTATCATTTGATCATACAAAAACTGGTGTGGGAACCGCAGATTTCCAAACAGCAAAAGTTAATAGTAATGTCACTTCAATTGGTGCAACTACCAATCCAGGATTGTCAACCGTTGCTTCATATGATTTTGATGAGTTTGGAGCAGCATATTATATTGTTAGTGTTAAAGACACGACTAATAATAGATATCAACTGTCTGAAGTTGCTATTGCCTCAACTACGGGATCAGTTGATATCAGTGAATATGGGGTTATTTTCTCTGATGTTGGATTAGGAACGGTTGGTGCTGCAAATACAAATTCCAATGTTGAGTTGTATTTTTATCCAGAGCCCTCAATTGCTTGTAATGTACAAGTTTATCAAAATGCAATGAGAGTTGTAGATGAAGATATAACATTAAGAGAAATTCCTTTTGAAAATGGGAGAATTAGAAGCGATTTTGGAAATTATCGTGGAACAGAGAGAGATATTAGGAGAAGATTTGATCTCAAGCATAGAGGAAATACTATATTTGAGAAGTATTTTGATGGATCAAGTTCTACCACTGTAGATGTATCTGAGAATCAATTCATACTTCCAAATCATTTCTTTGTTACTGGAGAACAAATAACTTATAAGCACTCTGCTGATAGTTCTCCTATTGGAATTGAAACAACTACAATTCCTGGTGTTGGATCTACGGATAAGTTGCCACCCACACTGTTCGTAGTAAAGGATGCAGACCTTAAAATAAGAGTATCTGCTTCTGCTAGTGAGGCCTTACTCTCAAGTCCACAAGTTCTTGATATTAAGAATCTTGGTATAGGAACCGGACACTTCTTCATATCAACTGAGTCGAGAGAGAAATGCCTCTTATCCATTGATAATATGATTCAATCTCCTATTGTTAGAACTGGAATATCATATACAACCACTGCTCAAATTGTCAGAACTGATAATGAAATTGATATTAGTGGAATTACTTCAATTTTTACAGGAGATCTTTTAAATATTAATCAAGAGTATGTTATCGTTGAGAGTGTTGGTGTTGGTGGAAATACTAAATTACTGGTTCAAAGGGGATGGATGGGATCCACTATTGATAGACATCCAGTTAACTCAACAGTAACTAAGTATACTGGCAATTATGAAATTGTAGATAATACACTCAACTTTATTGAGGCACCAAGAGGACCTCTTCCAATTTCAACCACTAGTGGAAGAGCAGATGAAAGAGATTGGGTTGGTATTACCACTTACTCCACTTTTAATGGAAGAGCTTTCTTGAGAAGTGCCTCATCTTCAGGTCTTAATACAACTTATTATGATAATTATGTCTTTGATAATATTGAAGAGAAATTTAATGGTATTACCACACAGTTTGCTTTGAAGTATGAAGATGAAGATATAACTGGAATAAGTGGAAGAAATGCGATCATAACAGTAAATTCCATTGTACAGCAACCAGCTAGGTTTGGAAGTGTCAATATTCTTGGCGACTATAAATTAACAGAAGTTGGATCTGCCACTACTATTAGTTTCCCAGGAATCGGGGTATCACAACCATACGATCCTAATAATTCTGCTATTCCTATTGGAGGTTTAATCGTTTCTGTTGGATCTGCCGAAGGATTTGCATATCAACCATTAGTATCTGCCGGTGGTACGGCTATAATTTCTGGATTTGGAACTGTATCATCTATCTCCATTGGAAATAGTGGATCTGGATATAGATCTGGAATTCAAAGTGTAAATGTTTCTGTTGCTAATTCAACGACAGGAGTTTACAACAAAGTTGCCATTGGAACTGCAGTAATAACTGATGGATTAGTGACTTCTGTTGCTATTACAACCACGGGACCTGCAGGAACCTCTTATACATCTACGAATGCACCAATAGTATTCTTTGATGAACCACTTTCTTATTCTAATTTAGATCTCGTATACAGTAGCGATTCTCCAGAACAAGGTATTGGGTCTGGAGCTAAAGTTAGTGTCGTTGTAAGCGGTGGATCTAGTATCTTAAGTTTTGAATTATCTTCTGTTGGATATGGATATCAAAATGGTGATATTCTTACGATTGGGGTAGGTGGAACTGTTGGTGTTCCTACAGATATTAGTAAAACATTTGGAGAGTTCCAAATTACTGTTGATGCTATTAGTGGAGATGAATTCTCTGGATGGACATTTGGGGAATTGGAAGTTCTTGATACTCTAGATTCTCAAATAAATGGCATAAGAGACACATTTAGTTTGAAGAAAAATGATGAAACAATAGCCATACAAAAATCTGTTGGTTCTCCTATTGAACTTGCATCTGTGTTGATTGTATTTGTTAATGACATTATTCAAATACCCGGATCTGGTTATAAGTTTAATGGTGGTACAAGAATTACATTCCCAGAACCATTGAAGAAAGGAGATACAACTAAGATTTTCTTCTATAGAGGAACACCAGGAGTTGATGTTGTTGATGTGGATATCCTTGAAACAGTCAAGGAAGGAGACACTATACAAATACATGATGACACATTACTTTATAGCGAAAATCAAAGAACTGTAACTGAAATTGTTTCCCCATCTGATGTAGAAACAAACAATTATTTTGGTCCAGGAAATGTTACAGATCAAGATCTCCTCCGACCTGTTGATTGGTGTAAGCAAACTGAAGATGTATTCATTAATAATGTTTCTATTCCTAAGAATAGAAGTGTGTATGAACCAAAACTATTCCCAACAACCAATCTAATTAAGAACGTTTCTGCATCAGATCAAGAAATGTATGTTGAATCTGTTAGAACTTTCTTTGACAGTGACAATGAAAATAATATAGTTAATAGTGTCAATAAGAATGGCACTATTGAAATAGTTTCTCAGGATTCTATTGTTGCTGCATCCGCGACCGCCATAGTTTCAGCTGCAGGAACAGTTTCTTCAATAACAATTGGAGTTGGTGGTTCTGGATATACCTCTGCCCCAGAAGTATTCATCACTGAACCTGTGGGTCTGGGATCAACACAAAGAGCAACGGCAACCAGTTCCATAACCGCTGGTATCGTTACCACAATTACTGTTACCACACCTGGAACTGGATATACATCTACAAATGCACCTTCAGTATTGATTGAATCTCCCGTAACAAAAAGAGAGAAAGTTAATAGTGCAACATATACTGGAGATTTTGGAATTATATGTGGTGTCAGTAGTACTTCAGTTGGAGTTGCATCAACTGGAATAGTTTTTGATCTTCACATTCCGATGAATTCCTTCTTGAGAGACACTTCTATAGTTGGAACTGCCGTCACTCTAAGTGACATTTCAACCCAATACTACTTCGTTGTCAGTAACTCAAATATTGGTTCCGGAATAACTGGAATAACCACAAGCAGTGGTGTTACTGTTGGAATTGCAACACAATTTATAGATAGTATCTATGAGGTGGCTTCCGTTTCCATAGCGCAAACACATGTTTACATTTCTGATCCCGCAGTTGGAACTGGATTAACATCAATTGCGAGAGTTGTTGTTGGAGTTTCTACTTACAACAACCTTTCCGGATTTGGCACGGGATACTTTGGTGATTATAGTTGGGGAAGAGTTGATATTTCTTCTCGTACAGGAATCAAAGAATTTGAGATATATAATAATGGATTATCAGGAATAACTACCTCTCCAATCGTGAGAAGAGTCAATCCACTTAAGTCCTCCCAGTACCTAACATAAATACAAAAAACGTTACTAAAATGTCAGCGATTATAACGGATCAATTTAGAATACTTGGTGCTAAAAATTTCGTATCTGCTGCTACGTCTGAATCTAATTCATACTATGTGTTTTTAGGATTACCAAATCCAACGGACGTATCAAGCACTTGGAATACTAGTCCTCCAGCACCTAAAGATTCTTTTGATCAGGAGGATGATTATTGGGATACCATGATCGCCATGAAGAAAATTTCTTCCGGTGATGTAAAAAGAATGGTAAGAAAAACTTCTTGGTCTAGTGGTGTCACTTATGACATGTATCGTCATGACATTACTAGAGATAATCTCTCTAAACCATCAAACTCAACAAACATATACTCTGCAAATTACTTTGTAGTTAATGGTGATTTTAAAGTTTACATTTGCTTACAAAATGGAACCGATCAAGAAAATCCAAATGGAAAACCATCCTTGGATGAACCAACATTTACTGACTTAGAGCCAAGATCTGCTGGAGTGAGTGGTGATGGATATGTTTGGAAATATCTCTATACAATTTCTCCATCTGATATCATTAAATTTGATTCTTTAAATTATATTCCTGTTCCAAATGATTGGGAAAGCACGTCTGACGCTTCAATAAGTGCGGTAAGAGATAATGCATCCGTTAGTGGTCAAATTAAGATTGCAACAATAGTAAACAGAGGAGTTTCTGTAGGACCTCCAAATACCACATATACAAGAGTTCCTATTAGAGGAAATGGAAGTGGTGCTGAGGCAACCATTGTTGTTAATAATAGTTCTCAAGTAGAATCAATTACCATTTCTAATGGTGGGTCTGGATATACCTTTGGAACTGTTGATTTAGTTGCCGGAGGTGTTCCAATTGGAACTACTACTCCTATTTTTAATGTTATCATACCACCCAGAGGTGGACATGGGGCTAACATTTACAGAGAACTTGGCGCTTTTTATGTTCTCCTCTATTCTAGAATTGAAAATGATACCCAAAATCCAGATTTTATAACAGGAAATGAGATTGCAAGAATTGGAATCATTGAAAATCCACAACAGTTTGGATCTACCAATACTTTAACATTAGATAAAGCAAGTTCTGTTTATGCATTAAGATTGTCGGGAGCTGCGTCATCAACCACAACATTTACTGCAGATTCTACAATTACACAAACAGTTGGTGTTGGTTCTACTGCCGTTGGTAGGGTTGTTTCTTATGACAGTAATACTGGTGTTTTAAAGTATTGGCAAGATAAAACTAATTCAGGATTCACAACTGTAGGAGCAGCTATTACTAATCCAGCATATGGATTTGAGCAGTTTGAATTTACATCATCTCCAGGTGTTGGTGGAACATTTGTGATTGAAGGTGGATCTAATAATCTTAATATTGATGCGGGTTTTAGTGGTGTTTCGACAGTAATAAATAATAGGACATATTATCTTGGACAGAGTTTTAATAGTGGTGTTTCTAATCCTGAGTCTAAGAAATATTCTGGAAATATAATATTTGTGGATAATCGTCCAGAAGTG
>Ga0213860_10000500_pt1 | contig 15687 bp, 21 predicted proteins | sample PICome_3_FD_160118 | JGI IMG/M metagenome (GOLD analysis project Ga0213860, IMG submission 160118) | Coastal seawater microbial communities near Pivers Island, North Carolina, United States - PICO550 | ecosystem: Environmental > Aquatic > Marine > Coastal | place: USA: North Carolina...
AACACTTTGGTGTGACGTTGTTCGTCTAGATTGAATACGTATCCAGGCTGTACCTCTGTAAGATACTTGGGTTTCTTGTCTGGTGTGATAGCCCTAGCAGTCCAACCTACCACTCTACCTTCATAGTAGAAGGGTATGATCAATCTATCACGGTACCCTAGGCTTGGGCTCCAGTGATAGTCAATGTCATCTATGCGTAGATCACGTTCTAGCATATACTGAAATACATTTACCATACGCTCAGGTATAGTACCCACTTCAGCCCATTGATGATCTGCTAGTCTAACAGCATCTTCTGGCAACGGGACAGTGTTAAAAGTAGGCAGTTGAGCAATACGTTCCTTTGCTTCAACACCTTCGTTTTCTCTCATCACTTCAAGTGCCACCTTATTGACTATGTCATCAGGTGCTCCCATCCATTGTAGAAGTTTACGCAACTTGTGTGAAAAGTTTCTGCCCGGTTGCCAGGATGCCTTGAAGCCGCAGTTAAAACAATGATAACTTACGCCTCCATCTGGGTTGCTTATAAGGCCACCACGGCCTCGAGTGTCTGCCGTGTGTCCATTGTGATGGCAACACGGTGCGTTAAAGGATAGCCATCCACTAGGCGTAGATTTACGCTTAGACGGCAAGTATGTCAGAACTGTATCATTAACTACACTCATACATTTATTATAGCGTCAGTATAGTGTAATGTCAATCAGTTTCGAACAAGTATTTTAGATATTTTATTTGCTGGGTTAGCAGTTGCTTTGAATCTTATGTAACTAAACACACCATTAAAGTTTGCAGGTTTAGGTTCTGTTTCGCTACCTGTAAAACTTACGGTTGCAATGTCTGCCCAATTAGTTGAACCTGTAATTTGATTTTCTAGTGTACCTTGTATAACAACATCACCTATATAGCTATCTGTATATACCACAGCAGTATGTAGTGCTTCGTTACCATTAATACCAGGTTGTGCATCAGTAGAACTACTGTACCACACACTATCATCTACACCTACTTTTCCTGTGTCTTCAACAAACGCAGTTACAGAAGTTGTACTTGAAGGTCCTGGAAATGCTGAACTACTAACTTTAATAATGCCAGCACTATCAAACCATTCGTTAGCATAAGTCAATACTTTAGTTTCGTCAAAGTCTACTAGATAAATGTTATATGTTAAAAATTGATCTTGTACATTTAGCAAATCGTTTTCAGTAATAGTTACTTTGAATAAACCTTTATTTGTATATGCAGTGCTATCGCCCTGTTGTAGATTTACACCGTCGTGTTCTATAACCATTTGATTGTTTTCGTCAAATGCTACAAATTTAACTGTGTATCTATCTACATCTAAAGGTTTTTGATCTGGATTTATTAGTCTAAATTCTAAGACATTGTCAATGCCTTTATATACGTTTAAATGTCTACTATACACTGGTCTATACTCCGTAACGAATCCTACATCATTTGCTAAGATGTCAACTCTGTTTGAAACTAAATATCTTAAAGTTTGCATAAAGTATTTATCGGATAATAATGTTATTAAAAGACATCGAAACTAACTTTCCATATATTAGCGTAGTCCACTATGGTGGAGCAGAATATGTTGGAATAATTATTAATCAAGATCAGTATGTTACAAGTATGTATGTTTATACTGATCTAAAATCTGAATCAGAGAGAAAGAAGCTACTCGAACTAGGCGATGTTTGGTGGTGGGAATCTAATCGAATGATTCCTATCAACATCTTTTTAAGAAAAGAGATGGAAATATTTAGATATGCTATACAAACAATGAATTCTAAGGATGTAAAAGTTACTATAGGGCCTTGTGTAAACTTAAACAACTTAGCAATTAAACGAGTAAAAAGAAAATCTGTTCAGTTAGTAAAGAAGCCCAAGTAAGGAGAAACAATGGCTGAAAAATATGTAGGAAGAATTTTTGAATGCGACTATAAAGAAAAAGGTAAGTTTTATAAAGGACCTTGTAAAAAAATAGTTCTTCATCCTCACTTAGGAACACCTGCTGCATTTTGTGTTGATCCTAAAATGGGAGTGTTTTATGTAGCACTGAATATGGATGCTATGAGTGAATACATACCTGAAGAGAAACCTGAGCCAGTTAAAGAAGAACCTATAGAGTTTGTGAATGTTCCAAGATCGTATAAAGGCGGAAGGGCAGTCACTAAAGAAGGTAAATCTACTACTGGCGAAATTAGTGAAGACAATATTTTTTAAGAATACAATTTTTCTACTAATAAATTCATATGCACTACAACAGCCATTGCATATGAAAAAGCATGTGCTTTCTTAAAGTAGTATTCGTCATTCTCCGGCTTCGTCCAAACTTCCTTCATCACCATATCCCAACTTTCGCCAATCAGATGCCTCTTCGCTGGCCGTATCATAGCAAGGACGGCAGCTAATTGTTCCACGGAAGTAGGGCAAGTCTTCTTCAGTATTTCCGTATGCCCGTTTAAATGAAATAGTTGATCCACAAATTCTTCGTGTTGTAAAAGTTCCCATATGGGTTCTTTCTCCATAAGTTGTACTAAGTGTTTATCATTTTTTACATCTTTATAAATGCTTACATTTAGAAAATCTAATTTAAAGTAGCCTCTATCTTCAGCAGTTTTATAATCAATAGTACTCAAGTTGTCTACAGGGTTATGTGGACACTCAGTAACATATACACCAGTGTTGTGTTTTTTACCTGTATCTAATTTTGCCACACGGTGTTGTATTTTGTCTAGTATAACACTGCGATCGGCAAAGTCGATATCAATATCAGGCAAGTGCTTTCTCCAGTTTACGAGCTTTTTTAGTAGCCATGTTCCATTTTAGTTTACTAACACGGTCTTTCATAGTAATTCCTAATAAATGATCAAGTTCATGTAAGTAGCACTTGGCACTATATCCTTCAATTTTCACTACACATTCTTGTAAATTTTCATCCCAATATTTTGCAAGTATTTCTTTTGGTCTTGTTACTTTGACAAACATGTTTGGAAAACTTAAACAGCCTTCGACGTCTTGTACAGTTTCTTTTGTATATTGTAGTACAGTAGGATTAATGCACATTGTACTATTTTCTAAACTGTCGCCCATGACAAATACCTGTGCATCTAACCCAATTTGGTTAGCACTAAGTCCTATGCCATCGTTAGCAATCATAAATTCAACCATTTCTTTTTTTAGTTCTTTAGGATCAAATCCAGGATTTTCTAAATCAACAGGTTTTACTTGTTTTTCTAAAAACGGATTAGGGTGATAAACTAATTTCATAATCTTTCCTTTAGTATAGCAAATATATTATTACTTGTCAACATTTATATCAGTAGTTATATCTTTAAGTATTTTATCAATTTCATTTAAAAAACTAGTTGACCATCTGTTGAGTAAATTTTTGTAATTGTGTTTGACAATGTGTTTGTTTTCTCTAATTAATTTTGTTTTTTGACTTCTATCCAAATTTTTAAACTTTTGCAATTCTCGAATTATCATTTGAATTCTTATTTTTTCAGATGTTTCGTTATCATACGATTCATCAAATATATTAGGAAATGTTTTATACCCTAATCTTTTTAAATATTTAAGTGTGTCTGGATTTCCAAATATAATAAAAGGATGACTTCCTAAAATTGCTTTGTAAGTTTTTTCTGTTATGAATAAACAATCGTTTGCAGTTTCAGTTTCGTTAACAAGACTAAAATAAGTTTTTTGATAGTGATCTTTGTTTATAATATTTATTAGCTTTCTTTTTCCTATTGGATCTACATCTAATAAGTGTTTTTGAAATCCGTGTTTTTTTAAATATAGTTGTCCTACTATATCTAAATATGTCATTGCTTTATTTAATGTATTCTCTACTTGATAATGAGTATCGCCGCCAATCCAACTAAACAATGCTGTTTTATTCAGTTCGTTACGAATTATTTCGCTTGCCATTGCTACTCTTGCAGGTCTTGGATTAGCGTTATAGTTTAAGAAGTCAAAAGCCTTATTATTTGAACTACTTTGAAAGTTTTCTATTCCTTCAATTTTAGATGTTCGATACAGTGCATATTCGCACCAATTAGCATAAAAACATTTATTAAAAATTTTACTTTTTTCTATTTTTATATTACCTGTAACTAGATATTTTGGTACGTTAGTTAAATTGTGTTGTGCAAATTTTTTTTCTAATAGTGTATTCCAATCTTTACTTTCAAAATTAAAACCTTCTGTTGGAAGATAAAAAATCATAGGAATATTATTTTTAATTATATAATCTAAAGATTCTTGTTTTATGTGATCAAACATTATAGACAAGTTGGCCCATATAAGTTCTACTACATAAAATGTTTGAATTGATTTATCAACAGACATGTGACGATCAATGGTCATTGGATAATAGCTGTATCCAGGATTTGAACCTCTTGGGGTTATATATTCCCAATGAAATCGTGACCATAAGTTTTTGTCTTGTTGGTTATAATGAAAATTCATTTTAGGCTTTGTACTATCAATAAATTCATCATATAGAAAAATATAACGCTGTTCTGCCATACTATAATTTACTTTCCTTTGCAACATCTTTTACTAGCTGTACATCGAATGTTTTTCTTTTAAAAATTACACCCCAGTGTTGCGGATCAACAATATGATAAATCATATTAAGTTGTTCATCATTAAACTTACTTAACATTTCTTTACCACTTTTACAATTTAATATTAACCAAGGAGATATCTTTCCGTCTTTAATATGCCATACTGCTCTATTTAGATTAGCATAAAGAAAATAATGATTCCATACACTGTTATTTTCTTTTGCCCATTCTACCATCGTATTAATACTACGTTCTAGAGCAGTTTCAACTCCTTCTTTACGAATAAGTTCTACAGCATACTTTTCATACATTTCTTCTTTGCACCAGTGATCTAATTTGACGCCGCTGGTCACAACATAGTCAATATACTTTTCTGGATACAAAGGCTTTACATTATTTACAAAACTACCAAACTTTACAAATGCATTATAGTATTGACTTTTACAAAATTCTTCATATGTTTTATCTTTTTTTGCACCTGCACTTAGTTTGTAAAATTGATTAAATGCATAAAACCCTAGTCTTACTCGTTTTTCGTCTTTCTGTAATGCACGTCTTTTCTTTTCACAAAGATGTGCCATCAATGTGCTTTCACGCACATATCCAGAGCCACAATACTCGCACACATATGGCTTAGAGTTTGATGTCAATTTCGTGTTCTTCTGCAAGTTGTTTAAGTTCTTTTTTTGTAGATATTCTAGCAAGTAATTCAACCTCGTCTGTCTTCATATTTGGATACAGCTTTTCGAGAAACTTTACTGCTGCTCCTGTACTACCATCTCTTTTCTTAAAACCTATCCAAGGATGAAATTCATTTTTGCCTGTATTGCCTGCTTGACATAACAACTGCCACATTAATTTTTGATGTCCGTTATCTTTTCCTACACCAATGTCATTAAAATGCTTGTTGTAGTATTCATTTGTTTTAAACACAGCAAGTTCTTGTTTTTCTCTAGATCCGTTTATACTAGACACATATCTATTCAGCAACCAAAAACTAATTTGTTTTTTATGATCGTCTTCTAGTTGATCCCATATCTCAGTATAACCGTTGTCAATCCAAGACAGTATTTCTTTTATTGCAAGTTTTTCTGCTGCCATTCTTCTACATCCTCAGGAGTGTTTATCTCTACACCATTAAATTGTACACTCAAACATCCTATATTCCAACCGTTTTTTAACCATCGTAGTTGTTCAAGTTTTTCTACAATTTCTTCTTTTTCGATATGCATTTGATTATAGCATTGTAGTGCATTCTTAGTATAGCCGTATACACCCAAGTGCCACAAGCCATAACCTGTCATGCCGCGGCCAAACCAAAGTGCAGAATCTCCGCCACGTACCATTTTTACTGAGCTAGGATCGTTTTGTTTTTCTTTAGGCATATCTGTGTACACTGTGCTAACTTGATAATGATTACCTAAAATAAACTTACACTTGTCAACCATCTCTTGTGTTACATCTGGCATATCACCTTGCACATTTATAAAGTAATCGTAGTCATCAAATTTTCTACTGTACACAGCACCTGCACATCTTTCTGTGCCGTTTTCATAATCGGTTGAATCTATATAAAAATTAACTCCTGATGCTTGGGCTGCTTGTGCAATTAGCTTATGATCAGTAAGAACAAATGTGTCATATCCAAAACTCTTACACTTTTCAGCAACTGTCTGTATCATTGTTTTACCATCGAGCATTGTAAGCGGTTTGCCCAGAAAGCGAGTGCTGTGATATCTAGCAGGTATTAGTATAGCAGTGCGCTTCATTGACTAAATCCTTTATAGTTTCTATCAATTGGTACTGTTTCTCTTTTGCCTGGATAATTGTGTGCAATAATATCTTTTACTGTTTGTTCAAAGTCTTTTAAGTGTAGCATATTAGGTCCGTCGCTGGGTGCATTGTCCGGGTCAGCGTGTACTTCTAGGAAGAAATTACTAATACCGAGAGCACTGGCAGCACGAGCCAAACCAGGAACGTAATCCCTATTGCCGCCGCTACTGCCTCCATTGCCGCCTGGCGCTTGTACTGAATGGGTAACGTCAAACACGATAGGAACATTAAAATTATTGAGCATGTAATCCATGCCAGTAAAGTCAACGACAAGAGTATTATAACCATGAGTAATTCCCCTTTCTGTTATCCATACTTCTCGAGCACCTTTAGTTTTACTTAGTATACCTTTGACATCCCAAGGTGCTAGGAACTGTCCTTTCTTGATATTTACAATACAGTCCGTTGCACAGGCTGCTTCAATTAGGTCTGTTTGTCTACAAAGGAATGCAGGTATTTGCAGAACATCTACAATATGTGTAAGGTAATGTATTTGATCAACTTCGTGTACATCTGTGAGTGTTTTTATTCCAAGTGTACCTTTAAGTTCTAAAATGTCATGTATAAAAGGATGTAGTCCAACGCCGCGTTTGCCTGTTACGCTTGTACGGTTTGCTTTGTCAAAACTTGCCTTAAAATAATATTCAATTCCATATCTATCACATACACGTTTGCATTCACGTGCAATCTCTGCACTTTGTGCAAGTGTTTCGTGCTGACATGGTCCTGCTATAATTCTCAATGATTTCTCCTTCCGTCAAACACGCATATAAAGTAACATCCTGTGTTGCCTGCATATACACGATGAAAGACTCCGTCTTGTATTAAAACTGTGTCACCTTCTTTGACATCAAATCTTTCATCGTCTATTTGCATTACGCCCCATCCTTTTACAAAGATGTATACTTCTTCTTGTCCTACGTGTTTGTGTCCTGTAGTATGTTTATGCGGTTTAAGTTTTGTACTACTTACAATTAGATTATTAAGCAGTGTATTATCTTTTACAACATATCGATCATCTGCTTTTACAATTTCTCCACCAATGTCCCATTGTTCATATTTTATCATTCATCCTCCTTGATTATTAGATATAAATCTTTTAGTTTGCTTAATTGTTTTCTAAGGGTCGGATTGGTAGCTGCTAGATTCATAAGATCTTGCCAGTCACTCCAATTAAATAAATCTCCTTGTAGTCTATTCATAGCATCTGCATCTCCGCCAATAACCCAGCGAGGAATTGTGTTATGCGGCGGATCTCTATAACGTGCATACACTAATCCGTCTACACGTTCGTATATTAAAGGCTCATTTGGCTTTAGATTTCCCAACTTGCGTTCCACTTGTTCTACGTACAATATCATCGTGATTAAATTCTGCCCAGTATAGTTCAAATGCCACACCGTCTTCAAGTCCTTCAAACTGATGAATTTTACCTGGCTTTACTTGTGTAAAATCGCCTGCTTCAAGAATAGTTTCGTCAACTAGTCCTTGATCGTCTTGCCAAACACGCACAATCATCTTACCCGACTCTACAAAGAATCCATTCCATTTAAATTGATGTTCGTGTTCTGAACACTTGTATCCTGCTTTATATTCGATACGGTGAAACTCTAGTACACCGTTTGCGTGGATAAGTTCAGTTTGTCCCCAAATCTTTCCTGCTTTCATATTGTATCCTTACATTAACAAACTATATTCGATTACTTCACTTTGACGTGATATATCTTTTACAAAAAAAGCACACAATGGATTGTCTCCTTCTGTAATAGGCACACTTAATAGTTGTCCGTTTTTCATTTTAGGGAAGTACCATTTTACATCTGTATAAAAGTTAGTAATTTTTACTTCTGCAAAATCTGTTTTAAAACTACTCAAAGGATTAAACAGAAATGCCTCAAAGCCTCTATCATTTATACTTGTTAATGGCAGTACTTCTAAATCGTTACCACTTTCTGAACACCCAACAGCAATTGACCAATCAACTGGCATTGTTATTTCTTTGCCGCCGATTTCTAATACCATTGCAGGAGCACTAAACGATTCTAAAAAAATCAAAGGTACAAAAAAGAAATCAGGATTTTGTGGGTCGCTGTTATCAAGTACACTAAAGCGTACATCGTCTTCTATTTGTTCAGGCAAGTCGTCTAAGTTAAAACATTTGTTTTCTAGTGTTAATATTCTCATTTAATTCCAATCCACTTTTTCTATTGTGAATGGGTATTGTGCTTCCTTATAAAACTTTTTACGTTGAGTAAGGTGCCGCTTCGCAAACTTACAAGTGCTTGTAAGATCCCATATTTGTACGAAGTCTTTGTCCTTTGCCTTTCTAACGCCTCTACCAATAGATTGTATTACACGAACAAATGACTTACCAGGTTCAATAAGTACCAAATTAAAAATGCGAGGAATGTTGATACCAACGGCAGCAACACCATACGTAGCGATGACCACGTGATTAGTTCCTTCGTTAATTTCATCATATGCATCCTTTCTGTCTTTTAGTTTTACATCGCCTTTTACAAAGACGCTTCCTGGTATAAGTTCTTGTAATGCTTCCCCTGCACTAATACGATCTACAAGTATTAGAGTATTGCCTGATTCTTTTACTGTGCTTAATAGTTTGCCTATATATTCTAGTCTTTTTTCGTTAGTTGTTAGATATTTTAATTCTGATTGATAATCTCTGTGTTCTACTGTATCTATTAGTTGCACAACATTAACATGACAACTTGATAGTACACCTTTGTCTTGTAATTCTTTTGCTGTAATATTTCCTATCACGGGGCCTAATGAAGCGTGAATGGATTCAAACTCGAACTTTTCTTTTGGAACAGTTCCAGTAAGGCCCCATCTAATAGGAGCATTGCGTAGGTTGCGTGTAAGCAAGTTCTTAAGAACTTCTGCTTTTGCTTGGTGTACTTCGTCGACAATAATAGTGCTTACCCCTTCTAAGAACTCTGCTAAACTTAATACAGCAGAGCCATCTTTATGTTTCTTGTCAAGTATATTCAAACTCTGCCAAGTGCATATAGTGTGAGTCTTACCTAGTTCTTTTCTGTCTCCGAAGTACACCCCTACGTCTAACCCACAATTGATGTAGTCTTCTTCTGTTTGTGTAACAAGTGATTTGTTAGGCACAATTACAAGACTACGTCCATACGGCTCACTAATATGTGACAGTGTTGCAGTTGTAATTGTTTTACCTGCACCTGTTGCAATCTCCTGCAAGCTCTGTGGGTTTTGTAGAAAGTTGTTGATTGCTTCAACTTGATAGTCACGCAGAATAATTTCTTCACCTTCTGCTGGATGTCCTTTAGGCCATACAACACCTTGGTCAGCCCAGTAACGTTCTGTAATAGGTTGTAGATCCAATTTAATAGGATGACGTCTATCATCAATATCTATAATTTGGACGTTATTCTTTGTAAGAACTTCAACAATAGTGTCAAGATGATTGACATACCCAGTACCGCCGATGCCAAAGAAAGCAACTTTGCCATCCCAACGCCCGAGCTTATACTGAGGCATATATCGTGCATAAGGCACTTCGAACTTGAGAGCATTAGCTAACTTTCTCCGTACGTCAACCTCTAGTCCTTCTAGTTTGATGTTTACTTCATCTTCAATTATTAATCTGCAACTAGCCATAATATCTCGAGTATTTCCTTAAAGGACTTATTTGTTCTTCTCTATAAACTACTAAATCACAATTAAAAGATACGTAACTCTCGATCATTCTATCGTATCTACTAGCATATGTAAAAGTAGTAATAGGCTTCCAATCATTATTAACAATAACTTTTGGAAGTTTATTACTATTAATATACACTATCTTTGTGTTTTTGTCAACCCAATTGTTAAGTTTTCTATCTTTTACTAATTGATTAAATCCTGCATCTTTGTCTTCTAATCTAAATAGTACACTTTGTTCTGATGAGTCTAAAATATCTCTATAATAGTTTGCTATTTCATACAGCTGATCTTCTGCGTTATTTGAATCTAAAATTACTAACATTGGGAATCTATCTAGTTCCCAAAGAGATGATAAAACAGCATCTAATAATTCTTTACTAGGTTGACTATGATATGTTTTTGTTTTTCTTGCAGCGATTTTTTCAGTTAGTGTGGTTTCTTTTATATCTTCTATATGAGCAAATCCATATCTAAATTTTCTATCAATAAATCTTACAAAATTTTGATTGTTTAAATCACCAAGTTCTTCTTTTATAATAGTTTCTAGTTTTGGATCAACATTTACTAATTTCATATTAGAAATACCGCTCAAATACTTTTTTGGATTATCGTGTATTTCTTTTATTTCATAATATAGATCTAGAATTTCTTTGTCAATTTCAAAATCTTTGTTTATAAATTTGCTTACTAATTTTAATATATTAGTTTCGTTAAGTGCAAATGTGTGCTTGTGAGAACCTTTTTCATGATGATAACCTTCAGCATTAAATGCAGCTTCTTGCACTAACATAATTTCAGTTTTTCTAAAAGGGAATCGAATTTCAATGTTGCTATCGACTACTTTAATATATTTGGTGCGATCAATATGACGTAAAGGCTGTCTTAGATTTTCTACGGCAAAATCAAAGTCCCAATCTAAATTAGTAAACTGCTCTCTATATACTTGCAGTTTTAATTGCATTAGAGCTAACTGTCTATCTGTAAGAGGTGTTCCTCTAAAAACCTGTCGAGCTATACTGTGTATAATAGTTGCATCAGATTTGTCAACTTCAAATTTGACACTTGAATGACGCAGTCCTGCAAGGTATTCTAAACAATCTTCTATATTTGTAATCATACATACAGTATAACTTAAAATAGCTTAGAAGTCAAGCGTTTAAGTGGCAAGCCTTGTGCAATTTCTTCGATTGTAAACTCTGTCCAAGCATAGTTGTTTAGCCATTGGGTTCTATCTGGAGTTTGTGTATATTCTATCAAGTTTAGATTGTGTCCTGCTACATCATAAGCAAGACTACTAGGACCAACAATAGCAGGAACCCCGTTAATGACACTATGAATCCCAGGATTGCTGCTCCAACTAATAGTACAATGTACATTATCAAAGCCCATATCAAAATCGTCATAAGTGCCTGCAATTTGTTTAGGATCCTGTCTTTTTACGTTTTTAAATTCGTGTTCTATGTGAGGTAATGGACATCTAGGATGTGGCCTAAAGATTATCGGTCTGTCTGTGTGTTTTTGTATTTGTTCAATGGTATTGATTACCCATGTACTCATGCGTGGCATGCCTTGCCACTGCAAACTTTTATCATGCTGACCGCATATTAATATATACTCGCCATCTTTGCGCCACGGTTTTACTTTGAGTTTAAGTAAATCACTACGCTCACTATCGTGCCCCATATCAGGGCCAAAGTAAGCATCTCTATTAATACCATTTAGACCTACCTTCCACGTAGTACCACGTTTAATGCCACCTACTTCTAGGACCACCACCGGTTTGGATTGTGCCATTGCCCTATCCCAGATAGCTTTATTCGCAGCCATTCTGCCATTCCAAAGAACACTCCAAATAACATCAACGTCACTATTAGTGCTATTCCAAGCAACAGTATGGCCAGCAGCCACAAGACTGTCAGCAAAGGCATCAAACACCGGTCTACTATTAAGTGCGCCATATTGTTTCCATAAACTAAATTTCATTCCAATAAGTTTCTTTTCTATGCGACATCACATCTTTCTTTTTAGAACTGCCAACAAACTTTCTATCGCCTTTCATATGGTCCATCCATTGTCCAAGTTTACCATTAATAAGCGGATGTCCGCCACCACCTGACTTTGCTATGTTAGGCACTTGTATTTCAGCAGTATAATCTAATGCATTAGGAAAATCTTTTTTTAGATCAAATAATATACTACCAAAAACGTAACTATCGTGCCATTCTTCTAGTGTGAAGATACCGTTGTCTGCATCTTCATACATACGTTCAAACTCTTTAAGAAATTCGTGGCATACTGGATGATTGAGATTCATTCCGTAAAATCCACACTCTGGCCAGTTTTTGACAACTAGTTTACCTTCTGGTCCAGGGTTAACTCCTTTACCTCGACCTACATATGTAATCCAGCTTGTGTTTGGCAAACAATCTAAAAATTCTTTATAACTCCAGTTACTATGAATAAATGTATCAGCATCCATCCAAACACACCAATCTTTAGATTGTTCTACAGCATCGAATACTGCATATACTTTGTTTGCAAATCTTACTGCATCCCATTTAAATTCTTTATGATGGTCTCTAGGTCTTCTCTCAGGCCAGGGACATTTGCCATTTGCTTTTGGAACATTACTCCATGTTTCCTTAAACTTATTTAATTTTGGTAATGCTTGCTTTGCATCTATAATTTTAATTTGTAATGGATCAGGATTAACAGGAGTACAGTCTTCAGCATAAACTAAAAGTTTAATTTTTTTATGTACACGTCTAGCAAAACTGTCTATAAATCTTTGTCCGTATACTTTCATACCTTCAGGATGAAATGTAGTTACTACTGTTATTTCTTGGCCCATTTTCTTAAATGCCTCCACGCTGTTCCATCTTTTAATTCGTCTAGTGACCAATGCATCTGTGCCATGCGATGTACCCATTTTTCTCTATCAAACTGTTTAATATTTTCCAAATCTGCTAGATTATGGTGCGAAACAGATTTTGCTTGACTTCTTTCAGGGTCTAAAACAAAAACAGGTACACCTTCGATAGCAGCCGCTACAGCTGGGCTAGAGTTATGATTAATTACACAATGAGCAGTTGCAAAATCATTTAATATGTTATCTGTATGACTAACAATAACATTTTCTAAACGATATCGTGCCATTGCTCTTTTATGCTCTAACGAACGTTTATCGCCGGGATGAAATCTAACAACGATACGTCTGTCACTAAATTGTCTTATTTTAGTAACTGTTTTTACTACCCAAGGCAATAGAGGTTGGCCATTCATGCTCCAACCGCCGTCACGCTGGCAACATATTAAAATATCCTCGCCGTCTTTTTTCTGAGGTTTCAGTCTAATATTTAATTTTTTTTGTATTATTTCCCATCGTTTTGGATCAGGGTCGTTATTGCAATATTCGCCCGTGTTTGGAAATATGCCATCGTAGCTATAGCGTAAAAACCCGTTAGAATTTCCTTTATCTCGATATAAAAATAAATTACTGTCTACAATTATACTACGTCTGTTATCTCTTACTTGTTTTTCAAAAACATTTTTTCTTAAATTAAGGTGAGGCATGTTTTTGCTGCCTGGATGAACAAATCCTTGTACTACAGCAACATCGGCATCAATAGGATTATAATCAGTAACAATATTTCCGTGATCACCGCATTCTCTTACCCCATCGATAAAATTAACAATTATTGCCGGTTTTTCAGGATTTGTATTTCCCGGTGGTATTCCCATTAGATATGATGCAACAGAAAGTGTCATGATAGATTATACTCTTTAATTAATTCAATTGCAATACCGTCTTTCATTTCTTGCGGAGTATATTGGCAATAGGCTAGCCAGTGTTGCCATCTTCTAATTTTATCAGCATCTTCGTATTTTGGAGTTTCTATCAAAGAAAGATCTTTTTCACAAAATTCGTCTGCTGCATTGGGTGCTAACGTAAAACACGGTATACCAAATCCAATTGCTTCAGTTGCTGCTATACTGTTATATGTTACTACAGCAAAAATATTATCTTGTTGTAATTGATTATATATGCTTCCTTTACCTACTCGGTCTCTTCTGTTAACTTTATCTCTAATTATTATATCTCTATCAGTATGTTTTTTTATTTTTGATATAGTATCATTTACAAACTCATCTCTATTAATTCCATAATACTTGCAAGGTTTTTCCGATGGCGTTACAAGTAAAATAGATTTTCCATCTTTTTTCCAACCTGGAAAATTTAAATAGTTTTTAGATTGTGCAATCCTTCGAAATCTATCATTAGGAAGATTATAGTTTATATTAGAATGTTGCATTCCGTTTCGAACAACTCGATGCCAGTCTTTGCGTTTTTGCATATTACCAATATAGCCAGTGTCTATATAATAGAATGATTTATTTTGATCTTCACACGCTTCAACTATTTTTCTTCCAGTCATGCCCCTAAAAATAACAGAATAATTTTCATTATAATTTTCAATATCTTTGTAGCTCGATAAGAATTCAGCAGAAACACTTTTTGCAAAAGGATCTACAATACTATCATCTTTATCAATTGCTAAGAAATTTTCAATCATTCATCATGTCCGCAAGTTCTTGTTTCCATAGATCGCTAAATTCGCAATTTCTATAATTTTCGAACCACGGTCCTCCTTCAGTGTAGTGTATTAATTTGGGTGTATCAATGTCATCGTAAACACCAACAAGATAATTCCAAGTGTGATCCAATTCTCCGATTTCTTCATCTTTTAACCAACTAAATCTGTGCAAGTATGCTCCGTTTATTTCAGGATTGTTTACTAGGTCCATAGTAAGTGTAGCATTGCTAGGGTGCGCACAGTTGAACAACATTACACTTGACCAGTTCTTACGTGGATAGATTGTTTGCTTTTGTCCGTCCATCTTTGTACCTTCTTTAGGTGTGTAGTCGTGTTTTACACACATTACAGCATACTTAGGATCTGCTTGATCAAACAGTTCTTTAATATCTGTAGTTAGTATCATATCGCAATCCATAAACAGTGCCCAACCTTTAAAGTTCATAAGTTCTGGTACTAAGAAACGTGTAAATGTAAACTCTGTACTTGCTAGTTTATCTACAGGACGAGTATACCATCCTGCGTCACGTAGTTCTTGCTGTTTTAAAGGACGCACATCAGCTAGTTTGCTTTTAGTTTCAATACTGTGTCTACAAACTTGGTATGCAATATCTTCTCTTGTGTCATATCCTACAAATACTTTCATTGGCTTCTTCTTTCTATGTCTTCTTCAATACACTCACTGCCCCATTGTACTTCGAGTATGTGTGCATTTGTATCTCCGGGATTCGATGCCTTATGCCAAACTTCTTTTGCAATTGTATACGTCATTGTACTGGGTTTTAGATGCAAACTGTCTTGTAAGCCATTATATTCTGTGTCCATTTTTACAACACCTTCTAGTATTTTCCATTCCTCTGACCGTTTAAAGTGACGTTGATCGCTTAGGCTTTTTCCAGGATATATTACAAGCTCTTTAACTTTATAACCCTTTTCTGGTTTGTCGTCAAGTACCCGCCAATATCCCCAATCACGTTCTGTTTTTTGTG
>Ga0213860_10000502_pt1 | contig 15624 bp, 20 predicted proteins | sample PICome_3_FD_160118 | JGI IMG/M metagenome (GOLD analysis project Ga0213860, IMG submission 160118) | Coastal seawater microbial communities near Pivers Island, North Carolina, United States - PICO550 | ecosystem: Environmental > Aquatic > Marine > Coastal | place: USA: North Carolina...
TAGATAGAATGTACTTAATCTTTTAATTTTGTATAAATACTAATAATAGATATTCCAGGAGTATAAAAGATGGCATTACGTCTAAGACGCGGCACAGATGCAGAACGCTTACTAATTACACCCGTAGAAGGTGAATTAATTTACACCACTGACACAAAACTACTTTATGTAGGTGATGGTACTACTGTTGGCGGCATAATTGCTACAGGACAGGGCGGTACAAGTGATGGATCTTTAGCTGGATTGTCAGACACTGCTGTAGCAGGTGTTACTGACGGACAACAAATAGTTTGGAATGCAGGTTTAGGAAGATGGGTTCCGGCAGATAAAACTTTAGAATCGTTAAACGATGTTGTTGCAGCGGGTGCAACAGATGGTCAAGTTTTAACATGGGACAATGGTATTAGTACATGGGTTGCATCTAATCCTACCGGTGGTGCTAGTGAATTAAGCCAATTATCAGATGTTGATACACTAGGTGTAACTACAAGTGATTTACTACAGTATGACGGTGTAGAATGGGTTGCTAAATCTGTCGACGAAGTTTTACTTGATGTTAATTATTTTAATGGAAGTATTACAGGTGACGTTGTAGGTAGTGTATACGGCGACGATTCTGTTATAATAATAGACGGTCAAACTCATGCACTATATACAGATGGACTAATATTTGAAGACAGATCTATAAGCGATAAATCTCTTTATGGTAATGTTGAGATTGGAGCTGGGCCTCGAGAACCAGTAAGAATTCAATCAGTAACATCAGGTAATTTAGGCGGATTTCCATATGTAGACTTTAGTTCTGTAAAAGGTTCTTTAGAAGTACCTCAAGATTCAGTAGCAGGCGACTACATAGGCGGCTGGAAAATATCGGCTTATAAAGCAGGGTTAGATGGCACCTTAAACGCAGTCACTGCAACTGCAAGATTTGAACCTAGTGCAAATATGGCAGATACCAGTCCTGCATCTAGTTTAAATATTCTTACCGGCGCAGGCGGCACAGATTTTAATATCTTTACAATGGATAACATTGGTCAATTTAAAGCACCTGGTCCTGTTACTCCAGGTACATATGCTGACCCTACAGCTAGAGATGCAGCTATTACTGCACCAGCAGCTGGAATGATTGTATTTTTAACAGATAGTACAGGTGCTGGCGGTGCTCCAAAACATCAAGGATACGATGGTAGTTCTTGGAACGACTTGTACTAAAAAGATTTAAGCCAGTTTTAGCACTGGCTTTTTTTATGGCTGATAAACAATAATATGCTAACATTACTTACATCGGGTACTACTAAGGCACCTAAAAAGGTCACACATAGCTGGGACAAGATAGAAGAACTAGCAAGATTATCTATTAAAGAAATAGGACTTACAAGCAATGATAGAGTTCTAGATGTATTTCCCGGGAATACAATAGCACACTATACTGTAACTGCATTTCCCGCTTATCTAGCAAAAGCACATCTCATAAGTGCTAAGTTTGAGGCTATAGATTATATAGAAAAATTTAAAGAGTTTCAACCAACTTATATAGCACTTATTCCTAGACATTGGGAATTATTATCTGAACACAACGAATGGCATAATTTAGATATGAGTTGTGTAAGATATATGGTTACAGGAAGCGGGCCAGTTCCGCAAGAAATGATAGATGACTTTAAAAACAAAGGCGTTCAAACTGTTGCTAACTGGTACGGTATGACTGAGTTTCCGCCGCCGGTGTTTATAGGTTACAACTCAAGTACGTTTGATATAACTAACGTTAATACTGATATTCATCATGTAATGTTTAACCCTGTACATGCATCATCTCATTTAGCAGAATGCATTATAAACGGTATTTCAACTGGTGATATCTTTAATATGCAAAAAATGACTTTTCATGCAAGACGAGAAGAAGCATCTGGCAATACTTGGAAGACAATCTAGTTATAGATGTGTTGAGTAAGCCATTTGTAATTTGTTAAACGTGATTTGCTAATAATCTCGTGTCTATATTTACTATTAGTATAGTGTAGACAAGTTAAATCAATTAAATCTTTATACTTAGAATCTAAAATCCATTTGTCTAAATTTTGTCCCCAACTATGTGCAACTTGTCCCCACATAAAATCAGGGAACACGTTGCCTTGGCCGAACTTTAATTTCTTAAAATATTCATACACTAAGTCAGCATGATTTTCTCTTCTACCAAGATCTTGCATATCTTTCCAAAACTCGGTATCAGTTCTGTCGCTTAAAGTATAATGCACTAAAATAAAGTCAGCAATAATATCAAATTTTCTATTGGTGTGATTATTAAATTCTTCAATAGTCTTTTTGTTATTTAAGACTTCACTTAATTCTCTAATACTTTCTGTAATAATTAAAAGCGATGTAGCTTCTAATGCTTCTACAAATCCAATACTTAATCCTATAGTTGCAACATTACCTTGTAACGGATTTTCAAATCTTCCTGGGGTCCATGATAACTTTCTTGGAGTAGTTTTTATATTTGATAATTGATTTAAAAAATATTCTTTAGCTATATCATCACTACAATGGTCTGGACTATAAGAATAACCATTACCCATTCGATGATATAAGCCTATCTTAAATCTCCATCCAAATGGTTCAGCAATGCTTTGTGTATAGTTAACTAATTCAGATTCAATATCATTATAATCTGTTTGTGCAACCCAAGCAGACTTAATTGGTTGTTTTTTGTATTCTTTAAAATTCCATCCTAATTCTGATGCTAAAATTCTTTTAAAGCCAGAAGCATCAATATAGAAATCTGAATGGTTAATAACTCCATTATCTAAAATTATTTTGTCAATGCCTTGGTTAGTTTTTACAATTTCAACAACATTAGCTTTTATATGCTCTACACCATTAGGAATAGCAACATTATCTCTTATATATTCAGCTGCTAGTTCTGCGTTTATGTGCTGACTCCAGCTATAATTTTTATTGAGCAAATAATCATTGTTATCAAACGGAGCAACATTATTCTCCATGTAAGGAAATTGACTGTGAAAATACTTATCAAATTTATCTATTTCTCCAGTTGCTAATAAGTGCATAAATGTATCAGCAGTGTTAATATCATTTGTGATAAAATCATCAGGATTCAAACCATGATCTATATCACGTAACAAAACAGAACTATTCAAAGGATAATTAAAACTAGAATATTCGCTTTTTTTGTTAGTATTCCAGTTTATAAATTTATTAGCGTACTTATAGACTGCGCCGGTATGTTTCATCCAGTCTTTTTCATTGATTCCAAGTTTTTCAAAAAATATAGCAACATGCGGAGTAACTGCTTCACCTACTCCAATAGGTGGAATAGTAGGAGATTCAATTAGTGTTATCTTTAGATTTTTATTAAATTTAGAAAACCAGGCTGCTGCAAGCCACCCTGCTGTGCCTCCTCCAACGATTGTTATATTTTTTATATTATTATGCACAATTTAACCTTTTTTTGGTGTTACTGTAACTAATATTCGTGGAGGATTTGGTATCGAAACACTATGATTTTGAGAAACATCTAATATATGCCAACGATGTAAATCAATATCGTAAGATTCTATTAGTTCTGCTTCTTGATTGTAAATATTAGTGTTGCCGCCGCCTGACTCAATAACATAATTATAGGCTTTACTTCTTACATCAAGATTATCAATATGCATAGGTAAATCGTCTGTTAAAAAAAATATATGAGTAAGATGCTCAAAATCAAAAATGCTTTGAGTAAATTTTTTTAATTCATTACTAGCATTTATACTTGAAAAGTGTTCGTAATTTTCAGCATCGGTATTTCCTTGACTGGTATATTTTTTACTAGTTTTGATAGTCTCATACACATTTTCTATTAAATTTTCTGGTAATTTAGGTAAGTCAAGGTATTCTAGATACATTAAATCTTCCTTAAATCAAAATTAATACTATACCAAGGATTTTCATTTTCGTTAATTGGTACAGAATGTACAACGTCTGATGGCCAAATAATTAAATCATTAGGGTACAAAATTTCTTTTCGTATAATATCATTTACATGATGAAATATAATTCCTTCATTTATACTTAAACAAAATGTTCCAGAAACATCAGCATCTGGATGAATATGTTCTCCTGCACCTACTCCCGGATCAATCTTAGACGCCCAGCTACCTATAAATTCGTATCCAGGAATACAACTTAAAATATATTCTCTAATTGGAAATAATTCTTCCATATCTAGAAGTTTTAAATTTTTAGTTACTGCACGTTGAAGAGTCATTCCCATAAATTCGTTTGTAAACTCTTGCTCTACAACAAACAAACTTTCTGTTGTAAAGTCAAAAATAGATGATGTTTTAATTATACTATCCATATATGTGTGTTACCTTAAATTTGTCGTAATCAAAATCTCCGAATACTCTTATGCTTATTTGCCTGCCGGTTGCGTTTGGAAAACCATGAGGTATACTATCATTAAAGAAAACGTTCTTTTCTTTTACTAAAATATCTCTCTCCATTAACATAGGTTCTTCTAATCGCGATGCTATTGTTAGTGCCATACTATAAGAAAGTTCCGTTGGGGTATTTTCATTACTATCTACATGCATAGGTAACGGTCCGTCTAGTATAAAAGCACGTATCATTCCTATATTCTTCATAGGTAAAGATTCAATTAATGATTTTATATAAGGTATTTCTAAATCTTCATTCCAATACCATGCATCGTGTTTAATAGACTTTGCAGTTTTAAAATCTGCAAACTCGTCTACGTCATTTTTTGTTAACCAGATAGTATTCCAGTATGTTTCTGTTTTGTTATCTACACCGCTGTCCCAAAGGTTTTGTGGTATAGATTCTAATTCTTGTGTAAGTCTATCTTCATCAACGTCAATATTTACCGCTATTGCTTTTACATCCGAGAAATCCATAAAGATATTTATCTAGTATACTTTTTCATAAATATCTTTATGAATATTGAAGCAAAGTTAGAATCTTTTTTAACTGGTACACTTTCTGCAGATAAAACATTAAGCAGTTATATGCAGTTGAATGAATATAATATACGATACACAAACAAAGATTATCTCAGAGGTACACTTTTTGAAAAAGGAATAATGAATAATATTCCTAGCTTTCAAGATGCACCTAATAAGATTTTCCTAGGAGCATATTCTAGTATACGTGCGAATGGCTATATGCGATGCAATATATTCATGGGTAGACACAGTGGCATAGGATATCGTTGCACTATTGCTGCTGGTATGCATAACTTTTCAGGCGTTAGTATTAATCCAGATACTATTATGGCTAAACAAAGTGATTATACAGACGAAGAACTTACAATGCTAAACATTAGTAGAGCTCAAACAGATGTAAAAGAAATGAATGCTCGCCCTGTTATAATAGGTAATGACGTATACCTAGGTGACGGTATTATTGTAATGCCAGGAGTTACTATTGGCAATGGTGCTGTTATTGCTGCTAACGCTGTAATAACTAAAGACGTAGAGCCTTATACTATTGTCGGCGGAGTAAATAAAATTATTAGAGATAGATTTCCTGATAAAGTAAAAGAAATGCTTTTAGAAACAAGATGGTGGAACGCTCGATTAGATATATTAAAAACACTTCCTGTTGATAATGTTTTTAGATTTGTTGAAGAATTTAATAACTTAGATGACACTAAGTGGGACGATATACAAACCTTAGGTTATTAAATGATAATACTTGAAGATATTAACTTAAACACTTCTACCGAACAAGAAATAAAAAATCTTGTAAAGTTGTGTGCAAAACATACTGCTATTACTATAAGAAATCAAAACTTATCTGTTGAACGAGAGGCAGAAATTGTAAAAATGTTTCCTAATCCATACGTATTATTCAAACCTAATACTCTAGGATTTGACCGAAGCGCATTAGATAAAGAGGGATACATAGGTCTTGTGACAGAAAATAGTATAGCAGGTCACAAGGAAGAAATGCTTTGGCATAACGAAAGTCCACATGCAAGACCAGGGTCAAGTGTTGCATGGCTCTATGCTGAAGAAGGTGTAGAAGGATCAACCACTGTATGGAATAACACCATCAAGGCATACAAGGATCTAGACGAAGAAACTAAAGAACGTATTAACGATTTAAAAGTTATTACATTTGGAAATGTAAATCATAGTGTCAAACGTACACAAGAAAACTTTGATAATCGTGTTATATATGATAGTAATCCTGTGCCTCTTGTTTACACTAACCATATAGGCGAAACAGGTATATTTTTAAGTCTTTATCAGTTTGAAAGATTTGAAGGTATGAGTCGCGAAGACAGTTTAGAGATTGCAGGACCTTTATTCAACTTTATTACTCAAGACAAGTATTGCCATATACTAGAATGGAAAACTGGTGATGTTTCATTAAGTGATCAATGGATGGGTGTTCATAAAAGATTACATTTTGAGTCAATGAATACTAGACGTGTACATCGTGCTACTTTTGATTATCCGGCTTTTGTATAACAAAACTTTGGTTTTCCAAAGGTTCTAGGGTAACAGCATATAATTTCCAGCCATTAATAACTACAAATTCGTGTACTGCACTCATTACACCGTATGAAAACCCGTTTGATATACCAACTTGAAAATAGTCGTGTCCTGAAATAAAACCGCCTGGTTTAATTTTATCTGCAAACGCATTAAGTTCTGCTTTAGTTGTTTCATATGTATGATCAGTATCTATATAGATCCAATCAAAATACTCGTCATCAAACAAATTTCCTGCTTCTACAGAGTCTGCTTGATTTATTTCTATATTTTCTTTTTTACCTAATATACTGTTTACTGATTCTAATTGATAATCAAATTGAAAAATATCAATAAGATGTAATTTCTGTGGTTGTGTTACTTCATATATGCGCTCCGCAAACCGACCTCTATCAACACCGATCTCTGCTACTATAGCATTTTTTGGCATTTGTTCTAGTAAACTCATGCGGTCAAGTATTGCTTTACACCCATCTACATGACGCTGCTCAAGAAACCTTAAAGTTTTAATAGAATCAAAAATCCTTTGATCAGTTTTACTATCAAATAGTTTACCTAAGTATTCGTCAAAAAACTTATCAATATCCTCTATGTGACCTACTTTAAAATCTCTAGTCTTCTCTTTAAATGCATTAATGTATCTATGCAAATCTTTTTTTAATTCTTTTAAAAATTCTTCTGCACTTTCTTGCATAACTTACCTCACTTTACCATCTAGGATTTTTGTTTAATTCTTTAAAAAATTTATCGGGGAAGATTTCCCATACTGTTTGATCAGTGCCTCTATAGTACACATCTTTTATACGTTTCATTTGTCCTGTCTTTTCCATAGCAGGAGCAAATACTCTGTGTACTATACGTTGTGTGCCTGCTTCGTTTTCGTTAGAAGTGATAAATGCTCTAGCTCCTTTAGGAAGCCATTCTAAACAAGCAGGAATTAAAAATTGTCCAGTTGCGTGTTGGTGTGTAACAATTTGATTGCGTGTCCTCAAACTAACTAAAGGTAATTTGTCTGTAAATACACACGTTCTAGCAGCAACCCTAAAAGTATTAGGACCCATCACATCATCAAATGTGTGTGCTGCTACACTGCCTACAGCTTCATTATTATAATACAATATCCATGTATTCCATTTTGTTTCTTTTCGAAAACAATCTACTAGCATATGTTGAGAAGCATTATTTTCAAATCCTCTCTCAGCAGCATTTTTATAAAAATCAGTTAGATCTAAATCTTCCGACCAGGGTATTATTTTATACATCGAGTGCCTTCTCTATAAAGTCTACAGGATAATTTGTTCTAAAACTATTCCAACAAAGTTGATCCATTACTTCCCAAGGTTGAGGTTTATCCCATTCGATTCCTAAACCTTCTATATGTTCTTTCATTTTATCTTGTCTGTTTGTATGTATATGGCTTTCAACATCTTTTATACTAACATATGGTTCTGAGTTTTGATATGTAAAAAAATAATTAAAACTTTTTAATTTTCCATCTACAATAAAGTAACTACTTGGATGCATACTATACTTGTGAAGACCTAAACTTTTATGGGCTTTGATTATTTCAAGCATTTGATCTTGCCAGTCAGGTAATACGCTGTCATAATTTTCTATTGAACACTCTGCACGATTCCAAAAATCTTTACCGTCAATGTCTAAATAAACTTTTCTTGTAGATACATCTACATAAAAGTTAGGAACTAGATCGGGGTAATTATCATGCATAAGTAATAGGTACTTAACTTCTCTATCAAACTTTTCTTGCATCAGTTCTGGATCTACAACTTGATTTTGTCCTTTATGGTATTCACCGTCATTATAATACCATTGTATAAATCTTGTTTTATCAGTATTAACTAAACTAGTATAGATTAGATTGTTGCGACTACCGTCATTGTTAAAATAGTACTCATATTGTTTATACATACATAAATTTATCAATAAATACTTTCGAAAAAGGAAGATCTGAATGATTGAATCTAAAACACTATCAATGTGCGAGCATTGCTATAGACATGTACCTGCCACTAAATTTGAAAAAGAAAAGAAAATATGGTTAGGTAAAACATGTCCTGAGCACGGCTACCATGAATCTCTTGTGGAGATAGATGCAGAATTTTATAAATCACAAGTGTATGAAAAAAGATTTCCTAGTTCATATTGGTTGGATATAACTAATCGTTGTAATCTAGACTGTCCTCATTGTTATCAAATGCCGGATAATTTGTCTAAAGATCCTACAGTAAGTTGGATACTTAATCAAATAATGTCTTGGGACGATGACGGAAAGGCTATAGCACTTGTAGGTGCAGAGCCAACTACAAGACGAGACTTATCTACAATTATAGAAAAAATAAATTTATTACCAAGAAAAGAAAGATGGTTAATGATCGTTACCAACGGTATAAATCTTGGAAAAAGATCGTATGCTGAAAAGTTTACTACATTTAAGAATTTAACATGGACTATAGGACTTAACCATCCAGACTATAATGGCGGTGTAATTAGAGAAAAACAAGAAGCAGGTATAAAAAATTGTACAGATTTAGGACTAAGAATTAAAAATCTTACCTACACCTTAGGCGATTTAGATCAATTAAGTTATGTTTTAGACGAAATGCAAGATTGGTATTCAAAAGGTATTGCACAAGAAGTAAGAATACAAGTAGGTGTAGACATCGGTAGAACGCCAGATGGTGATCATAGAGAATATTATTTGTCAGATTTAGTTAAGTATGCAAAAGAATTATGTATCAAAAAAGGCTATACTTGGATAGAAGCACCCGAACTATCTAATAGAACTCACTTTGCAGTATACATAAACGGAATTACTCACAGATTTATAAAATGGTGTGATGTAAAAACTATAGACTTAGAAGAAACACAAAGTGAGAGTTGGGCTAATTTAATACCACACAAGCCTATGAGTCCGTTGTTGCATCAAGTTATATTGAGAGATAGATTTATAAACGAGAAAAAACCTTTATTAGATACAATACCAAGGAAATATACTAAAGATGGATTATCAGATATCAACCTTATCAGTGTGTGAACATTGTTATAGACATGTACATGCTACTAAGTTTGAAAAGAATGGTAGTATTTGGTTAGAAAAAACATGTCCTACTCATGGGACTGTAACACATCTAATAGAACCTGATGGACAGTTTTACTTAGATTACAAATATCATAGACATGCCTTACAGAGTTATTTTGTTGAAGTTACTAACAAATGTAATTTAGCTTGTCCTCATTGCTATCAAATGCCAGATAATTTATCGACAGATCCAACAATAACATTTTTGCTTGAAAAAATTAAATCATGGCCCGATGACGGTTATCCGGTTGCACTTGTAGGTGCAGAGCCAACTACTAGAAAAGACTTACCTAATATTATAAGATCAATACAATCTCTGCCTGGTAAAACTAGAGGAGTAATGATATTAACAAATGGTGTTAATATGTCTAATAGATCTTATGTAGAAAATTTTGTAGGAATACCTGATTTAACATGGACGTTTGGATTGAATCATCCTGATTATCAAGGACATAAAGTTAGGGAAAAACAAATTGAAGGTATTAAAAATTGTACAGAATTAGGACTAGTTATAAAAAACATAAGTTATACACTAGAAGACATGTCTCAATTAGAATATTGTTTAAAAGAAATACAAGAGTTTGGTACTTCAATATGTCAACAATATAGAGTTAGATGTGGTGCTGATATAGGTAGAACACCAAGCGGTCCACAGATTTATCTTTCAGATTTAGTAAAAGAAACAAAAAAATTGTGCGAAAAATATAATTGGTCATACGAAGAAGATATGCACGGTAATAGAGCACATTATTCTGTAAAAATAAACGGACTACCTCTTAAAATAATACAATGGCCTGATGCAACAACTCTTGATTTGAGCGAAACACAAACAGAAGCTATTGCAGATATATTACCAGGACAGCCACCTAGTCCGCTAGTACACCAAGTCATATTAAGAGACGGCGCAATTAATAAAAAATTACCACTACTAGATACAATACCAAAAGAATGGATAGATAATTATGGCAAATAGAGGAATTAACGGAATACCATATTTTGATATGGAAGAATATATTGATATGGACGGATTTGAAAAGTTGCAGCCTGAAATTATAACAGGTTTTGCATTAGCAAGAGAATATGCAAAAGAAGCAACTTGGATGACTCCAGGATTCACATTTGAAAATATGAGCTATATTCACAACTGGAAGCCTATATACCAAGCATTACAAGAATTTCAACAATTACCCGACGAAGATCCTATTAAGCAAGCTGGCGCTAAAATTATGCCGCAAGACTTTGGTGATTATAAACAGCGTAATATTTTTACTCGCTTCTTAAAAATGGCAATGGGCGCATATGACCCTTACATTTATTATTTTTTATGGGAAGAAGGTAGTTGGGATGACAGAACAGCTGAAAGAACATTAACTGAAGAAGCAAAGTATTTTCCTGAAACAGTTAAATGGGTTGAAAATCTAATTGATCAAAAGATATTTAAACACATTGGTAGAGTCATTTTCTTCCATTGCGACGCAGACGGTATTCCATTTGAACACAGAGACTTAGATGCTAAGAATGGTATGAATCAAAGTTTTCCACACAAGAATGAATTCATACATATTCGTCCTAATACAAAAAAACCATTTTATATATGGGACCCCGAGACTAAGAACAAAACATATCTTAATACTCGAGCAGCTTGGTGGAATGATCAAGATTGGCACGGAGGAGATCGTATTATGGAACAAAGTTATGCTTTAAGAATAGACGGCGAGTTTACAGACGAGTTTCGTAAGACTTTAGGTATAGATGGATTGGAGAATTATTAATGAGATACTATCAAAAACTACAAGTAAAAGAACTATCTGAAATTCAAAAAGAAGTACTAAATTTTATTGATAAAAATATAGAAATTACTAATTCAGAAATACATGAAGCTCAAACTACTAGTCATGGTTCATTTTGCAGACCTTTACCGAACATAGAAGACTTTCCTGTCCTTAAAAATTGGTTAATGCCTAGATTAAAAATGCCCTTACAGTATATTAATATCTTGTTTATTCCGCCAGAAACTAAATTCCAAATTCACCTCGACGGAGACGATGATATTTCACAAAAAGTTGTTATTAATGTTCCAATTAGAAATTATGAACATGCAACAACTCATTGGTTTGATCATGAAGATATTAAAAAGGACGATGTTTTTAAAGTATTCTGTGAAAATAGTAAACCTCCATTATATGGCTATAATATTTCGTTTGTAAAAGATAATGTCTCGTTAAATCCTATTGCAAGTGTAACTGCCGACAACATTACTTTGATGAGAGGAGATACATATCACGGAGTGACTAATAATTCAACAGAGATACGAATAGTGTTAATTATTAGAGCAGGACTCGACGAAGGAATAACTAATTTTGAATTTGAAGATTTATTAGATTTTGAGGACTTGATATGATCTATGTTGGCAATTATAAAGAATGGGTCAAAGACGAATATGTAGAATTTATGTCGAATAATGACGGAACTAGCAGACCTGGCGGCGGACCTAATCCAGATAGTGAAGAATTTAAGATTGCTACTTCTGCAGGTTACGATTTAACTAGCACATATTGGTACATTTATGAGCCTCATACCTTTCCGTTTGATGTTACAATACCATTTAACAGTCATCTAGATAATCATTGGTGGGGTATAAAAATGAATCCTGGCAACTTTATGCCTATGCATACAGATCCGCACACTCATGAATTTAAAGAATGTAAAAGATATTGGATTGCTATGCAAGACTATGTTCCAGGACATATCTTTCAATACAAAGACGAAGTATTAACTAATTATAAAAAGGGAGATATTTTTCAATATCCTAATGCAAACGAAATTCACGGAGCATGTAACATAAGTTATACTACTAGATTAACATTCCATTTTAGTACATATGAAAGGTAAAAATGAATTACATAGGCAATTATAATAATTGGATTATAGAAAATAATATAATAAGTTTGTTAGAGTCTAAACAAGGCGAATGCACACCTGTATGGCAGCCTGATAGATGGACTGGTAACGAAACATTAGAAAAATTTAGAGAACTTGCACGACCAGGTTATTCTAACAATAAGTTTTTCTTTCATCAACTCAATGCAGGTTCTCCCGAGATGGAAGATTACAATTTTGTATATCCTGATTTACCAGAAACAAGAAAAAATCAATTTTGGTGGTTTGTAAAGTTATATCCTGGTGAATTCCAAGCAATGCACGTAGATCCTCATTTAACAGAAATAGAAAACTTTGTTAGGTATACTATGTTTTTACAAGACTGGGAACCAGGTCACATATTTTGTTATGATGATAAAATATTAACAAATTATAAAGCAGGAGATTTATACGAGTGGAGCGATCCTGAGTGTATACATGGTCCTGCTAACATTGGATATACTCCTAGACTAACTTTGCAAATTACACTACACGATTAATTTCTTCGTATACTTCTTTAAATGGATTATATGGCCAGTATACATCATTATGCGTAGTTACTGTGATTTCATGGAATTTATTAATGTTTAACAGTCCATTATCAGTAGACATCTCAAATCTATATTTGCCATATTCTCCTACAATTCCTTCTATCAATTTATATTCAATATATGGTTCAGTATGAGGAACAACAGCATAATAATCAATGGTTTTCATTTGTTTATTCTTATCGATAAAAAAACAATGAGGATATAAAGACATCTTGTAGTAACCTGCACTGTTAAACTCTTTATATGCTTCTTTTAGTTGATGTTTCCAATTAGGAAGTTCTTCATCAATAGATCTATTAGGGTCATTAACGACATAAGATAATGTTTCATTATTCCATTCTATAAACAATTTTTTATTTTTTATATCAACATCGTATAGTGTTGGCGTACATTTTAGGTGTTGCAGATCTGTCAAAAATCTTACTTCTCTTTCAAAGAACCAATTAATTAAGTCTAAGTCTATTACTCCGTCTTTTTTATAATTTTTATCAGGAGAATAATGCATACACATTATGTTTTTTTCTGGATTTAATTTTGGAACATAAAGCAAATTAGTGTCGGCTTTAATTCCGTTTTCCATTAATTTATAAAGATAAGTCCAATTGTCTGTGTTCATTAAGTTAATATCCAAGTATGTGAAACATAAATTTTGGAGTCATACCTGCATTGATTCCACTATGCCATTCGTTATGGTTGTACCAACGAAATATCGACCCTTGGGCACAATCGTACAAGTAATCTTCGCCTAGCATAAAAATATGTCCAGGTGTCTTATCTCCCAACATGATACTGTAACGTTTAATTTCACCTTGCTTTAAATATTCTTGTTCGTTATCATCAACGTCCCAATGCCACGGAGCATAATATCCAGGGTCAACTCTGCTAATCCATGCACGATGTACACCAGATAATCGAAGATAAAATGCAACATCGTTAACAAACTCTTGAGAGAAATCCTTTTCAGGATAATAATTTGTCCACTTCATAGCAGCAGGATTAAAATTAGCTTCCTTCCAAATAGCATGAATTTTCCCGTATTCACTGTTATCTAAGTTCCAACGACTCGGGTCAGTAGTAACATCTGTTCCTTGTTTATCTTTTAATAATTCTATTATTTCTTTTAAATTTTTGCGCCTGTATGCATTTAGAAACGCACAACTTTTTAAATTCAACAATCTTTTATCGTAGACTGAGCCAGGGTTGTCCATTATATAAATTCCTTCATGTCTAATATTTCTTGTTTATATTCTAATAAAACACTAGCAATTATTATAGTTACTGTTTCTTGACTATTATTTTGAAATTCAGCAGAGTATTTTGTTGTATCTAATAGGTAGATATTATTTTTTTCTAAAATAACAGTTTGGGTATTTTCTTGGTTACTAATTAGACAAACCTTGTCATTAGTTATAATAGGAATTATAACAGTAACATGTTTTGGTAAATGAGACTGCCATTTGCCTATTTTTTGATTAGGAGGATAGCTAATCAAAAACGATCGAAAAGGTTGTTTTAGTAAATTTTTTAATCTTTTAAAGAAGCCAAACACCATTGGAGTATCTTTGAAATACTCAGGGCCTTCGTCGTGTGGATCTAAGTCAGGGTGATAAGGGAATGTAGGATCATTGTATATTGTTTGCAGTCCCCAGCCATTAATGTCATCGATTATATTTTTAGAATCAATAAATTTTGGCTCGTTATGATGCTCCAAATACTTCCAATGTAGATAATTAAAGTCTTTTTTTAGTGTATTAAAATATTCAACAGCTTCGTCTACATTATATGTCAAATTTAACTTATGTATCATTTGCTAGGTACCCAACTTAGTTTTTTATTGATATAGTTTTGTACAAAAGTTTTAAACTTAGGATCGTTAGTATCTGTTTGTGACATGTTTATATCGTAAATATCTTCATACCGTTCTGCTTCTGTTAGAACAAATAATCTATCTGATAAAAACGGATTGCATCCACGAAGCCCAATAAATCCATTATCTGAATAAAATTCTTTTACTAAATCTTCAGCTTCGTACCAGTCCATAGTATTGTGCTTCCAAATTACTATATCGTTTCTAGTGCTTCCTACTCCGCCACCACGTGGAGTAGTAGACTGGAATACAACATTATTTTTTGCATCTTTATATACATTATATCCAGGATTTTGTCTTGCATCTATTTTTACAAGACCGTTGTCAGTTAACTGTTTGGTAAATCTACTTTGATTTGTCAAACTAAGATCGTAGTCACCAATTTCTAAAATATGTGCGCTGGCACTTTGTCTTGTCCAGTGTGTGTTTAACCAGTTAACCGAATCGTACCACGATTCTTTTGTTTCTCCTGGAATTCCACAAATAAATTGTATGTTTGCACGATATCTTTTTGGAGCATGTATATCTGTATACGCTTGAAATTCTAGTAAACCTTCTTTTACTTGATCAGGATCCATGCCTTTGCGTACAAGTTTACCTGCATCCCTATTAAATGTTTCAATACCCATACTGTGACCAAGAAATCCTAATCTAATATACGTATCC
>Ga0213860_10000503_pt1 | contig 15612 bp, 20 predicted proteins | sample PICome_3_FD_160118 | JGI IMG/M metagenome (GOLD analysis project Ga0213860, IMG submission 160118) | Coastal seawater microbial communities near Pivers Island, North Carolina, United States - PICO550 | ecosystem: Environmental > Aquatic > Marine > Coastal | place: USA: North Carolina...
TAAAAAGGGCGTATCCTAGTAAGTATTTATAATGCCTGACCTTAGTAGTAGTAAATTTTTTACAGAATCAGTTACAGTTACTTCTACTAGTGCTGACGGTAGTGCCGATGTTGTATACACTGTACCAGATAACTTCAGTTCTATTGTAAGATATTTGCTATTAAGTAATGGAACATCCTCTACTAAAAAAGCCTATGTACAGTTTTACCACAATGATGATTCTTCCTATCATTACTTAGCAAAAGGATTATCCATGGCAGGAAATAGTATTGATAGCCTAAGTAGTTTTGGAAGTTTAAATTTACATGAAGGAGACAAAATCGTAGCGTACATAGAATCAGGAATGGACTTAGATGTAACGATATCTGTGGAAGAATACTACGACCCTAATAGATAATGCCACTAAGTAAAAAAGGAACAAAGATTAAAAAAGCCATGGTTAAAACCTATGGCAAAGAAAAAGGGAAACAAGTTTTTTATGCGTCTGCTAATAAAGGCGTTATTAAAGGAGTTAAGAAAAAGAAATGAGACTATCAGGTTTAGGTAAAAAAACAATCGCTGAATTTATGAGAAGACACGGCAATGCCCGTGGTAAAAAATTATTCTATCAACGAGTAGAGTCTGGACAATTAAAGTCAATGCTTATTGGTGAAGAGCCAAAGCCAGTAGAAAAGAAAGTTGTCGAGCCTGTCGTGGAAGAAGTTAAGGTAGAAGAACAAAAAGAAGATTCTATTTTAGATAAGGTTAAAAAAGTTTTAAAAGTTTAATGATGCCTTCGGGGTCATTAAAATCTTACACAGTAAGATAATATATCTAGCTTAAAGCAAGGAGGTATAAATGACTTTTACACTAGATAAGTATATGCCCTATACAATAGGGTTTGATTCATTCTTTAATACACTGGATTCAATCACAGGAGATGTTAAAGGATATCCACATTATAACATTAAAAAACTTGATGACAATAAATGGAACATTGAATTAGCATTAGCAGGATTCAGTAAAGATGATATTGAAATTGAAGTCAAGGATAATATAATGAATATTAGAGGGGAACTAAAAGAAGAGAATAATGAATTTGTTTACAAAGGAATATCTTCTCGAAAGTTTTCTAAATCATTTACACTGGCAGAATTTACAGAATGTGAATCTGCTAAAATGGAGAATGGTATCTTATCAATTACACTAGAAAAAAATATTCCAGAAGATAAGAAACCACAAAAAGTAAAAATAAAATAGATGCCGATTTATTCTTTTAGGAATAAAAAAACTGGGAAGGTTTGGGATGAGTATCTACCCTTACAGGATAGGACAAAGCCACTTAGAAATAAAAATGTCGAGATGGTGATAACTGCACCCAACCTTTCCTTTATTGCTAGAAGTGAACATCAGGGTAGAGACCAAATTCTAGATAGTGCTAGGAAGGGAATGAAAGAAGCCCAGATAGAAGAATCCGTAGGGATAAGAAAATCTCCTGAATGGATTCAAGAAAAAAGAGAAAAGAAATTACAAAAGATTAAAAATGTTAGTTCCTGATAATGACAAGAATGATGTTGCACTAACAGAAAAGCAACAAACTTTTTTAGAGGCTTTGTTTGGTGAAGCACAAGGTGACCCAAAGATGGCAGGACAGATTGCAGGATACGCAGATTATCATACACCTTTAAAATCTTTAAAGGATGAGATAATAGATAGAGCAGAAAAACTTCTAGCAGCTTTTGCACCCAGAGCCAGTATGGGAATGATTAATGCCTTACAAGAAGATGGTTCAACTCCTGGGGCATCTATACGAATGGAAGCTGCAAAACAAATACTTGATAGAGTAGGATTAGCAAAGAGAGAAAAGATAGATGTCAATGCAAAAGTCGCACACGGAATCTTCATCTTACCACCCAAAGACAATGGATGAAGAAAAGCCGATTACTCGAAGAAGAGTCGGTAGAGTTATTCCTTTAGGTTACAAAGTTTCTGAAGAGGATGATAGAGTATTAATTCAAATACCTGAACATATGGAATTAATCTACAAAGCAAAAAAGTTTATAGAGAATAACTGTAGCTATAAAGAAACAGCAGAATGGTTATCACATCATACAGGTAGAAAATTGACAGGTATGGGATTACGAGAAGTTTTAAAAAGGGTGATTAACAAAGGGTGGTAGACGAACCTAAACCTAAAAGTCTTGGTAGAAAAAGAAAAAATAGCCTTAACGCTACTCTTACAGTCAAAGAGAAAAAAGCTAGAAAGTCTGCCACAGACATGCTTCGTGAAAAGAAGAAAGAACTTGAAAAGGCACAGAAGAACTTTTGGGCCACCAAGAATAGACTTAAAGAACTTGACGAAGTATTTGATGGCAAGAAGCAAATCATTGAAGAAGATAAAATCGATGAGGCCTCACCTAATATTAAAGCTGCATTAAAAGATAAAGAAGTTATCTTTGAGCCAAACGAAGGCCCACAGACAGAGTTTTTAGCTTCGTCAGAAAGAGAAGTATTCTACGGTGGAGCAAGAGGTGGTGGAAAGTCTTACGCTATGTTAGTCGACCCACTACGGTATTGTCACAAACAAAAACATCGAGCATTGTTAATTAGACGGACAATGCCTGAACTAAGAGATTTAATTAACCACTCTCAACAACTGTACCCTAAAGCCTATCCTGGTGCTAAATGGAGAGAGCAAGAAAAAGAATGGAAGTTTCCTTCAGGTGCAAGAATCGAATTTGGTTACGCTGAAAACTTAACAGATGTTTTACGATATCAAGGTCAGTCTTATACTTGGATTGGTGTAGACGAATTACCACAGTATCCAAATGAAGATATTTATAACTTCTTACGTTCATCACTTCGAAGTGTAGACCCTGAGATTCCTGTTTACATGAGAGCAACAGGTAACCCCGGAAACGTAGGTTCGATGTGGGTGAAAGAAATGTTTGTTGACCCCGCACCTGCAAATACAAAGTTTGAAATAGAAATTAAAACTCCTGTAGGTGTAAAAAAGATTACAAGAAGATATATCCCTGCAAAGCTACAGGATAATCCTTACTTGATGCAAACAGATGATTACTACGCAATGTTGGCATCATTACCCGAAGTTCAAAGAAAACAATTCTTAGAAGGTAATTGGGATGCATTTGAAGATTCATCTTTTCCAGAGTTTAATAAAGACATACACGTTGTTAAACCTTTTGACATTCCAAGAAACTGGATGAGATTCAGAGCGGCAGACTGGGGATATAGTTCACCTGCCTGTTGTTTATGGTTTGCAATAGACTTCGACAATAATATATTTGTATACCGAGAATTATATACGCAAAAGATTACAGCCGATATCTTTGCTAGAAAAGTTTTAGAAGCAGAGTATGGAGAGTATATTCGATATGGTGTATTGGATAGTTCGACATGGGCAAGACGAGGTGATATAGGTCCTAGTATTGCTGAGACAATGATACAAGAAGGATGTCGTTGGAGACCTTCTGATAGAACACCGAAGAGTAGAGTCGCAGGTAAATTAGAGATTCACAAACGATTACGGCCTGATGAAACAACAGGATATCCTACAATGTTTATCTTTGATAATTGTACTAATCTAATTAGAACATTACCAATGTTACCTGTCGATAAAAATAATCCTGAGGATGTTAATACTCATGCAGAAGACCATGCCTACGATGCACTACGATATGGATGTATGAGTCGACCAATCCATCCTGCAACAAGAGGAAATAATTATCGTATAGGTCAAACAGTAGATTTTAAACCTGCTGATAAAGTTTTTGGATACTAATGAAAAACATTAAGATAGGATATAGAGATTATAAAATAAAAAATTTAGATTCCATCGTATCAAAGTGTAATGAAATAAATGGACAGTTTCTTGCATCAGATGGAATGATAGCTTTATCATCAACTGAAGATAATATATCCCATGCTAATACTTTAATACATGAAATACTTCATGCTATAGTATATCAATGGGGAATAGAATTAGATGATAAAGACGAAGAAAGAATTTGCAACACCATTGCAAATGGACTAACAACTGTATTTGTAGATAATCCTTCATTATTATCTTACTTACAGAAACAACTAAAAGGAGAAAAATAAAATGGCAATCATGAAAACATATAAGATGGGAGACTTACCAGAAGATAACGTAGGTTATGGTAAGGATGCTAAATCACCAAAGACTGCAGATAAAAATGTAATCAAAAAAGATGTAGCTCTTCCTGATGGATACGATGCAGGTCAATACGATGTTTCTTACCCAAAAGGTAAGTCAAAATCAGGTGTTGACGCAAAAGTATTCTCAATGGCTGACGAGAAAGATTATTAAGAGGTAAATAATGCCACATTCATACACGAGTGGCTTGAACTCTGAATCTGATGAAGTACAATCTTTATCAGAAGAAAGAGATACTGCCTTTGATAATTTAGGTAGTGTTATTGAATCTCGATTAAAAGAATCAGAACAAGCTCGTCTTTATGACGAAAAAAGATGGTTAAGAAGCTACAGAAACTATAGAGGTATCTATGGTTCTGATATGGCTTTTAGAGATTCAGAAAAATCTAAGGTATTTGTTAAAGTAACAAAGACCAAAGTTCTTGCTGCATACGGACAACTAATAGAAGTTTTATTCTCACAGGGTAAATTTCCTATTGGTATATTTCCTACTACAGACCCAACAGGCGTAGCTAAATATGCTCACTTAAAACCTGAGAATATGAAGCAAGACCAGAGGATGGATGACATCTATGGTTATGAGGGAGATGGTAGAGAAATAACTCCAGGTTCTACTGTTAATGATATCCTTAATGGATTATCAGATAAGTATGGTAAAGCAGGTTTTGAAGAAGGGCCAGCCCCTGATTTAAAAACAATGCCTCAAATAGAACCTGCAGAAGAAGCTGCAAGGAACATGGAAAAATTAATCCATGACCAGTTAGAAGAAACACATGCAATATCTGTTATGCGACATGTATTATTTGAAATGTGTTTACTAGGAACAGGTATTCTTAAAGGGCCTTTTAACTACGAACAAGCATCACATCAATGGTCACTAGACGACAATGGTGAAAGACAATATTCTCCTAAAACAAAGTTAGTACCAAGAGTAGAAGCTGTATCATGTTGGGATTTATATCCTGACCCTGATGCTGTTACCATTGATGATGCAGATTATATTATTCAACGACATGTTTATAATCGTTCACAGTTAAGAGACTTAATTAATAGACCTTTCTTTAGAAAATCTGCAATCAAAGAAGTATTAGCAGGTGGGCCAAACTATGAAACAAGAAGTTATGAAACTGCTTTATATGATAGAGAAAATCAAGAAGAGTTTAATAAAAATAGATTTGAAGTATTAGAGTATTGGGGTTCTATTGATAAACGATTAGTAGAAGAAGCAGGTATCGATATGCCTGATGATATTTCTGATGACTTAGATGAAGTACAAGTTAACGCTTGGGTATCAAATGGTCAAATACTAAGATTAGTTTTAAATCCATTTACTCCTGCAAGAAATCCATTTATGGTTTGCCCGTATGAAATTAATCCATATCAATTCTTTGGTGTAGGTATTCCTGAGAATATGGATGATGCACAAACTATTATGAATGGTCATGCAAGAATGGCTATTGACAACTTAGCATTAGCAGGTAACTTAGTCTTTGATGTTGATGAGACAATGTTAGTTCCGGGTCAAGACATGACTGTCTATCCTGGAAAAATATTTAGAAGACAAAGTGGTCAAGTAGGACAGTCAATTCATGGTTTAAAATTTCCTAATACTGCACCTGAAAATATGCAGATGTTTGATAGATTTAGACAACTAGCCGATGAGTCTACAGGTATTCCTTCTTACTCACATGGTCAAACAGGAATACAATCCACAACAAGAACTGCTTCAGGTATGTCAATGTTGATGGGTGCGGCAGCTTTAAATATTAAAACAGTTATAAAAAATATTGATGATTATTTACTACGACCATTAGGTGAAACTTTATTTCACTGGAACATGCAATTCAATGCAGACATTCCAGATATCCAAGGTGATTTAGATGTTAAGGCACAAGGTACAAGTTCACTCATGACAAAAGAAGTAAGGTCACAAAGATTAATGACATTTATGCAAGTGGCCTCTAATCAGTTCCTTGCACCATTTGTTAAATGGCATAGTATTATTAAAGAGATTGCAAAGTCAATGGATGTTGACCCTGACCAATTAGTCAATGACCCTGAGAAGGCGGCAATCTTTATGAAGATGATGGGAGAAATGAATGGAAGTCAACAAATTGAAAACCCTAACGGGCAACAAGGTGGCATGGCAAATACTGGAGGAGTACCTGCAGGAGCAACTGTCTCAGATACACAAGGGTCTGGAGGTGGCAACATCGGAGTGGGAACTCCACAAACTCCAGGGCAAAGCGGCTTTACTGCACCAAATACTCAACCTGAGAGACCAATTGAATAAGAATGGCTGACTTATCTAAAATATTACAACAAGAATCGGAGGGGATTATGTTCCCCTTCAGAACAGGTGTACAATCCACCACTACTGAACAACAAGTTTATGATTCTGCAACAGACGGTATTATGACTGTTACAGGACAACAATATACCTTACCTGAATATAAAGGACCAACTGCTACTGTGCAATATGGAACAGAAGAAGAAGGATACCCTCGTATGTTAAGAGAAATAGAACAAGGTGAGTTACCACAATTTAGACAAGAAGATTTTCCAAAAGCAGGTGAGGGTGTTATGCAACAATCAACACCTGTTACACAACCAGTAGAACCTACACCTGCACCCGAAGTAACACAACCTACTTATGACCCATGTCCTGCAGGATTTAAGTATGACCCAGTACAAAAAGTTTGTGTTCCAATTGAACAACCTAAAAGTGATAGACAAGAAGTAACTTTACCAGAGCCTAAAACTTTAACAAATCAAGCTAGAGACTTAAAGGGCACAATTAATTTTGATAAAGATATTAGTGCTACTGACCCTAATTTAAGAGAAGGACAATATGAATATCAACCATCAAGAAAAACTTTAAATCCATTAGAGACTGGTGGAATTATCGGAACTGTAATGAACGGTTTACATAATATTGGACAATACTTTAATGAAAAACAAGCTATGGATTTAGGTATATTGAGAGATAACGATGGTGATGGTAAACCTGATACAATAGATACAGTCCAAGTTACTAGAAATTATCAAGAAGAAGAACTAGGATTACCACCTGGAGCAAGAGCAACTGGTGCTGAACTATCAATGGAAGAACAAACTCAATATGATACTATGAAAAAAATATATGAAGAAGGTCAAATAAGCGGTACTCCAAAGATTACAGTTAAAAAAGAAGAACCAACAACAGAAGAAGAAAAACCTTCCGAACCTACTGCAAAATTAACAGAAACAGTTACTCCTAGATTTGAAGGAGGTTTTGGTGAATTAATGGGCGTAAAAGAATTTGGTCAATTAAATAGAGATATAGAAGTTTTAGGAATGACTATTGATTCCTTACAAGGAAATCTAAGTGCTATAACTGATAAAGATGAATTTAAATATCAACGTAGAAGATTAGATAATTTACAAAGAGAACTAGAAGAAAAAAATAAAACACTTGAAAGAGAAAGACAAAAACGACAGGAAATTACAGATAATTATAATAAACTACAAAAACAAAAACAAGAAGAGCAGTTACAACAAATAAAAGAAGGAAAAGATACAAGGCAAACTTATGATAAACCTAGAACTCAACAACAAAGACAAAGAGAGACAGGTCAAACACAAAAGCAAAGAGAAAGCAGAACAGCAACTACAGGTAAGTTTGAAAGAGCAAAAGCAGGAGCATCTGTTTCAGGTGAAAGATTAAGAGGAGGAATCTAATGGAAGAAGAAATGAGACAAGGTATGATGGGAGCAAATGTTCAGCCAACAGGTGCTGGTCAAGAGCCTATGGAGTTAGAAGTATCGGCTAGAGAAGTTTCTAATAATTTAAGAAATCTAAGTGAAGAGGAAATGCAATTAATCACACAATTAAACGTACCTCAGTTTAGAGATTTTATGTCAAAAGTTTTTGGTCAAGGATTCGGCATGGTAATGCAAGAAGCAATCCCTGAACCACAAGTGGCACAACCACAGCCACAACAACCAGTTTCACCACAAAGTGAAAGCCCTGCACCAACGACTGGTGGGGGTATGATGACGCAGCCACCCTCAGTATAGAGGCCCTGCATATAGGGGCGACCTGAATCCAACAGCACCCCGAAGGAGATAAAATGGAAGACGATAAGAAATCTGAAGTTGTCGAAGAAAAAGTTTCCGAAGCAACAGAAGAAATCGCAACACCAAGCCCATATAAAAACCCTAACAGGAATTTAATGGACAAGGAAGACGAAAAGACAGCTACTGAAGAATCTAAGGAAGAATCTGACGAGAAGAAACCTAAAGAAGAACACCCTGTCGGAGTAGAAGATGCTGTATTTAAGAAGCGTTATGATGACTTAAAACGGCATTACGATGAGACTGTCTCTAAACATAAAGACGAAGTTCTCAAACTTAAAAAAGAAAGAGAAGCTATTGCATCTAAACCTATCTTTAAAACTAAAGAAGAGTTAGAGGAATGGCGTAAGGATTATCCTGAGATGTATGATTCTGTTATGCAGATTACTACAGAGGCTACTCTTAAAAATAAGCAAGAATTACAAGAGGAAATGTTGCAATTAAAAAAACAACAATCTCGACTTGCTAGAGAAAAGGCTGAAGTAGAACTTGCTAAGAAACATCCCGACTTTCAAGATATCAGAGAAAGTTCTGATTTCCATGAATGGGCATCTACTCAAGATAAGACTGTACAATCTTGGCTCTACGATAATACAGACAATCCAACAGCAGCAGCTACAGCGATTGACTTATATAAATATCATAGAGGTATTTCTACTAAGAAGGTGAGTAATGAGGCTAAGAAAGAAGCGGCAAAATCTGTTTCTAAAACTAAGCCAAGTGAAAATCCGACTGAAAAAAAGACTTGGACTTGGGATGAAATTCGCAAGTTAAAACCAAGTGAGTATGATAAGTTAGAGAAAGAAATCGATATGGCTAATAGAGAAGGTCGAATCCAATAAAGAAAAATCATAACAACTTTAAATAACAAACAAAAACAAAAGGAGAAAAACGATGGCATTTACTAAATCAAGTGGATATGCTAACTTACCAAACGGTAACTTTAGCCCAATTATCTACAGCCAAAAAGTCCAAAAGTTTTTCAGAACTGCATCTGTTGTAGAAGCTATTACAAATACTGACTACGCAGGTGAAATTGAAAACTTTGGCGATACTGTAAACATCATCAAAGAACCGACTGTTTCTGTTCAGGCTTACACAAGAGGAGCGGCTGTTAATCCACAAGACATTAACGATGACCAGCTACAACTCGTTGTTGACCAAGCAAACGCTTTCGCATTTAAAGTTGATGATATTGAGGAAAGACATTCTCACATTAACTTTGAATCAGTTGCAACTTCTTCTGGTGCTTATGCACTTAAAAATGAGTACGATAAGAATGTAATTGCAGCTATGTTTGCAGGTCCAAGTGCAAGTTCGCCTGACCATGTAATCGGTTCTGATGGTTCTGGAGTAGACGTAGGTTTTGGAACTTCTGAAATTGACCCAGTCGATTTAATTTCAAAACACGCTAGACTATTAAACAAACAGGATGTACCTGAAGAGAACAGATGGTTCTTAGGTTCACCTGAGTTTATGGAGCAACTAGGTCAAACTTCATCAAAACTTATGGATGACACTACTGGAGCAGCTTCCCCATTAAGAAATGGTAAAGTATACTCTGGTAAGATTATGAACATGGAAGTCTATATGACTAATAACTTTGCGGCAAGTTCAAGTTCGAATTACTACAAAGTATTATCTGGACATATGTCTTCTACTGCAACAGCTAATCACATTGCAAAAATCGAAGTTATCAGAGACACTGATTCATTCTCTGATGTCGTTAGAGGCTTACATGTGTTTGGTAGAAAAGTGTTACGTGACGTAGCTCTTGTTGCAGAACATGTCTTAATAGACTAATAGTAGGAGGAAATAGAAAATGACAGCTTATAACAGTGATATTACTTCTACTAACATAACAGCGAGAATGGGTTCATCTATCCCAAGAGTTATCTCTGATGTAGTAGATTTTTCATCTACAACAAACGCATCAGGCGATACTTTTGATGTATTACCTGTTCCTGCTAACTCATTAGTGTTAGCCGCTGGTGTAGATGTATTAACAGCCGATGGTGCAGGTAACTCAGGTACTATCGCAGTTGGTGATAGTGTAGACGCTGACCAATATGCCGCTGCTGCAACCGTAGCTGCCGCAGGTCAAATGACTACTCTTGATGCAAACTATGCTTATGCTTCTGCAGATGCAATCAGACTGACAATCGGTACTGGTGCAATTGATGCAAAAGTAAGAGTATGGGCTTGTGTTATGTCTTTAGACGGTGGCGGTACATTAACCGATACTGATTCTCAGACATCAACATTCGCATAATAATAATGGGGGGTTTTAACACCCCCCTTTACATATGAAATTTTTTATTGTATTGGTTATTCTCTTGGTAGGAGAAGAAAACCCAAGAGTAATGCAATATAAGTATGGTGATTTTTTAGAAATAGAAACTTGCGATAAATTTATTAAAGAACAACAAGATTATTTAAAAGAAAGTATTGAATTACAATTCCCTGTAGAAACAATTCAAGAAAGTGTTGTCATGTGTATGACACAAAAAGAAATAGATAGAGTTACAAATTATTTAGAGGAAAAACAATGGCTGGAACAACAACATATCTCACTTTAGTTAATGATGTCCTAAGAGAACTAAATGAAGTAGAATTAACATCTGCTTCTTTTGGAACTAGTAGAGGAGTACAAACTGCTGTTAAAGGATTTATTAACAAAGCAGTTAATGATTTATATAATTCTGAAGTAGAATGGCCATGGCTATATGTTGAAGGTTCTCAAGTAACCTATGCAGGTCAACAAGAATATACTTTTCCGACAGCATTTAGAAAAGCTAACTTTAGTTCTTTTCGATTAATACCAACACAAAGAATTACCAATCCCACATTTGATAGTAATATATCTAATTGGACAACAGTATCAGGAAGCCCTTCTTATACTTCTGATGGTAATGGAAGATTAAGATTAAATGCTTCTGAAGCAACACAAAGTATTAGTGCTGTAAAAAATGAAGTACATAAAATATCTTTACGAGTATTAGACCCTAGTGAATCAGGAAGTTCTTTAACCTTAAAAATTGGTACAACATCAGGGGGAACAGAAATACTATCTCAAACAATTACTGTTACTGATTTTGGTAATGGTACAATTTATAGTACAGACTTTACGCCTACTTCTAGTACCATTTATATTGGTGTAGCTAATAGTTCTTCTGATAATTTAGATGTAGATTATGTTAAAGTAAGTTTAGGTGAAACTCCTCAATATTTAAAATATGTTTCTTATGATGCTTTTTTACAAGGATTATTAGCATCCGACACTGTAGTGGATGATTCTCAGTATGGTAAACCTAGTTATGTTTATCGAACACCTGATACATTAAAATTTGGTTTATCAAGAATACCTGATACCGATGCCTATACAGTTAAGTATGATTATTATAAAACACATACAGATTTATCAGCATCAACAGATACTCTAGATTTACCTGATAGATTTGCAGATACTGTAGTCAATAGAGCAAAATATTATTTATATAAATTACGTAATGATGTACCAATGGCAAATATAGCTAATGCTGAATATGAAGAAGGTATAAAAAGAATAAGAATAGAAGTCCTTAATAAACAAGATTATGTCAAAGATACAAGAGTAAATTTAAACTCAAGCAACAGAACAACAAGCGACACATCAGTATTGACGGTAATATAATATGGCTCAGACACAACCCTTTACAGCTAGTATTGGAGGAGGCCTCGTACTAAACAGAGATGTTTTCTCTATGCAACCAGGGGAAGCGTTAGAACTAACTAACTTTGAACCTGACATTGAAGGTGGATATAAAAAAATATTAGGTACAACAAAGTTTAATGATAACATTGTACCTCAAGTTGCTTCTTCTAGTGAACGTGTTGTCTTTTCTGCTATTTTTAATGATGTTGTATTAGCAGGTAGAGGGGGCAGTATTCACCGTGCTTCAAGTGGCTCAGGAAGTTGGACAAGTTTAATTACAGGATTAGGAACACCTACTGTTAATTATGAATTTAGAAAATTTAATTTTGATGGTACAGATAAAATTATTATTTGTTCAGGAACATCCACACCAAGAATAGTAGATAGTAGTTACTCTGTAACCAATGTTAATGCGACAGGTAGTGCTAATTTTAAATTTGTAGAAGTGTTTAAGAATCATATATTCTTTTCAGGTGATTCTAGTAATTCACAATCAATTAAATTTATGCCACCTTTCGGTACTAATGACTTTACAACAGCTAATGGTGGTGGTGAGATACGAGTAGACTCTCCTATTGTTGGTCTTAAAGTTTTCCGTGAAAATTTATTTATATTTTGTAATGATGAAATATTTAAATTACTAGGAGATTCTTACGCTAACTTTACTTTACAACCTGTTACTAGAAAAATTGGTTGTCGAGATGGTAGAAGTATTCAGGAATTTGCAGGTGATATTATATTCTTAGGTCCTGATGGATTAAGAACTATCGCAGGTACAGACAGAATTGGTGACGTTGAATTGGGAACTATTTCTAAACAAGTCCAAGAAGAAACTGATAAGATTACAACACACAATGTTAATTCACTTGTTATTAGAAATAAATCACAATATAGAATATTCTATCCTACGAGTGCTGACCAAAATGAAAATTCATCAGAAGGATTAATATCTGTTATTAAGAATAATCCTAATACAGGCCAATTAGGTTTTGAGTATTCAAAGACTCAAGGAATTAAAGTATCTAGCTGTGACTCTGATTTTATTAGTGGTGAAGAAACTGTTATATCAGGCGGATATGATGGATATATTTATCAACAAGAATCAGGAAATGTATTTACTAGAGCAGCCAGTACTGTAACAATTAATGCATTTTTTAGAACACCTGACGTTACAATGGGTGACCCAGGTATTAGAAAAAATATGCAACGAGTTATTTGGAACTATGAAAATGAAGGTAATGTGGATACAAACTTTAAAGTAAGATATGACTTTGATAGTTCTAATATACCACAACCTTCAGCCTATTCTTTATCAACAGGGGCAGGTATAGCTGTTTATGGTTTATCTGTGTCAACCTATGGAACAGCAGTTTATGGTTCTTCAGGTGCTAACTTAGTTAGACAATCAGTAGAGGGTAGTGGCTTTACTGTAGCATTACGTGTTGAAGAACAATCAACCAATCCACCTATATCATTTAAAGGATATCAATTAGAGTTTATACCAGGAGGTAGAAGATAAATGGGAACAACATATACAAGACAGGAATCAGGCAATATTACTGACGGTTCCGTTATTGAGGCATCGCATCTTAATAACGAATTTAATCAGTTAGAATCTGCTTTTGCTTCCAGTACAGGCCACAGTCACGATGGCACAACAGCAGAAGGTGGTTACGTACCTCTTATTGCTGATAGTGATGCTAATAATAAAATACTCGTAGACACATCAAGCAATCGCTTTGGTGTATTTGTTGAGGTATCTTCTAATCCTGTAGAACAGTTTCGATTTCAAGATGGTGCTATTGTTCCCGTCACCACTAATGATATTGATTTAGGTACTGGTTCTTTACAGTTTAAAGATGCATACTTCGATGGTACAATAACAACAGACGGATTAGCATTACCTACAACAACTATTACTGATATACTTGATGAAGATAATATGGCTTCGGATAGTGCAACGGCTCTTGCCACACAACAATCTATTAAAGCCTATGTTGATAGTCAAGTCACTGCTCAGGACTTAGATTTTCAAGCAGATAGTGGTGGTGCGTTAAGTATTGATTTAGATTCTGAATCCCTAACATTTACAGGTGGTACAGGTATTGATACAAGTGGTAGTGGTAATGCTGTAACTTTTGCTATTGATTCTACTGTAGCTACACTGACAGGTACACAAACATTAACTAATAAAACTCTTACAACACCCACTATTGCGTCTATTACTAATACAGGAACTTTAACACTCCCAACTTCAACAGATACATTAGTAGGCAGAGCAACTACAGATACACTAACAAATAAAACATTAACTTCTGCAGTATTAAACGGAACAATATCAGGAACATCCATTAAAGATGAAGATGATATGTCCTCTGACTCTGCATCTCATTTAGCCACACAACAATCTATTAAGGCTTATGTTGATGCACAATTAACAGCACAAGATTTAGATTTTCAAGGTGATTCAGGTGGAGCATTATCTATTGACTTAGACAGTGAGACATTAGATATCGCAGGTGGAACAGGTATTGATACCTCTGGTTCAGGAAACACATTAACAGTAGCTATTGACTCTACTGTTGCTACGTTAACTGGAACTCAAACACTTACAAATAAAACTTTAACTACACCGACAATATCTAGTATTACAAATACAGGTACATTAACATTACCTACATCTACAGATACTCTTGTTGGTCGTGCTACCACTGATACATTAACAAACAAAACTTTAACCAGTGCTGTATTGAATGGTACTATTTCTGGTACATCTATCAAAGATGAAGATGACATGACTTCTGATTCAGCAAGTCACTTAGCAACTCAGCAGTCCATCAAAGCATATGTTGATAGTCAAGTAGCCACAGCAAACGAATTATCTGAATTAACAGATGTCACAATCACTTCTGTAGCTGATAATGAAGTATTAGCTTATGACAGCACCTCTTCAAAGTTTATTAATCAAACTGCAGCAGAAGCAGGTTTAGTTACTCTCACAGGTACAGAAACACTAACAAATAAAACTTTAACTAGCCCAACTATTGATTTATCTTCTGTAACCTCTTCAGGTGACTTAGCTGTTGCTGATGGTGGTACAGGGGGTTCATCTGCATCTGCCGCTAGAACAAATCTTGGTTTAGTTATAGGTACAGATGTACAGGCTTATGACGCAGAATTAGCAGCAATTGCAGGATTAACTTCTGCAGCCGATAAAGGTATTCAATTTACAGGCTCAGGTACTGCCGCTACATATGACTTAACAACAGCAGGTAAGGCATTATTAGATGATGCTGATGCATCTGCACAAAGAACTACTTTAGGACTAGGTACTGCATCTACATTAGATGTAGGTACAGGTGCTAATAATATAGTTCAATTAGACGGTTCTGCTAGATTACCTGCAGTCGATGGTAGTCAATTAACAGGATTAAGCACAGGGGCTACACAAGGGTTCGCTATAGCAATGGCCGTAGCATTATAAAAAATACTTGACAAATCAATATATGACAGTAGAATATATAATATAAGGGGGAATAAATGGCACAGGATTTTGAAAAAGCAGTAGGATTAAACGTAGGCACAGGGGCTACGACTATCCTCACATCTAACTCAGATGATGCTAT
>Ga0213860_10000504_pt1 | contig 15587 bp, 7 predicted proteins | sample PICome_3_FD_160118 | JGI IMG/M metagenome (GOLD analysis project Ga0213860, IMG submission 160118) | Coastal seawater microbial communities near Pivers Island, North Carolina, United States - PICO550 | ecosystem: Environmental > Aquatic > Marine > Coastal | place: USA: North Carolina | collected...
ACGTTTCGTACCTTTTGGTCTTGCACGAACTGCGTATTCTCTTTTACCTTGTTGTGAAGCTTCTTTGGGTGAAAGAATAGGTGCGCCAGGCACATAGATTTCAGAAATAACAAGTTGTTCTTCACCCAATAGAGGTGGTCTAGGATTAATCTCTTCGGCACCTTTAACGTAGTTAAATTGACCATAAGAGTCAACCGTAACAACATCATAACGAGGCAAATAATATTCAATATCTGCAGACGCATATTGTGCAGTAGCAGGTAGAGTGTAAGTTCCAGTAAATGATGGTGCTGCCGCATCAATCGTATTCTGAATGGCGACAGTCATGATAGGCGCAGATGCACCGCTAGTTTCAGTGTAACTCATTGTTGACTCTTTGTCAACCTGTGGTCTGAAGTCTAAACAATCACGTAGATTGTATTTGTATCCAGATTCTGAAACATATACAGGGATCTCATTCTCATCCACGCCTGTGTATGACGCAACGTGATAGAAACTTTCTGCACCAACTGGTTTAATGGTTTCAAAAACTTTAATGTTAATTTGAAGTTGTTCGTTGCCAGGACGTGGACGACCTTGAATATATTCAATATAAGAAAGATCGTAATATGCATCTTTTTGGTTTGAATTCAAACGGAAAGACTTAGTAAAGTCGTCTCCTGCAGCGTTTTTAATCGAAACAATTTCATAAACATCTGGGAAACCCAAAGAAAACTTTCTACGAGTTGTAACGTGATCTAGGCGCAGCCAAGTATCTCTTGCAGACTTAGTGAATACTCGTGCATCAATTGCACGGTAGTCGTAGTAACAAATAACGCTAACCCCATCTGATACTACACCATTTGGTAGAGATACAGTGAGGTTTGAACCACCCAAAGAAGTAGAAGTACCTGTAGGAGTAACCTTAGTACCTGTGGACGTAACCACCAAAATATTATTTTGATTAAGATTAAAGTCAGTGCCCACACCTGTTTGCGTTGTAGTAATAGTGAATTCGTTACTGTTCACAACGTGAGTAGACTGTCCCCTGATTGGAACAATTAAATCGTCTTCATAAACATCATACAGATAATTCATACCAGTGTCGAAAATATATGCACGTTTGTCCGTACCTTTTAGAGCACTACCAACCGAAATTTCACCAGTTGATGCCCCATCTATCTTCGCAACATCTACAAATCCTTTACCTGCATTCATAGAAATACCGAAGAGATACGCACGATCTTCTGTCAAGTTAGAGACAAAACACTCGCCAATCTTTGTGTTAGTACCATCAAGAAGATCTTGTGTTGATGATAGATCAATATTAACGTGTCCAGTAAACCCTGTAACATCAACATAGTTTCCATAGTTAAATGAAATTGGTTGTGATGTTTGGATTTCTGTATTAGATGGAGATTCTATTTCGAACGCTTGTGTGCCAACAGTCTCTGCACGATAACCTTTTACATATGCAGCGCCTGGATCTACTAGTAATTCCAATAATGCATTGTTGGCAGGGTTTCTTTCGACAGTAACAGGAAAATCTCTTACGATATAGTTACCAGACTCTTCGTATGTGCGTCTTGCAGTAACATCACCAAGGACATTATACTGAGAAATGTCACGAATACGAACTGCATTTCCGTTTTGATAACGAATTAGTGAGAAGAATGTGGAGTCTGCTTCAGCTTCTGCCGCCGTAAGTTTGGTTAGTATTGGAACGAGTTTAAGTCTATCTGCGCCTGGCGCATTCTCGTTAGTTGAACCGTTTGCGTTATCATACAAGGTATCATCTTGAAGATATGAAATCAAAGATTCGTTAATTCTAAATCCAACTGATGCATCCGCAGGTTCATTGCTGTATTTTTCTACAACAAGAATTTGTTCGTCTGTATAAAGGAAATGTCCTTTTTGGAATAGAATACCAGGCGACGACTGAATACCAAAAGAGGATCCAACTGGGGTGTATGATGCACGTGCCACGTTGATTGAATCCACACCAGTTTCAACAGGAGTCAGTGGTTCGACTGTGCCTGCTTTATATGTGTATTTGTCAATACGAATTGTCTCACCTGCAGTAAATTCTTTCGCACTTCCTTCAGAGTTCAAGTATCTGATGAAGAAAGTGTTTAGGTTTGGTGGACGAGTTGTAAACCCTGCAGAAGCATCAATGACTTGTGCACTAACTTGCGAGGTTTGACCGTAAAGAACATAAACAATATCTACCTCAGTTTCAACTCCGCCTAAAGTATCTTTGGTGGTAGTTCTATTACTGATATACGATTCTGGATTGAAATAGGTTTGATTTAATGTTTCTGAAGCTTCACGATTTTCAACCTTTACAAATTTAAGATCACTTAGGTTTGTGAAAACACAACCTTTAACAATACTACCTTCTTTAAAGATGTTGTCACCAAATTGTTCAACTTGGTTTTGTAAAGAAGTTTGTAACTGTGTAAGTTCACGTGCCTGAACTGAGTAGCCAGGTTTGAACAACACACGATAGAATTGCTTTTCGATGTCAAAGTCATCGAAGTATGGTGATACATTTAGATCTGTATTAATAGGCATTCTATCTGTTCCTTAAAATTCCATCACGAATTTAAATTCTTCTCGTGAGTTTTCTGTTCTTGGCAGTGGGAAGAAGTCTTCGAAAAAGTATATTCTTCCAGATCTTTGCACATAAGTTGGTTCTACTACGTTATTTGCTATAGGTGTATTTATTCTCATCAACTGACCTGTTTCGTTGCGCAAATTCAAAGTCAAATCTAGTGAGTTACTTGAATTCGCAAGGTTTTGATAAGGACCCATGTATTCTGCGAGGAATAAAGTGTTACTTGAATAATCGATATCATGAACAGTTGCTTGGAAAACAACTTCGTTATCGGAGTTCAACTGTTGCACAGTACCGTTGACTTCTGTCTTATCATAGTCATCAGTAGTAACTGCAATTCTATTATCGAATACTACTGGTGTGTTTGCACTTGGTATTACATTCCAATCAGAATCTCTAAATTCTGGATTCTTTACTAATCCAATAGTAGAGTATTCATTATTTGCACCAATTAAAAGATTATCCTCTCCTGTTATATATGCATAAACTCCGAAGTGATGACAATGAAATTCATCGATCAAATCGTGTGCATGTCCATCAATCGGGGAAAGAATTGGTCTCAAATCAGCACGTGTATCTGTTCTTGTTGGATCGCCTGGATCAAAGTCGTAAAGTGGATCTACAACTCGTGCAACAATATTGTTATATGAAGAACCACGGTTCAACAAAGTTGTACTTCTAATTCTACCTAAATTATCAATAACTGGAATTGCAGATGCGCCAGTTCCGTCTCCTTCGATTTTGATCTTTGGTAGGATTTGCCATCTTGCGTTTGCAGACACACCCGCAGCTACTGGATCTCTGTCAACTCTAAATTCAACAAGACCAGTTGCAGTGTTATAACTGTAGTATTCAATGTCAAACAAATTTGTCACAGCGTTGTCATTGTTTGTGACATAAAGGGTTTGACCATAGTAATAATAAAAGATTTGAGAAATATCGTCATCGTCTGGTCTACCAATCATCACACCAGAAGTGGTTGGTGCTTGATCAAGCGCACCTTCAACCTTTGTGTAACCCAAGTTATCGTCTAGGTTTGTCACAAAGATATCTGAGACTTCTCCACCAGTTGTGTTTGCAACAGGATCTACAACAAATGCAGAACTTCTGATTGGAATGAAACCAAGTGCATTGTAAGCTTCGAAGTGTAGATCTGATAGATCATAAATGTACTTCCAAAGATATCCATCAGCGGTTTGATAAATCTGACTATCTGTGTTTGCATTCCATGCAGGTGGTGCTTGAACTGGTGCACCATCGTTGTTATACAGACATTTAAATATTCTGTAATCACCAGTATCGTTATTTGTTGGACCAACCACTGCATAGAAGTTTTGATCTTCTAAGTCAATTGCATCGTCGTACTGAGTATAGACCTGATCTCTCTGCCAAGGATAATACTTGATCATGAAGTGAACATCATCAGAATCCACTTTCTTACCAAACAATATCTTTTCTTTGAATTCATTTTCTGAAAATCTTGAATTTTCAGCGTCGAGACGTTCGATACTAGAACACATGATATAGAAGTCATTGGACTTGATGTCTTCAATGAACAATCTAGTAGTGTCAGATTTAAATTTTGTTGTTAAAATCTCTGCCATGGTGTCTCTCTAATAATCATTTTTAATATATTTATGGGATTATTCTATATGTTTTTCTTCTGCGTGGATATTGTTGTTTTGTAGAACTGTAATCATTATAATTGAAATTGGATCTAAATGCAGAGGAAGATCTTTGCTTGGTATTTCGTGTTATAAAATATGGAACAAATATTCTTTTAGTTGTTGATCCCCAAAGATCATGTACTTCTGTACCACCATTTTCGAATTCGCCCTCTTCGATCAAATTAAAAGATGCATTACCATTGTAAGTTCTTGGCCCATAATATCCAGATGTTGGACTATTACCAACTGTAGAATAGTCTACGAGATTATTACCTGCACTATCCGTACTAGGTGGTGCATCTGCCATAATCTGTTTTCCATTTTTCTGTATATAATCTATAAGTTGTTGGTGTGTTGGATATTCTCCGAACGTATCGAAATGATAATCCACAAACATAGTCGCTGCACCCGCTGCAACTGGAGCCGCACAACTAGTTCCACTAAAGTAATCCCATTCTCCATCAGGGAGAGTGAATGCGCCTCTTCCTGTACCACCTGCTGAAGTCCAAGTATACGCACCAAATGACCAAATGTCAATGTGTGGGCCACGGTTACTATAAGGATCTGGTAAAGGATTTACAGTACTATGTTGACATGCACCAACATTTATATGATTTCTACTTCCTACAGTGCGACCTCTTTTAGTGTATCTCTGAAGGTCTTGGGTGGTCTGTCCTTGATATTGAAACACATATTCTCCATTAGAATTTGTGTATGGAGCAATCCACACATCACTTGTATCCATTTGAATATAATCATTTATTCTTGGGTCATCATTCTTAACGGATGATGCGCCACCATTATTTCCTGCACTTTTAAAGTAGTATATACTTCCATCATTGACCCAAGATTGAAGCATAGAATTGTAACCATTGTCAATGCTTTGGGTAGGACATGAAATCCACCATTCATATCGAGCATTAGATTGATCCCATACACTTCTTGGCATCAAACCCGCATTAACAAAGGGAGTTAAATCATTACCCCAACCACCAACTGGTCTACTTACTGTGGTTAAATTACCATCGTCATCATAGGAACCAATTTCATTAATATCCTGAACTCTGTATAGATACACGTGGTCTTCTGCACCATATCCCCATGCACCAGTTACGATAGTTGCATTTCTTCTACCAGTATTTGGATTAACCGCTTTTGTCTGGTGCCATGTTAATACTGCGTTATGCACTGTGGTTACACCATCAGAAAGATATATAACACGTATACTTGAAACTGCACCCCATCCTGCGAACTTTCCAGCTGCAGCACTCATAACTCCAATTGCGTGATCTGAAAACCAATTTGTGTTAGTTATTTGATTGTTTCTCGCATCATTTACAGAAGAACTAATATCAGACCAATCCATTCTAACAAATCTAGGATTATTAGAATCGTCTTGAGAGTCTACATGATTCAACCAAACATCATTCGCTGAGTTCGGTGTTCCCGCTTCGATTGCAACAATGTCTACATATTCCCCTGCGTAATTCCTAGTAATGTCTTGGTCTTCTAGATACGCATCTTCGTTGTAGGGACTAATTTGAAAATATCCTATTGGTCCTGAGTTTCCAGAAATCTCTTGGTCACTGGACAAAAATTTGAAAGTTGAGGTAATCCCTGCACCATTTTGCGTCGAAATGCCATATCTCGTAAGGTAATCTATATTGGAATCGGTGCGCACCGTATAAGTTTCTATAGGAATATCTTCTTTTTCAACCGACATGATGCGGTCAGAGGCACGTAGGTTTTCCGCTTCTTCTTCAGTTAACATCATACAAACAAGGCCTTCTAGCGCATCAAGTGTATCATACACTTCCATGTCACAACATTCTGTTTCCAAAACAGAATCTTGTTCTTCACAGTTGCAAAGGACGATGTTATACCTAGATTTCATCTTATGCGTCTTCCAGTTTCAGTCCAGTAATAGTCACAGTAACTGTGCCAGTAGTACCAGAACGGTTGGTTACTCTCACAGGAATATCATTTTCTGTTGGTCTATTATCGACAAAACCGAAGATCGCTGGGGTGATGACGAATGTCTCCGCCGCCGTTGAAACAAATTCTGCAACGACTCCGTCACCCTCTACTGGATCTGTACCTATTGGACGACTTACATCTGCAGTACGAGATGCATCGTCTTTGTAAATTCTAACCCTTGCACCTTTGTCGACTTGAACACTATACAAACAGTATGATACACCCAAGTTTGCAAAATCAATGTTTGTTTCTGCATCATCTGCAATACTTGCAGAGGTTACTGCTTGTGTAACACGTGATGGTGTAAATCCACCAGACGCAGTTGAGTTGATTGTGATTGAGTCTGTGCCTGTATCAGTTTGAATTGTAATATTCGAACCTGCAATAAGGTTTAAAGTGTCTGCAGTAGAATCTGCAACAACACTAGGTTGACCTGCAACAGCAATAGTAGAGAATGTATTCGCAGCTCCACCAGCACCACCAGTCGCAGTAGATACGAATGTGATAGTATCATTTGCAGCGTCAGTGGTAATAGTCATACCAGTACCTGCAATAAATGTCAAGGTATCTGTTGTAGCATCTGCGACAACATCTGTTTGACCTGCGACACTAATTGTACCAAATGTATTTGCACTACCGCCTGCTGCAGCTGCATTTACCCATGCAGAACCATTGTAACTTAGAACTTCTCCACTTGCGGGAGAAGTAATAGTAACATCTGTAAGATCGTTGATTGCACTTGCGCCCAAAGAAATGTCTTTAAACTCAAATATACCGTTTCCGTTTGCAGTAAGAACTTGACCAATAGTACCGTCTGCGATACCATCAAGATCTAACAATCCAAAGCCCGAATTGTTTGCGTCTGTCAACATTCCAGTGTATGCAACGTTTGCAAGACTGTCTGCATATGAAGTTACATCGTTATTGGCATTATCAGTTAGAAGTTTGCGCCACTGACCGTGAGCATAGTAAAGTGCACCAGTCGAGTGAACGTGTGCGATACACCCATGATAAGTACCCGCACTCAAAGCATATAGTTCTGCCTCATCATCAAGCAAGAAGGATATTTTATTGTGGACGTTTAGAACTTGAAGTTCTTGATCAGTGTTGACCATATTAAGAAGCGTGGTTGAACCCAAACCACCAACCGCACGATAAACTTCATTAAAGTTATCGTTAAGTTTATCCATGGCGACACGTAACGGATCACCTGTTCCATCATTGGGTGCTTGTCCAATATCTACTGTTTGTTTTGCCATTTTTTCTTCCTAAAAAGTGTTTTTAATTATTTATGTAACTGTAATTGTATTGTTCATACTTGCGTGGTTTGCACACTGATAGTAATATGTTCCTGAAACTGCAGTCCACTGAAGAACTGCACCACCTTGACCAGTTACATTTGGTAACTGATTACCTGTTCCTGCACCCTGTGTTGTCTTCAGATAGAACGGATGAGAACTCTGTGTACCACTGTCAATGTTAAATTGTATTCTATCACCTACGTTGAATACCAATGCAGGTTGTGCAGCATTTACATGGGTTGTAGCTCTATCTGTACCATTAATCACATAATCAAAGACTGGTGTGCTAACATTAATAGTGTGCGTTGGTGAGAAGTTCAATGATGTATCATTAAGTGTATAATCTGGTGATGTATACACAACAGGACCAACACCGCTACCAGTTCTTAGTGTAACGTGCCAAGTTTCTGCGCCTTCCGTGAAGTTGTCTGCAACTGCAGCCACAGAGAAACCACCGACACCATTGTTCATGACAATATTACCAGATTGGAAGGAGAAGTCACTATCACGATCTGGTCTTGGACCAATCGCCCAATACAATGGAGTACCATTTGGCCATCCAGGCACAGAGACACTAAATGTTTTTGTTGCACCCTCATCCAATGATGTTGAACCAATTGGAGTAACGGTGTAAGTATAACTACCACCACCACTAACAGATGAGTCATTATCAGATGTGACAACTTCTGTATCTGAAAAGATATTAGAAAAGTCAACAGTTAAGTTGTTAATATCACCAATATCTAGTGGTGATGTAGACTCACCATCGTCATTAAAGATACGAAGGAATCTTTGTTTTACACCAGATTTTTCAGGACCCGCAGCAAACTTTCTTTGGTAATAGAATTTACCAAACATTTTTGTACCCGCAGTATGCATGTTTTCTCTTAGGAAGTCCTCATATACAGGTTGTCCCAACATACTACGGATCTCGTAAGAATACTCTTGGTAGTAATCACTATCTTGAATTCTCATAGAAGAGTCAAAATACGCATAAGTATTTGCGCTATCTACTTCATAACCATTCAAGTGAGAAGTAAAGTCTGACCAATACCCCTCTGTGACACCTTGTGTTTCTGCAGTAATTGTACCCTTCGCAACACGAATATTGTTATTTGCAAGATATGCAGTTCCACCATTAACATATCCAAATCCTGAGTTGAATATTTTCGCAGATGCAATCTTACCTGTAGCGAACTGAACTTCCGCATCAATTTCTGCGTTGTCACCAAAGTTTCTAGATTCGTAATCTCTTTCAACTCCTAAGATATTAAATCTTTGAGCGTTAGGTCTGATGACATCGTTTGTTCCTGTAAATCCATAGTATGCATAAGGCGTGAAAGTAACCGAACCAACTTGGGTGTTACTACTACGAACAATACCTCTAACATTTGTGTTAGCTTCTGTGATAATTTCACCAATATTAAACGAACCTGCAGATGCAGGAGTAGTCAACTGAATAATCTGGTCCTTACGATCAAATATCATCATCTGACTATCTTGTGCAATCGCCCAAACATCGTTCGTGTAGTTGACGCCTGGATCGACGTTTCTGAAGATATCGATTCTACCAATGTCGAAAGGTGTTAAGTCAAACGCTTCGTTCAATGGTGTTGCAAGTGTCACTGGATTTGCAGTACCAGACATTGCTTGTCCTGCAGGCGGAACATCGTTGTAGTTAGAAGAGTTAATTAAAACATTAACGAATGGTTGAATTGGATCTGTGATGAGAGAAACAGTTTCAACATCGTCAATAACTGCAATGACTTGCGTATTCGCATCCTGTGGTACACCATCTGGATATAAAATACCAGGCGAACTTGAATTTTTATTGGTGATATCAGCATATAAAATATCTGTATTACCATAACTTCTACGACGAATCGTGGGAGATTGATCAGCATCAAACTCTTCACTGTCATTCATTTTTACTGCAAGTGCGACCTCGTTGAACCCTGTAACAATACCTTCATTACCAAAGTTATCACCAATTGTTTCTCCAATTTCCCAATCTGTTGACTGAGACGATCCCGCAAGAATAACAACTTGATCACTAACAAGTAATCTAGTATTTTCTACTGTGTATCCAAACCCACCATCAATATATTCATATTCAACATAACCTGTGATATCGTTTGTGATGCCAGTAACAATTGCACGCCCACCATAACCATAAGTTCCTTCAACTTCGAAAATATCACCTACTTCATTACCTGTGGTTGCGCCACTCCATCTCGTATCAATGGTTATATCGTTCAGAGATCCATTAATTTTACCAAAAGAAACAGTTTCCCCGCCAATCTGAGACAACACATCATCATATTTTACAAAACTACCTTGCAAGTTATCGATGTAAATGATTGGTGTAATAATGCCGTTCAACAAAACAAAGTTAATTTTGTTTACAGAAGCCTTTGCACCAGTTGTTGAACCTATGATGTTTCTTCCAAGTAAATCTAAGTAAGAATATTCAACGCCTGTTTTGGAAGAAAATTCGTTACTATTTGGAAACATCTGTAAGAAAGTACCAGTCCTCCAAGTCGATGCCGATGACTTAAACATTTTTTGTGCAGGATAATAAACATCAATATCTTCTTGATAGAAAATTCTAAAGAAAAGTTTGATGCCTTGTTCTGTACCCTTTGAACGATACAAGTCCATAATGTTTTTAATAATAAAGGGGACTTGTGATTCTTTTAATGGTAGATCCGCAAGAAATTTTCTTTGCCAATGAATAACCATACTCGACAATGTCGTAGAAACATCACGATATTCAAAAATTCTTCTGATGTTATAAACAGATTGATTTGTGTCTGTTTCTAAAAAGGTATAATAATCTTTGACAAGTTGCACAAGTTCTGGTCCGAACTCTTTATAGAGTGCGGGGAACTGCGCATCAATGAAGAATGATACCTTCTTTAGAATTTCTGCTTGGTTATAATCTGCCATTTATTAGTATCCACTGCTTCCACCTTGGGAGTTTGAGTAAACAGATCCACCCGCACTGCCTGAACTTCCGCTACCACCAGTTGTTCTCGTGATAACTCCACTTGCATCTGGAGCATCAAGAATTACTGGATCTTGTGCACTATTTTGAATTCCTGCAACAAGCTTATTATCCAAGTATACATTAACACGAACATCTTCGTCACGAATTAAGAACACTCGTCCGTTAGGTGAAGTGATATCATCTTGTTTTGTATTTGCATAAATTTTAATTGCAGCGCCTGGATAACTCTCTGTTTCAAAGTTAACCAACTTAACGTCACCTGTTTCATAGTTTACTGTACCCGCATTTGGGTTTACAATCTGTGGATTTGCAACATCATCAGTAACAATCTGAATATTACCTTGACCATCGTCTTGGAAAAATACACAAATTCCATTTTGATCAAAGACACTAGAAACAATTGCAGGAGTGTAGTTTGTAAATCCCTGCGATTGATTGTATGCATATGGACGAATTAATTCAGTACCAAATACAAATCTTGGGTTATATAACTGATTAATTGTTGGTGAGAATTCAATAATAGGTTTTGCTTTTATAGCATTACTATCAATAGCAGTGTCGATGTCATTCAATTCTTTCGACAATCTTGAAAGTCTTAATTTAGATTTAAATTTATTCAAATTATTTGTAGAGTGTTTCGATACCACATCTCTAACCAACGATTCGATTTGATCACCAGATTTTTCTGTTTCTTTTTGAGTATAATAAACATTAATATTCAGATCCGCATACAAGAATTCTGTTTTAACAAAGAATGGTTCAATCGTCAGTGGTGTGCGGTTCTTCAAGAATTCGATGTACGAGTTTGCAAGTGTCTGAGAAATCAACTGTGCATTGTCATTCAAATAAACACTGATTGCAACCTTACCAAACTGTGGCGGTTCCAATTCGTCACCACCATATGCAGAAACCGCATTAATCTCTGGGAACTCTTGTTTCAAAAGGATCTCATAGTCATTGGTTGTGATCGCTCGATCTTGAATCTGCAATGCTTTTGGTGCATTAGTTTTGATGCTATCGATAGATTCTCTTTCCGCACCACCCGAAGCTGCTTGTACCGTGGTTACTGTAATCTGCACATTAGATAAGAAAGAAGATGTGAATTTATTTGCACCATTCGCTTCTGGTCCACTTGTAATACGATAACGTACTTTCACGTCTTCGAATTCTGATGGTTGTAGACCGAATACGTTACCACCAAAGTAAATATTGTAACGGTTATCAAAATAAGGTTCTAGATAGAATACTTTGTCGGTTGGTCCCACCCCAAAAATATCTGTTCTGTATGTAAAGACGTTCTGATCTTCTGTTGCCTCTGCATCGATAAAACAAACGATAGAGTCTGTATCTACTTCTGGGTTAGAGAGTGCAACACGCAGAACTCCGTTATCATCAACAAGGAAACCTTCACGTTCGAAAGAGGCAAGGACTTCACCCTCAAAGATTTCTATATCTCCTGACTCCCATACATTCGGTGCAGTTTTACGTGCAACATACGTTTCATTAGTCACGAAGTTATATGTTGTTCCCAAAAACGATGTTGTGAACTCAGTATATGTCGGAATAACGACAGTCTGGTCTGTAATAGTTCCCTGTGGATCGTCAATACGAACACGAACAACCGCTTTTGGTGATTTGCGAGAACGAGGCAGATAGTTGAGTTCTTTTGCATGTGAGATTACAGAGTTGCGCAAAATCGCTGAGTCAAGAAACATCTCAGATATTGCCATGTTGGTGTAGAAGTTATTATGATATGTGTTGTATGCGAGGACATCCAACAACACACTCATGTTTGACCCTTCAAAGTTATAGTCTTTGAATTGCGTTTGTGATCTTAAGTAATCTTTGAGTTGATTCTTGGCTGCTTCAAAGTCAAGTTCAACTATTGGTGTTGGAGTCGCCATTTATCTTGTCCTCTCTAATATCACATCAAGCGTGATTGGCTGTTCTCTGTTACTGATGTAAAATCTTACATTAACATATACTTCGTTTTCATCTAAAGAACCTGCGGCGGTGACATCAATAATGTCTGCACGTGGTTCATATATTTCCAATGTAGTTTGGACACGATCTTTAATCAGTTCTAATGTTGCAGGTGTAAGATTTTCAAAAAGAAGTTCTTTTAGTCCCGCACCAAGATAAGGTTGCATTAAACGTTCACCACGATCTGTCAACATAAGGTTACGCATAGCTTCTTTGACTGCGTCCTCATCTCTTGTGACCGCAAGATCATCTGTTAAAAGATTAATCTCTAAATCCTTTTTAAAGTCAGAATAAAGATTAATCTTTTTTGTTTGTGGTGTAAAAACATTTAATGTCATTTTACTTTACCTTGGGTTTCTTTCTACAGTATCTATGTGTACGAAAGAGTTGTATCTTTTAATAAATTTAAATCCACATCTTCTCGCATCATCGATAAACTTAGACCTACTCCAATTACCCCATGCAACATCAACTGCATTTCCTTGCATGTGTTGTGAATTCCATGCGACACCATAGTTCCAACCACGTCCTTCAGTATATGTTCCACGAGACCTACCTTGTTGCCTATATCTTTCTCTAAGTGCCGCTTGATATTGTTCACTTCTAAATCCACTATTGATAGTCAACTTTGCACCAGTTAGTCCTTGCAGTCTCATAAGTTTTGCTTTCACATCTGGATTTATACCAGTCCATCCTCTTTCTCCCATACCCGAAGTGAATGCAATTCTTGGATGGTTTCCATCCTTAATTTCATCCCAAGTAGGTATGTCCCCAAACTCACTAGGTAGTGGTGGGTGGGGATTGTTTGGCGCTTCACCAGTTGGTGTGTGGTGTTGTGATGGTGCAGCATCAACTTCTCCGCCACATCCACCATAAGTATCTGGTAGTCTTGCAGGGTTACTTACTGTAGGATCTGTCGGTTCGTCTTGTGGATTGTCGTTTGTTCCTGTACTTGGGGGCGCTTGCCATTGTTCTCTCATTCTATTTATTTCAGTTTGTCGAGTTTCAGAATCAAAACGAACTGCACCTGCACTGACCGCAGCTGCAGTAGCTAAGTTGGAAACTCTTTCTAAACGACCAACAATTCTTTGATACTTAAATGCATAGTTGTCCATTGGTGTTTTGATGTCTTTAATCAACGCTTCAATGTTTGACACAAAAGCACAAAATCTTGCAATCAAAAACTGAATTTCTTCCAAAGATGGATTAGAGAAAAGTCCAACCGCATAATCAAAAAGTGCTTTTACCTTTTCAACCAAACCCTCTTTATTTTCGTCTGTAAGAATGGCAGAAATGTCATCTTTAATCTGTGCAGCTTTTGCGAATACCTTTTCATTGATGTATGTTTTTATTTCACCAATAGTTTCTGCAAGATCAAAGTTTTTAACTGCATTCACTACCGACTCAAAAGTTTCTTCAATAACCTGACCCACTTTTTCTTTAATAGATTCGATAAGTGCTTTTACTGTTATCTTTTCAATGATCGCTTTAATCGGATCTTCAAGGTTTCTAATTTTATTTAAGAATGCAATTGCATCATTGATGAGACCTGCAACAGAACCAATAATATTAAAGAAACCACCAATTGCGCCAAATACCTGAGGCATCATACTACAAAATCCACCAAGAATACTTGAATTAGGATCTTTATAATATGAATTCAAATTTTTTAATAGGTTCAAGTCTGCAAGTGTAGACGCAGTTTTAATCTTAGGTGGGGTGTAATTATACGCACCACAAAAGTCTGCGAATTCAATTGTGGAAATAGGGCCCTTTTCAAATCTTTCCAACACTTCAGGATAGTCTGTTAATTGACTTCCACTTAAAAAGTTATTAAAATCTGTTAACGATTCATAAAATGCATTTCCATGAAGAGAAACTTGAAGATCTACAGGATCAGTTAAACTGTCTGTTTGGATCCCTTCTAAGAATTCTGCTTTATAATTTTCAATAGCATATACGTTCAGTTCCCCACCATTACTGATGGGAGCACCGCCAAGTCTCTGTCTGGACTGATATATCTGATCATTTAAGTCAATACAATTACTTTTTGCCATCTTTATTGTTCCTCAAAGTACCAAAGACTAGAATCTTCTGGATCACTTGGATTAGATTGTAATGTATAATTCGTGTTACCTATCTTATATGTATTCCCAACCGTTAGATTTTCTTTCTCTAATTGTGCGACACCCATATTGTCGAAGTAGTTACTACCTTCTTCTTCATGAGATGGATCTGCACTATCATCTGTTGCCATAGATACTGGTGCATCCATTGATGCGATTTCAGAGTTAACAATCGCAGTAGACTTTGCGGGTGGTTCTGGCATCTGAGTTTGTTCTGCGATTTGCGCATCCTCTGCTTCTGCCGCTTCTGATTCTACTGAAGATCCACTTGCAAGATCGATAATACCACTGCCTGGATCAACATTAACTGCATCCCCCGCTTTGAGTGAGAACGTCTCGTCTGTTTGGAATTGGATATTCTCTGCAGCCTTGAAGTTGAAACCTGCGTCTGTTGACTGTTGCCAGAAACCATCCGTAGATTCAAACTTGATAAATCCATCAGACTTTCCGTGCCACTCTTCCCCTATGTGTTGGAACATCTTCTTCGCAGTCATAGAGAACGCAATAGGTGTTGTCATTTTGATTTCTTTTTTACCAAAGATTTCTAATGTGGAAACGTTTGCGTCCAACATCACGTCTGCGGCTCTCATTTGCAACTGATCACTTGCGTTAACAAAGAAGGAACCACCAACACCAAACTGTGCGTTTCCACGTACAATCATGTTGTAGTCACCTTCGATCTCTTCAGTTTTATTACCTTTGACATAGACATATGCATCACTGTTGATTGTCACCATACTTGGACCACCAACATACACATGTTGTTGTCTGTCGTTGATTTCGTATTTGTCGCCCACAGATTTGTGTGTGGTAGATCCACGTGAATCAATTTGCACATACGATCCTTCGTTGTGGTAAATCATAATGCGTTCTGCGCCTGGCGTGTCGTCTATTTCAATTGAGTGTTTTGCAGTTGATATGACACGG
>Ga0213860_10000505_pt1 | contig 15587 bp, 13 predicted proteins | sample PICome_3_FD_160118 | JGI IMG/M metagenome (GOLD analysis project Ga0213860, IMG submission 160118) | Coastal seawater microbial communities near Pivers Island, North Carolina, United States - PICO550 | ecosystem: Environmental > Aquatic > Marine > Coastal | place: USA: North Carolina...
ATGTGTGTAACTACCACCACCACCATATACTCTGTTTCTCGTGCAATCATAATTATCACTTCCACTAGCAAAACCACTACTACCTGTTGTTTGCAATCTAATTATAATTTGTCCACCATTTCCCGAGGGTACAAAGCTTCCTATTTTTAAAACAAAGTGATTATAGTCAGTACTTAATGATGTAAAATCACAAGTATTAACACTTGCAGATGTTATATTGGTGGTATTTACTAAAACCATATCACTAGGTGTTCCTGTAACAGTACCAGTAAACGCATAGGTATCTGCAAGGTTCATACTTTCTGCTTGTATTTTAGATAATGGCATTATATTCCAAAAGCCTCCTTAATTTCATCTACTGTTAATCCTAAGTCTTGGAGTTTTTTTTTGGCAGATGCTGTTTTTGTTTCTTTATCAGTAATAGCTTGGTCATGGTCAGCTTGTAACTGTGCTAGTCCGTCAGTACATTCTTGTTCTGTGGGTTTAGTTTTAGAACTGTCGTGAATGATTAAGTTTGCATAAACTTTGTTTTTGCTATCACTCCACCCAAACCATTGACCAGTGTGTAGTCTTGCTAAATATTCTTCAATGTGATTTGGTCTACCATTATCATCCATTTTAAGTATCTCCTAATCTTAAGAAAGTTACACCGTTGTATGTAAGTCCTGTTTCATTATCAAAAAATGCACTTCCATCAACTTCACTTGTAAATTTAACTTTAATATTTGTTGTGCTTGATACATCCAGAATAATTTGCTGAAATGTACAAAAATTACTTAGATGACCTGAGCCTGATGAAAAAGCTAAACTTGCAGTAGCATAACTTGAGTTATCTTGGGTAACTTTTATTCTTCCACCTAATCTTGCTCTTGCAGCACCTTCACTTCTACCTTGATTTCTATATGTTATGAGATAAATGCCTGTGCTTGGAAAAGTAAATATACCAGAACTTTCGCTCATGTCAGAGCCAATACTGCTATAATTATCTGTATCACATATTTCCCAATTTGAAGTAATATCAACTTGTCCTGAAGTTTGAGCAAAAGAAGCTGTTACTCTCCATGCGTTTGCCATAGTAATACCATTAGTAGTTGCAAAGGTACTTCCGTCAGTTAATTTAGAAGTAGCAATAGAACCAGCTAACATAGCATTAGTAACTGATCCTGTAGCTGGAGCTTGTGTTCCAATACTTTTACCTAAGTAAATACAATACATACTATCACTAGATGTGATAGCAGAGGCTAATGTTAAAGTTGTACCAGATATTGTATATGCAGTAGTAGGCTCTTGTCTGACATTATTTAAAAATAATGCAATATCATTAACAGAACCAACTGTATGATCTAAAGTATAAGTAGCTGTAGCAGATGTACTAAATGTCTGCTTGTCTATACTTATAAAAGTATCTTGAGGTTGTACTCCAATATATGCCATTATGTACTAATTGCGTCTACAAATGATGTTAGTACGTCTACAGCACTAGCTGTATCAGCATAGGCTTTTAGTACATCACCATTTTGTATGACAATTTTACTCCCAGAATCTATAAGTTCTAAAGAACCCCCTGTAGGTAGAGGTGCATCTTTAATTACAAAATAATCTGTTCCACCAGAACTAATTAAAACACTCACAGTTACTGCTGTTGTATGTTTATTTACACATCTAATAGATACTATTGCGTCATCACTATTAGATGTAACTAGTGTCGTAGGTGAGCCAGATGAGTTTGATATTGAACTTGCAAAATTTCTCTCAAAGTCTTGTGCCATCTATTTCTCCTTTACAATGCGATAGACATAGCTGTCGCAAATCCTTTTGTTGCATATGGTGTTAAATCTACTGAAACAATAGCGTTCCATGAAGAACCATCATAATATTTAAGTACATTACTTGTAGTATTAAAGTATAAATCTCCAGCATTCAACGCATCTCCGTCATTATCTACTGTCGGATCAGATGCTTTTGCTCCTAAATATGTATCATCAAAGTTATCAGCCGCAGCTTCAGCAGCTGTTTGAGCAGCCTGTGCAGCTGTTTTTGCAGTATCAGCAGCAGTTGCACTAGTAGCAGCATTAGTTGCTTGTGTTGATGCTGTGGTAGCTGATGCAGCAGCCTCACTTGCCTTAGTCGTTGCTGTAGTTGCATGGCCTGAAGCTGTAGATGCAGAAGAAGCAGCATTTGTAGCAGAGGTTGATGCTTCACTTGCTTTGGTTGTTGCAGTTGTAGCAGAACTTGCAGCAGAGGTTGCAGATGTTGCTGCGTTAGTTGCACTGGTACTTGCCTCACTAGCCTTAGTAGTTGCAGTTGTGGCAGAACCACTAGCACTAGTAGCTGAACTGGCAGCCGCTGTTTCAGAACTGGCTGCGTTAGTAGCCGAAGTTGCAGCTTCTCCAGCTTTTGTAGTTGCTGTAGTTGCGTGTCCAGATGCAGTAGTTGCACTTGATGCAGCAGCAGTAGCCGAAGCAGCAGCGTTAGTAGCAGAAGTCGTTGCTGATGCAGCGTCTACTAGTAAATCCCACTTTGCAGAATCTGTATTAGTTGTTAAAGGCTGTGATCCTGAAGATGTATGAGCAGTATTTGCTATAAAAATATTGTTAGTTGAAGTATCTTTAACTATATCTCTTTGTACATATGCTGTACTAGCTGACCAGTTACCTTTAAAATTACCTATTTCTTGAGAAAATATAAGAGCATTACCAGAACTATTTACAGATAATATCTTGTTAGCTGTTAATTCTGGAAATATTAAACCATAAGCTGTAGATGTAGTAGAAGCTGCTCTTGGGGATAAATTAATATCTACTACTTGTTGTTGCATCATGGCAACAATTTTGTCTAATTCTGTATTTAGAGAATCAATAGGAAATACACCAGTAGTAGCAAAATCAGTTGCTCTAGCTATAGGTACATTTCTAGTAATAGTATATTTATCATTAACAGTAGCACCAGAACCTAGTGTAATAGAACCACCACCAGTAACACCAGCACCAGTAACTGAATATTGAGTTACACTTGAAGGACTTGCTGCTTTTGTAAGTGTTGTATCAACACCACCAGAATTAGTATTTACTACTACTAAATCATCATCATCAAAAAATTCAAATGGAACTGTAAATGATGTTTGCCCAGACGTAGCTGTATATTGTACTCTAGGTGTTACATCTGATATTGTTATAGCCATTTATCTTAATACATCTTTCTCTAATTTATCGAATAACGAATCCAAAAACCATACATTCTGAAATGGTACTAGTCTACGCACATTACGAGCCGTATGATGGTTGTATTTACCTGTACCCCATGTCCACATAATATCTGATATATTAGCTATTTGACTAGCTGTAGGGCCTAATACATCAGGTATAGGATTGTTTAGTATATCTTTATAAGTACCGTATGGTTTCTTACCCCCTAGTAATGGTCTTAGACCAATCTGATTATTACCTAATCTTTCTATAGCATTGTTAATATCAGAAAAAATACCACCTAATCCTGATCTATCAAATCCATCTACTAGCTTTTGACCAAATGGTTTTTTACTATAATCTCTGCCAAATTGTTTTTGTCTAAAGGCATCTACCATCATGCCACCAGCCATTAGTAACAATATACCTTGCATAAAATTAGTATCTTTTTCTTGTAATCCACGCATCAACATTCTTTGTGTAGCTGCTGCACCAAATTTCTTAAACTGTGATATAGCACCACCCATTTCTGTATTAGCCCATAATGGTACATCACCTTTACTTGGGGTAACTATATCTACATTAACCTGTTTAGATAATCCTTGATGATATATTTCAGCAGCTTCTTTAGCCTTAGGAGTATCATCCCAAGCATCACTATTAGCTACACGCATATATTTAAAGTCATTACCATCTGCTTTACTAGATATTTTACCATTTTTACCAACACCATGTTTTTGATATTGTTTATATATTTCTCTAGCAATATCATCTGTAATACCCAAAAAGTTCATTCTAGCTCTATTTAATTTAGAGATAGGTTTACCTAGTGCTATCTTTTCTGCATTTTCTATTATTCTTGTACCATTAAAGAATCCAGCCATAGTCTTTACAGAAGCGTTCCAAGGATTACTTGCATTTAGGAACGTAAAGTAAACATTACCTACTTTACTCATACCTCTTTCCATTTTATTAAATACACCGAAAGCATCTTCTAATCCATACATACCCATAGCTCTTGAGCTATCTATCATATCTAATGCCTCACCACCTAGTTGTGTAGAGTTTTTAGACATTTTTAATATTTCTTTAGCCATACCACTTTGAAACATTTCAGTTTGTATTTTAAATGTTTTAGTCAATCCATTAATCATAACCAATCTAGCTGTGTCTACTACTTGTGCTATACCTGTTAGCATAGTAGTTGCATTATATAATTTAGCCATTCTTAGACCTCTACTAAAAGTTCTATTAGGATCATAAGGCAAACCATATGTACCTCTAACTAAATGTATAGAAGCATCTAAATCTTTAAGGTTTTTAATTTGTTGTTTTGTTAAAAATGCAGCTATTGGTAAAGCATTTTCATCAAATCTTTGATTATAGTATGTATCAAACTTTTTGTTTTTTCTTAACATTTCATCAGCAATCTGTATTAAACCTTGTGAATAGTTACCATCAGCTGACCAACGAGTACCATATCCCATAGGATCACCAAATACTTTTGTAAGTTCTATATCAGGAACTACCTGATTAAAGTAATGTCTTTGTAGAAGCATTATGTCATCTTCCATAAATCCAGCATTCATTAGTTTTGTATAATCAATATCCAAATCTCTACCTAGAAATCTACTAGATATCTTATTAACTTCTCCTAATGCTTCTTGTGGTATTTCATTAAGTACATCATCAATCTGTCTTAATCTAAGAGTAGGCTGATATTGCATAAATGATTCTATAATATCGTCAATAATATCTGGAGCATTACCATTCTTCATCATCCATGCTTCTTCTTGTGCTTTAGTCATGTTAGGGCTTTTATTTAACAATGATGGATTTTTAGCAGCTAACTTTTCTAGTTCTTCTCTCATTAATGTTTTAAAAAGCTCTGGGTTAGCATCAATAGCATCTCGTCTATATAATGGGTTAATATAATTTTTTCTAAGGTGTATACCTTTGGTTTCCATTAAAGTTAATTTAGCTTTTAATTTTCTTCTTAATATTTGTAAGTCTAATAATTTTTGTACTTTTTTAGGATTAGTAACTGGTTTTCTACCCTGTATAGTACCATCCATTTGTTTTATAAACATATCTAGTCTATCAATTTGATATTTATGCCATGCTATAGAAATACCACTTGCTTGGTATTCTGCACCTAATGGCCCATAAAATAAATCTTCTGTATGTTTTGCAGCTGCTTTTACTTCAGGGATAGCTGGTGCATTTGGATTTAATCTAGCCCTAGTAACAGCTGAAGAAAACTCTCTAGGTGTCATTACACCTGTTTTATCTAAGCCTGTACCTACTTTTATATTAACTGTTTTTTCAAGAAAGTTTTGTTCATTCTTTCCTATTCTTTTTAAATATGCATTGTATTCACCCATGACTGCATCATCACTAATTTTAATAATGTAATGTCTTGATTTAATCTTTCTTTCAATAGTAGGAGCTGAAGGTATGCCTTCAAAATTACCTCTAGTGAGTAATGGATTTTCTAATACCGTAGTAATAAAATCTTGTTCTTCTAAACCACCTTTTTCTAATACTCTAAACAAAGGAGTAAATCCTGACTTTTCTCCTAAGTATCCCATACCAGTAGGTTTTATTTGATTTGCTTTAATCCATTCTGCTTCTGTTCTAATTGGTTGTGTTGCACCAGCACCTACAGAACCTTCTTTATAAATACCACCACCTACATATTGACTATTAGAATAATGAGTATCCATGTTATCTAATTTATTAGCAGTATCGTCAAACTGCTTACCAGCTATTTTATTATTAATTGCTGGAAATAATGCTGGAAGAATAAAACCACTAGCTGATATTAAAACTGTTTCTTCCCATTTTCTTGTATCACTAATACCTTGTTTAATAGATTCTTCTGCTGTAATTATTGTTCCCAGTTTTACTGATCTTTCTATTCTGCTACCAGTAAACAAAAATCTACCAGCTTTTGTAAATGCAAAAATACTACTAGGATCAGTCAAACCACCTAGCACTCTACCTACAATATAGGATGGTGATCCATTTTGTTTTTTACTATCTTCAATAAAATCTTTGATTAACTTTGTTGTGTGTTTTTGACTTTTACTGTGTAAGAAGTTGCCTATGTATGGCTCTAAACCTCTAATCTGTTTGTCTTGGAATATATTATATCCTTTATCAGTAACAAATTCTGTATCATCTTTTGCTACACTAGCATCTACAATATATTTAAATGCTAGTCCAAAAATGTTTTCATCTGCCCAACCAGCACCTACATCTCTTACATCTTGAAAATAATTTAATGGCTGTGTTGGATCAGGTCTACCAGATATATTAGGTTTTTTTGCACCTATATCACCTATAGTAGAAAACTCGCCCATTAATCTAGAATAGATTTACTTTTCTTTTTAATTTGTGGTGATGTAGTTACTTGTAAATCTGGGAAATATGTCATTTGACCTTGCGACCATGCTAGTATAAATCCACTTACATCTTCCATCATAGTTCTAAAACCACCATAACCTATAGCAGCTTGACCTTCTGCATCATTCCATAGTTCATTTAATAATGCTGGTTCATATTGTTTTATTTCAGCAGCATTTGCACCTGAGTAAAACTCAGTAGTTCCTTCTTTATAACTACCAAAGTTTCCTATGTATTTAGTATCTCCAGTTTCTATAAAATTATTTAATGCTTCTCTAAATCTTGGCCCAATCCATGAAGCACTATTATAAGCTAATTTAACTAAAGCTACTGCTAAGTATGCATTTTTATTTGATTGTAAATCATCAATACCAGTTATTCTTTCTACCATTTTTAATTTGTCATCTAACATTTTCATCATAACAATATTATTATCTTCTCTAGTAATTTGTTGTTCACCAGTTAATAATTTATCAATATCATAACCAAGTTCTGTTAATTCATTTTTAACAGTTGGATCTTTTAATGATAGACCAGTACCAATAGTAGGATCGCCATCTTCTGACATCATAAGATCATATTCTGCTTTTTGTATTTTACTTCCTTCAGCAGCCATTTCTACTGGGCCACCACCACCACCTCTACTACCAACATTAAATGTTTTGTTTCTATCTCCTGTAAAACCAGAATCATATGCTTGAGCATAGAAACCACCTTCTTGTTTGTTAATAGTATCCATTAATAAGTTTGTTGCTGTATTTTGATATCCCATAGCTGTACTCTCCTTGCCTTCGAATTGGGAAGCTAGATTGTCATCAAACACTCCAGCTTGTTTTTGTTGTTGATAAGTTATAAATTGTAATTGATTTTCTTGTAGTTGTCTTTCTACAGTATTCATGTCGAAACTAACATCTGGTAGCCAAGGTATATCATTGAATAGTCTAGCTACATCTTCTACCCCATTTTTACCTTTGTTGTATCCATTATATACAAGGTTATGTAATCCTTTAAGTGTTTGCATAACAAAAGGTACTTCTGTTACTGCGTCAAAACCATATTGTTTAAAATAAGATTCTTTTGCTACTACAGAATCTGACCATTTCTTAAATGCATCATTTTGAAAATCAGCTCTAACACCTTGTAATGTTAGTGATGCATTAAGTTCTCTGTTAGCTTCAGGTTTAAATCCTGAATCTGGATCATTAGGATTATTTAATGCCATAAATATTCCATCATTATCTAAATCCATAGATATTCTGTATGTAGGATCACCTATACTAGCTGGATCATAATCAAATCTAATTCTTTTATTATCCATTAGTCCTAATATATTTTCAGCTGTAAAAAAATCTGCACTTAAACCTAATGCAGCTCTTTCACCATCTGACATATTTAGTCCTCTATTTAAAATAGTCATAACAGCATCTGTTTTAATCTGATCGACTGTTAGTCCTTTAGCCGTATATGTTTTAAACATAGGATATTTTACTAGTTCTTTAGCCATTAGTTTTCATCATACCCATATCCCATAGTTCTAATAGTATTTAGAATATATGGTAGTTGTTTTTTAAAAGCAGCTTTTATACTTGTTTCTGTCATTAATACTTTGTATGTATCATTATCAAACATACTTGCTACTCTTACAAAAATTTGTTCACCAGCTTCTTGCATTACTAAATTAAATGATGGTTCTAAATCTCTATCTCTACCCATAATATTAAACTCATTATTACCAGTTAATAAATCTGTATCTGCAAAACCAAAACCCCACCAAGGGCCATCTTCTTGTTCATCTTCAAAAAAGTTTTCCATCATTCTTGTAAAGTCTGTACCACTATCTTCAATAACAGTATTCATAAATGTAATTTTTTCATCTAGCATAGTTTGTTCTGGATATGTTTTAGCTACCCATTTTTCTATAATTAATTTTTCATATTCACCTACATCTAAGTTTAAATCATTAATTTCTTTTTCTGTTAAATCAGCTATTCCAATATTTAATCTACCTACTTTTTGTAGTTCTTGATGTAATTCAACAAGATTAGCAAAATTTTTATTTGCTTCACTATCACCAAAGGCTAAAGGTCTACCTTTATGTCTAGATAAATTATTTGCAAACTCAGCCATATTTCTTAATTCTTGTCTATCTGCTTGTACTTCAAAGTTAAAACTATCCATACTACTAAAATAGTTTTCTAATAAACTAGGAACTGCTCCATATGTTTTAGATAGTTCTACTAATTGTGATGTAATTAAATTATCTTGTGCAGCACCAGAAGCTACTACTGTAGATAAATCCATATCATTAAATTGACTTTGTGTAATATTAGGATTAACAGAAGATACAATTCTAAACATTTGATCCATCATAGCTTTATCTTTTAATTCTTCTTGTGTAATTTCAATACCTAAACCATTTAAATAGTTAGTTCTCTGAAACATTAAATTATTTACATCAAATGTAGTCATAGCTGCATTTAATTTATATTGTCCTGATTCTTCGTTATATTCAAAAGTACTAATTTGACTACTAACATCTCTAACTACAGTTGCTAAATTATTAGCATCAATTAATCTATCTAATTGACTATCATTTAAGTTGTAATCAAATGCTATTTTTCTTAAATCTTGAGTTGTTGTTAAAAACCCATCTTCAATTCTAGATATTTCTTGTAATACTACTTCTTCTTTATCTTGAGCAATAACTATATCTTGTTTTTTTACATTAGATGCATTTACATTATTCCAAGATTCTATGTACTTTTGTACTTCAGAAACAATACCAGCTCTATCTTCTCTATTTGATCCTACAAAAACACTAGCATCATCTGTATCGTGATTAGGTTTATCTAAATAACTTAATCCCCATGCTTCATATTTTTTTAAAACTTTAGATACTTCTGTAACATATCCAGCTGGTAAACCACCATTTTCTCTCATTGTCATTGTATCAAATGCTTGAGCTGCATTTAAATCTTTAGCGGCTAAACTAATTAATCTTTGTGTTTCAAAACCTAATTGCAATGTTTTGTTAAATTCTTCTGGTGTACCAAATGTTTTTTGTAATGATGCCTGTATAGATGAATCATATGAGTTATATAACTTTTCATAATCAGCCATAGTATCTGACATTTCAGGTAATAAACTTTGTGTCCAGTAATCTTGAAAATCACTAGCTGGTTTATTCATAATATCGCTATTTCTACCAGCAACAAAATCTCTGTAGTTTGTACTCCAGTTAGTAACTTCTAATATTGTTTTTTGAGCTTTAGCTTCTTGCCAAATATTATCTCCATATTCAAATGCTAAATTACCTATGTATTCTTTTGCATAGTTTTTAAATCTAACAGGAGCTTCAGCAATAAGAGAATCTCTATATGTATTGGTTGCTTTTGTAAAAGCATCAGGATCGTCAAAATGTTCTCTAGCTAAGTTATTAAGTGTTTCTCTAGATTTTAATTTAAAGTCTGTTTTCCAAGCTACTTCTTCAATGTTAGCTTGTCTTTCTGCAAATACATCTAATACAGCAGAAGCACCTTCAGCTGCTAGAGCTAGTGGAGTTCCTACATTAGCAGCATCTACTACACCCATTCTGCTCTGTATAGAGCTGACTGTAGCTTTGTTTTTTCTATCTCCTGATGTTAATGCCATTAACTGTAATACTTATAATTTCCATAACCATTAACTAATCCAGCTATTACAGAAGTATAACCACCAAAAGTTACTGCATCCATTTTAGCTTGGTTTTCAAAAGCCATTTGTCTATATTTTAAATCAACAGATTTTCCCATTAGTCTAATATCAGAAATGTCTTTGTTTCTGTTTTCTACAATTTGTTTATTCATATTTAAGAATGACATACTATCATCTGCATAACCAGCAATAGATTGGTAAGCTAAGTTATTAGCTTTTTCTTTTTCAGCATATTGCCTTCTAGCATTTTCTTCTTGTGCAGCTGCTAATGCAGCCATTTTTGATTCTGTTTCTAATCTATAATTTTCTCTATTGAGAGCAGCTTGTTGTGATCTCATAGAGGAGAATGTACCTACAGCTGTTACACCAGCTGAGATTAACATTAAAGTTGCAGCATTAGCACTCATGCGAATTGTATCTCCATAGCTAAACCCAATACCTTTAATGGTAATGGGCTATCTTGCGATATTGTTATTGTCGGTGATTTACTATATCCCAAAAAGGTAAATTCTTTTTTACCAGCAGAAGCTGATAAATCATCACCTATAGTAAAATCGGCTTGTTGTATTATTAGTTCTTTAGAAGTTAAATCAGCAGCTTTCATAGTTACATCTAAACCTCCAGAAATATCTATTATAGCTTTATTAATCCTTCTTGGCTGTCCTGTCAATGGGCCAGTATCTATTTCTTTATCAATAGGCATTGTTTCTAATACAGGCGTAAAGTTATATCCTACTCTAACGCCAGTTATTTGTGGTGCATTATCCAAAGTAATTCTATTATTACTATCTATTGTATAAGAACCCAACGCACCATTTCCAAACACAGCTTCTACAACATTAGTTGGTTCATAAATACTATTAACAGTATGAATAAAACCTTTTACTATTGTAATTGCAGCATTATCTGCTGGAGTTGCTGCTAAGGCTTTATCTAACTGTAATCTATATTCATTAGTACCTAACTGTGTTACAGCTTGGATTGCATATTCAGTTGCATTTCCAGCTATTGTAAATGTTTCAAGTATTGATGGCGCAGTAGTAATTCCATCAATAACTAGAGTGGTTCCAGATTGACTACCGCCTTTGACTAAAGGTGTTCCTTTTTGAAATACTGTAGTTGTTGTACTACAATCTACAGTTATAGAATCATCATTACTAAATTTTTCTAACAAATACTTAGTTCCTGATGGTAATATTCTTTTTGTAACTACAAATAAAAATTCATTAATAGATGTAATACTGTGAAATTTATCATTTGTTTTAGTATTCCAAATAGTCCAACCAGCTATCTTTTCATCTCTAATACTGTGAAACACAGCTATTTGTCCATCTAAATTATTTCCACTATTTAAAAAATATGCAAACTGTTCAGGTCTTTCTTCATTCCCAGTCATCATTGTAATTTGTTTTGGATTGTCAATAACCTGACTAGATAATACAGATATACTGTTAGATTTGTATGCTTGTTCTAAATCAGAAAAAACATACTCACGAATTGATTTGCCATTTTTAGATGTAAAGATAGTAGCACCATCAAAAGGTGTTGGCTTTGCTCTATTACATCCATAAGGTGTTTGTCTAAGAAAAGCTATAGTAGATGGTGTAATAGCACTATCATTACTTTGAGGAATATAATACTCACCTGAATCTGTAAATATTTGCAAGTTTCTACCAGATATTAAATGTCTTACTTCGTTTACCGTATCGGCAGTAATATTTACATTAATAGCTTCATTAGCTAATCCTGTACCTAAATCAAAACTAAAGTATCCACCTATCTCAGATGCAATAATAACCGAAGGATTATCTCTTACACCACCAAACCAAAGTCTATTATCATGTAATGTAACTGCTTGTGGATATCCTCTAGTAGCAGATATTAGTTGTTCTTGCCAATCAGCATGAGGGCCAGTACTAACTGTATCTTCTAATACAGTAACAGTAACTTCAGTAGCACTTGTGTATCCAGTTACAAAAACTTGTTTTCCATTAACTTTTAAATATGTATTTACATAGCTAGAGCTAAAAGCATTAGCACTAGCAGTTAGTGTTCTGCCTGTACCAGTAGCATGAGCAGATAATGTTACAGTAACAGTAGCATCTGCATATTTGTAAAATGGTTGTAATGTTTTATTTACACCACCTACAGTAACACTATCATCTTCTTCAAATGCATATAAACTTACTGAGAAAGTAGATGCAGCTGTTCTTTTAATTTGAACAATAGGATTACTTCTATGACAGATAAATACTGTGTCAGCAAACTGAGCATAGCTTAGTTCAAATAACTGAGCTGTAGTCCAGTTGCAGTTTGTAGTAATGTTGCTTTGTATTGCAGTACCACTAGAGTTATAAACATCTAGTCTATTATTAGATAAAGCAAATACAGCTACTTCATCTTCTGCAAATATAAAAGGAATGATTCTAGCTTCTGCTGGTAGTTCTGCTGTAAACTGTGTTGCTGGTCTACGCATAACACCACCTTCATCTAAAAGATACCAGTTCTTACATTGTCTAGCACCTTCAAAATATGCTTTAGCGTCTGTTCTAGCGTTTAGTAGAGGATTAAGCTCTCCAGCTGAAAAGTTGGTAAATACTTGTCTGACTTTTCTGGGCATTAGTAATCAACAAGTCCACTTCGACTGCTCCTTCTTTCAGCTATGAATCTAGTAGTATTTAGTTTTTTGCTTGTAGTTTCTTGTGATGCAATATTTCTTGCTTTAATCATTTGTCTTTCAGCTTTAGTTTCGTATGAATTAATCATAGCTGCATCTCTACCCAATGATCCACCAAACGCACTAGCTAGTCTATAAATTAAAGCTAGTCTAAAATAGGTTGGAAACAAAGATTCATCCTGTCTAAATACATAGTCCATATAAACTTTACTACTAGAACCATAACCATTTAAATAAATCTTATCTTCATATCTTGAATAAGGTATTGGATGATCGTTATTTGTTACAGCAACTATAGTTATTACAGCTGGATTTGCTGGCATCTGATATGCATATTCATATCTTGATGTTGGAGCATCAGCTAGTAATGATAATTGTTTTTGGCCCATAGCAAAACGCCATGAACATTCTGATAATGTAGATTCAACTACTTCTTCATAAAGAGTGTTTGTAATTAATGCTTCTGTAGAATTGTCTGTAAATGATGAGATAGGATTAGCTCCTACCATTACCAAAGCTCTTGATGCAATATCTACTTTAGTTACTGCCATTTATCCTTGTGGTAACATTATTGATAAATTTTTACCACTAATGTTTGATATGCCATATTGATCTTTTAAAACCTGTAATGTTGCTAAAAACTCATTTTTTCTTTTTCTTGGATCATCTGAAAGAATAATACTGTCTAATACTGCAAGATAACTTCTTACTTGATCTGTTTCTTTTGATGATAATTGTTTATCTGAAAAAACAGCATTAGCATTTGCATCTTTAAATGTTGTGCTAAATCTTCCATCAGTCATTCTTTTGATATCATACTCTGATTCTTTAGGTGTAGAAGATTTTAATAAAGAATTTGTTAATCCAGCTAATCCTATAGCACCAGCAGCACCAACAACCATACCAGCTCCTTCTGCTTTACTCATTGGCCCACCTAAAGCATCAATAATTTTATCTTTATTTGATGATTTAACTTTTGCAGTTGCTTTAGTTGCTGCTTTTTTTGTTGCTGCTACTCCAGCACCTACAGCAGCACTAGCTTTTGTTGTTGTATCTTTTGCTACATTTTTAGTTTTTTCTAAAACTGGCTTTGCTTTTTCTTTAGTTGCTTTTACTGCTTGTTTTGAAACTTCTTTTGCTTTATCAACAGCTGGTTTTGCTTTTGCCATAGCAGCTTTACCAGCTTGACTAGCTTTTGCAGCAGCTCCTGTAACAGCTCCTGAAGCAGCTACTTTTGCTGCACCTGATTTAGCTGCATTTTTTAATTTATTTGTTTGTTCTGTAGTTACATTGATTGCTTTTTTTAGCTTTTTATTTTTAAGTAATTTTTTTGCTAATGCTTTTGCTGCTACTGTTATTGCCATAATTAATCCTTTATATTAGTGGGGGGTATAAAACCCCCCAATATCATTATGCTAATAATGCAGTTGTTACTGTAGAGGATGTTGCAGCTGATACAATTAAGATATCAACAACACCATTTGATCCACCACTATTTACTATAATAACATCACCAGCTGTTAAGTCTGCTGTTGAAGCTAGAAAGTAATCTGCATCATCAATAGTTCCTATAGCATCTCCGTCAGAGTAGTACCATAGCGAGTTAGTATCTCCCATTTGAGAGATTTTTTTTACGGGATTTGAAGTTGCGTATGCCATTATTTACTCCTACTCTGCACACTTCTGCACTCTAATACCATTGGTGTCAATAAGGATTGAACCCATTGATAAGTAAGAAGTCATTAAGTGAGCTACCTTCTCAGGAATGTAGTTTACTTCTGTTCTTACTTCAGAGCCAACGCCTAGACCCATTGATGATTTGTGCCATGCGATTGTGTGTCTGTCTGTTGAACCAGATGTGTCTAGTCCAGAATGTACGAATACTAAGAATCCTAAGAACTTCTTAGCTGTATAGTTCATACCACTAAAAGGTAGTTCGTTAGAACCAATGTATTCCATTCTTGACCATTGATCGTCATCTAATAAGTTTGACCATTGGTTTGGCCCAATAGCCCAGTAACGCTGACCATCATCTGGCACATCATTTGTACCAAATAAGGCTTGCATTTCTTGGAACTTATCAACATTCATGTCTGTTGCTACTGTTCCACCTTGAGCACCAGCATTGTTTGCTAGTGTTGTAGCAGAAGCCATAGCATCTGTTAATATACTATCAGTTTTACGACCAAGAGCATAAGCTGCATTGTTTGCAATAACTGATCTTTCGTCAATGTTAGTTTTTAGCTCATCTAACTTATCGACATAGTCTGATGCATAAAAGTCAGCAAGTGTTGCTGTTACATTTGTGTGTGAAATGTTCATCGCTACAACCTCAGCGTGTCTAGCTTTAGTTGTTGCTTCACCTGTTCCTACTTTTTGGAACTTAACAGATTCACCTGATACACCATTAACTACTCGGACTAAGTTTTTGAGCTTACTACCCATTCTTTGATATGCCATATGTACTTCAGCTTCAAACTGAGTAATAAAAGCATTGGTTATAGTTGCACTCATTTTATCTCCTTTGAGTTATTTGTTTATATGTAAAAAGATTATCTCGTTTGGAAGCAATCGTTATCCTTAGATAAGGGCGATCCTAATGCCATCTGAGGTCTTATATGCAA
>Ga0213860_10000508_pt1 | contig 15541 bp, 8 predicted proteins | sample PICome_3_FD_160118 | JGI IMG/M metagenome (GOLD analysis project Ga0213860, IMG submission 160118) | Coastal seawater microbial communities near Pivers Island, North Carolina, United States - PICO550 | ecosystem: Environmental > Aquatic > Marine > Coastal | place: USA: North Carolina | collected...
GTCAGAAATATATGCACCCTCCATACCGTAGAGCTGCTTATTAACTTCTCTTCCGGATATTAGTTCTTGTGCAGATTCAGTGGGCACTTCTGTTAAACCGCCTTTCAATGTATTTTTAGCAACATTTTTACCTTCTTTTACCGCACCTTTCCAGTTGCTTTTGAACAAGTTTCTGATTATTGAACCGTTAATTTTTGGAACTTGATTTAATGCGGTAGCTGAACCGAATAAATCTAAAGAAGCAATCTGCGTACCGCTTATACGAATATCATTGTAGTTAATCTCGCCGTCTTTAGTTAGCTGCAGGTATTTTTCTAACTTTTTATCTTCGCTTAGCGCTAAAAATTCTTCTCCATACTTCTCAACTGCCTTGCCCTCTAGCACTTGTTCGAACATGTTCCCAGTTTCTTGAGAATAAGAAGAAAGGCCAAGTGTAAGCCTAGCCATTAGCATTTGAGTAGCTGTTGTACCTATAGCATCTACTAAGTTTTCATATGTAAACTTGGAGGAATCGTACTCACCCTTTTCATTAGTAAATTCAGGTGCAGCCTTTATTTTTGACAGCATTCCATCAAAGTCACTCTTTAAATCAAAAAGCTTATATACATCGTCAGCCGTTTCCCCCATTCTTTTACTAAAGAAAGTCTCCGCCTCAAACTCAGTATCAAAATAATTAACTATTCCAGACCCATGTATGGTTTTAAACCTTTTGTTCCCACCTTCTACATATTGTCCAGCTTGTCTTTGCTTTTCTGTATCTATTAATGTAAAAGAAAATTCTCTAGGAGGGTTAATATCTCGTGTATCCGGGTCTGAGTTTTTCCATTTTGTATATAATGGGTTCTTTACTCTTATAGGTGTGTATTCACTTATAGGCACCCCGTTTATAACAACATCTTCCCCTTCAAAAGTATTTTGGTTATTTGCACGCGCTCTCAAAGACTGGTGAGCATCTCTAAGTACACCTAGAGATTGCATTTTATCCATCCCACCAACAGCTGGTAGGCCCATGGTAGCGCTTTTTGTAGCTTCAAGCACAGTTCTTGCTACAGCTGTGTCAATACCAATAAAATTTAACACATCTCCAACAACTGGAGGCAACATCTCCTGTACTGTTTTATCAGACAGCTCTTGTGCTTTTATTTCATCGAACCTAGTTTTTTGCTTTTCAATCTCATTAACAAAAGCATTTTTATACGCTTTTATTCTTGATTGATAGCCCACAGAGTTTTCTCTTGCGTTTTGTATTAAATTAGTTTGATATTCTTCAAACTCCTCTAAAGCTTTCTGCTCTGAATCTTTATCAGGGAATTCACCAGTTTCTTTATTAAACTTATATTTGCTTAATATTTCGCCACCTTTCTTATCAATATCCTCTTGTTTTATATTAAGGACTTGACTATCAAAGGTTTTAATAAATTCGTCATCACCAAAACCAGCAGTATACTTGTCTTGTATGCTTTTATCTAGCTCTTGCTTAGGCAATTCAAAATTAATCTCGCCTACACTTTTTGATCCTATTTCATTATAGGCATCTATGTTCGCATAATTTTCAACTATATTGTTTTCTGCTTCAAAGTTTAATTTATTAACCTCTTCAAAGCCCTGTACAACTTCTACTTCTTGTTCAAAATCGCTCACCGGCACAGATGGGCCATCTTCAAACTTAACCGCTTCAGTGGTTTCTCTTTCGCTAGAATCTTTTAAATCTCCAACTTGCTCTGCTCCTAAATCAACAATTTGTGCTTGCCCCCTAAATGCGTCAACATATGCTTCTACATTTTCAAATCTTTTTTGCCCTTTTCTAAAGTTAGGATCTTGAATTTTTTGTTGAATTTCAGCATAGCTGTATTCATCGTATCCTCTTGCAGCGTCTTTTCTTTCTATTCTAACTACTTTTCCTGGAAAATCCAAAGAACCATTTTCCGACTGCGACTCCGTATCTACGGGTGTTTCTGCCACTACAAGTGCAGTTTCCTCCGCAGTGGCGATTGTCTTTCCCTCTTCTATCTGATCTAGATATTGTGGATATTTAGCTGTTATTTTATCAAATAGTTCGTTATCGTCCATCTCGGCATATGCTGGATACTTCTCTTTAATTTTAGCGGCAAATTGCTGTCTAGTATATCTTTGTTGTTCCATTAAAAAATTTATTTAATTAACTTTTTATCCCAAGAGGATCTGAATTCGTAGAAAAATCTTCCAGTAAGCCTTTTGATCTTGCATACCCTCCTAACGTTTTTAACCCTGATTTTTCATTGCTAAAATCAATTGTTTTAAGCAACTCTCCTGATTGATCAAAAAGCTTAATAGTATTGCCATCCTTTTTAGCCTCGCTTACACCTTTTATACGGTTTAATTCTGAAACATTATAAAGAGTAGAATCTGGACTTTCTCCCTTAGTTAATATAGAGTTAGCCCAGCTTTCCCAATCAAACTGATCCTCGTTAGCGTTAATTTCATTACCTTTTGACTCTTTAATTCTTCTAATTCTTTCTTGCTCTCTCACTGTAGATAAACCTGTTACGCCCTCAGATCGATAGCCTAATGTAGGCGCCATCAATTTTTTTAATTGATTACGCATTTCATCTCTTACCTTTGCTTTCATATCACCACCCGTGTCAACTTCCGCTTGGAATGATCCATGATCTGCTCCTAAAACCGATCCAGCATATCCCTTAAGATTCATAGGGTCTCTTAGTTCTTCTTCAAGATAAACATTAATAAGATCGTCTAAACCTTCTGTATTATATTTGGTTATTTTATTACCATTAGCATCAATAGTAGTCTCTTTATCACCAACGAGAGCAAGTAAATCTTTTTGAGCTTCTTTATAAAAAGCCATTGGGTTTTTCTTTTCAACTAGCTTCATTTTGCTAAGTTGACTTGATAATTGAGATAAAAGCATGTTAACAGGTGTGCCGTTTTTAGTAGCTCCATACATTGCAGCCCCTTGCCCAACATCAGTAATACCTATTGGTGCATTCCCACTCTTTATTGAATTTAATAATTCTAAAAAGTCTGGGTTGGTCATTTTAATGTCTATAGTGCCGTTTTTTAAGCCTTCTTCGTATTGAGCAATTATACTTTTAACAGAGTCAACTCCGTTTAACACGTTGTCTGCAAACTTACGAATTTCATCTTTTCTAATAGTCCACTCGCTACCACGCCCTTCTCGAAACCATTGTTCTCTTTCGGCTATATGGGCAGCGTACTCTTTTTTCTTAACCATAGCCTGTTCAGCTAAGCTTTCATCTAAAAAGTTATAACCAGTTCTTTCAACATCTAATCCTTTTAGCTGTTCATTAGTATAGTCCTCTGTGTCAGCCTGTACTTGTCGCTCATAATTTCTAGCTTGAACGGCCATGTTATAACCTTCTACAGCAGCACTACCCATCCAGCTAGGCGCTGAAAGCATTCTTTCTTTTTCTACATAAGTTTTGCCCTCTTCGTATTGAGACTCATCACTACTTCCTTTAACAGGATTATTGTCAAAAGAATTCATTAATTCGTTAGCGTAAGATCTTCTCCTTTTTCTTTCAAGCGGAGAATCATTATCTTTTAAGCGGGTGATCCCCGGAATTTGGGGAAGTGAACCGGAATAATTTAAAATTGATTCCATGCCATAACCCGAATTTTGATTGCTTGCCGAGAACTTGTCAATTTCGGAGCTCGATGTACCAAACCCAACATTACCACTTTTCTTTTTTAAATATTCGGCATAACTCTCGGCATCAAAAACCCCTTTTGACAATAACGCTCCTTTTTCACCTTCGGTTAAAGATTCAAAAGTATTTATTGCTTGGTTTCCTAGTTCTTTTGCTTGTCGCTTTTCTTGTTTAAAATATTCCTTATAATCGGCTGGTTTTTCTTTAACTAAACCTTTAGTTAAATCTTCAGCCGAGGGCTCTTCACCCTCTGCTTGTTGTTTTACAAATTCATCAAATTTTAATATTTGAGCCTCTGCTTCGCTGTCTCTATCTTCTTTTCTTTTTTTAGCTGTTTCAAAAGCTTCGCCTAAAGCAGTTCCTAATCCTCCAACTTCTTGGCCAATACCTTCAGTAATTCTATCTCTATTAGCTGAACTAATGAATGCTGCATCTTCTATAGATATACCACGTGCTGCACGTCTTCTAAATAATGGACTATTGTTTTCTTTCATATCTATAATTTAATTTTTACCAAATAATCCTTTAATAGCAGTACCAATTGGCGCTAATCCACCACCGGCTATACCGCCAGCAATTTGTCCAAGCCCTCCAAAAAGCTGTTTATTAGATTGAACAACAGCTGCATCAGCTTGTTGTTTTCTAGCTGACGCTAACTTTAAAAAATCTTGTTGTTTTTCATAGTTTGCTGTTTGTAAATCTTCTTCGCCTTGGGCTTCTAACGTTTGCAAATTAGCTGCTTGTTTAACTCGCATCATTTCATTAGCTTGCTCTTGTCTTGCAATATCAGCTGATATACCCTGTTTTGATTTTAAAGCTGCCGCAGCAATCGCTTGAGCGCCGCCTGCTGCACCGCCACTAGCTACAGCTGCTTGCATAGCCTGAGCTAAAGCTGCATCGGTTTGTTGTGCTTGAAACTGCGATGCTTGTTGGTTTATAGTCAAGTCTTCTGCAACGTTTTCTAAGCCAGCATATACATTCGTAAACTCTGTATCCATTAAAGCTTGTCTTTGAGCAGCAAATTCTGCTGCCGCACTTTTTGCTTCGCTTCTCCTAGCCCCCCTACCAATCAAAGAGCCAGCTACGTTTGCTACTCCTCCTATTATTGATCCCATATTAGTATTGTATTATTAATTCGTAACTCGGTGTTTTATCTACCGTGAAACCTGTTTGTTCATATTTTTCTAATAACATACCTGGTTTTGCCCAGGCAAATGAATATTTACACCCTATTTCTTTTGCAAAATCTGTTGTAAAATCCACCAATAACTGTAATGCGTCACTTCTATCGTTATCTTTATAATCTTTATTAGAAATAACTATAGCTGGAATTGCAGTCTTTGAATTTGTTACATAAAGAAACATTGCTGCAATTAGCATTTTTCCTTTATAAACCATAAAGCCACCTAAACCGTTTTCAGGATAAAAATCCCTATCCGGAATAGGTTGCTTGTATTTTTTATACCATTTAGGTATTATATTCCAATCTGATTCAATTAATTTTCGTACTTGTAATTTCATTTAATTTAAGTTTGACTTATATAATATTCTGAGCTTACAGCAAAAAGTTCTTTAGCTGTGGTAGCATCGTTTTTTAATCTGGTTTTTACAAAAAACCCTTTAGTACCAGAAACATCTTGAGTATTTGATCCGTCTTGTATTAAAGGCCAAAAACCATCAGCCCCTACGGTCCCGTTTGGATCAATTATATACACCGGTTGTGTTCCTACAATAGCCCCATGATACTTACCTTCTTTTAAGAACCAACCTAAAAAGCCAGCGTCTTGGTCTAATAATCGAACATTAGTAATTCCGTAAGTTCCGTCTTGGTCACCTATTATTTCTGATATTTCCCAATTTGAATCACCTTCATAATTTACAGTTAAAAAGTCTGAAATATAAGTCGGATTATCATTAAATATTATTTGAACGTCGGAACTATATTGAGTACCATAAAAGTTGTTTCTAAGCGCGGTATCTGAATTATGTAAATAAGCTTTACCGTTATAAAAAGTATAAAACTTGTTACCCATAGTTACACCGGTTTGAGGTATGAAACTATATCTCGATGTCCATCCTTTTGCGCGAGGACTATATCCTAAAGTTATATTAGATGTTTCGTTTGGAATTGTTTCAGAGCCAATAGAAGCATCATTAGGGTTGTAGCCTTGCATTGATACTACATACATTTTTTTAGTACCATCATAAGCTCCTATTATTTTATCAGCCGAACCTATACGATCTCTAAAAAAGTTTGACATACCTAAAGAACTAACCGGGAACATTTGCCCATTAGCAGGTGTTAGCTGTATTATAGCACCTCTTTTAGCGTCTGCAAAGTACGCGTTGTTATTAAAAAATACAAACGACTCAGGATTTTTACTTATACCATAATTACCTTGATAAACCATAGCTTGGCCTAATACAAGGTTTGTTGCTGTAACATTAACCCCGTCATCAGCATTGAATAAAGCGTCTTTGTCTGCTAATATTCTAAATACTTTATCTTCTGTAAGAGCTAGTAAATTTGTGTCTAATGTGTGCAACTTTTGAATACCACCATAATTAGGCTCTAGTTCTTTTGTAGGATTAAGAGCCATGTTAAATTGGTTTAACTCGTTAATACCTGTTTTTGAATTATATAAGCCTGAAAATATTAATCCAGTTTTTCTGCGTTCCTCAGCGTACCTTGTTTCTGGGGTAGTAACCCTGGTGCCTTTTTGCATTTGCACAGAATTGAACTTATCAAATATTCGTGTAGATTCTAAATAAACACTACCGTATTGATCTGTTTTTGATGCTATACAATTTGCCCACTCTATTCTGTCTGTTCCATTTCCGTGATCCGAAATGTCTCTTGTTTCACCATCTTCCCAATATAAATTTAAATTAGAGTCTTCAGCTGGTATTGTTTCAAAATCTAATTGGTTTATTTTATCTGTTTCAACGTTTCCATCTTCATTATAAGGCGTTTGAGCACTAGGTAACTCTGTAACACCTATAGAGGTATTATTAACAACTTTTCTAGGAATTTTGACAAAGAAAGAGCCTTTTAATTTTTCTTGCCCATCTTCAGAAAGACCTAGTTTGTAAAATTTTACAAATCCTCGGTCTCCATCGTGAGGTCCCGCTGCGTTAAAATTCAACGGCACAGTGCCAAAACCATTATTTGTAGTTGTTGCAAATTTATCATCAAGCCTAGCTCCTAAAATAATTTTAAAAGAATTTCTAGTATCTGCCCCGGTTGTTTTACCATACTCTATACTTTCCACAAGACACTTGTCGCTTTCAGTAATACCATCTTCCCTTTTGGTTTTAAGTTGCATTACAAGTCTTTGCGGATATTGTGACATATCCACAGTTTGGACAGTAGCTACAGGTGTTTCTTCAGTATTAAACAAAACAGATGGATTAGGATCTTGTGATCTTATATATGAATTTAATCCAGAAACAGCTCCTTGTGTATCCCACGTTTCTCTTCTGTCTTTAAAATGAATTGTTGTTTGTCCTACAGCCACCGTAGATTCGTTCTCGTCTGTATAACTAGGATGAACGTAGTACAATGATTCGCTAGTAAATGAATAACTAAATATGGGGTTAGTGGTAGTACCTCTTTGATGTAACCACGTTAAAACGGGGGATATTGATCTTTCATTTACTTGTGATTTAATTATATCAGGCGCTTCGTTTTCAATAGCTAGCACAGGGTGTTTTGATTCACCTTGAAATATTTTGTCTCCCTCGTGGAGTTTTGGAAAATTATACCTACGTGGAATTAATATAGATTCTTCATCTATTTTATTTCTATCTGAAGAATTTAATTGTATATAAACATTGTCTGAGTCGTTGTCTGAAGGGCCACCATCATTATAAACATTAAAACATGTTAAATTTCTATGTTCTCCTGAAACATCTTTAATATAGTATCTGTAATATTTAGCCCACGCTTGAGGATATGGGCTTAAAATTTTAGCGTTTAGCGAAATTCTATTTTTATAAGAAAAATCTGTTGTAAACGAAGATCCTTCGCCAGTTTCATTAGCGGGTATTGCTTCGTCTGTTGTTTGTTGAGTTAATAAATTACCAACTCTACCATACTTATCTAAATACGCTACACCAACTTCATAATCTCTATTTGTTTTAACCGATGGGCCGTTGTATGGCTGAGTAACCGGTTCAGCACCAATTTTTATTCTTAAAGGGTGATCTATATTGTACTTATGAACATAGTTACCATAAATTAATCTATTAGCTGTTATTTCTTGAGCTTTAGCTTTTCTAGGCACATTATCAAAATGTCTAGATAATTGGTCATCTGGTATGGCAGATCCAAAAGATCTTTTACTTATTTGTAAACTTAATTTTTCCGGCTTTACTTCGGGCCAAACTGGCAGTTCTTTTGTTTGTAAAATATATACTGTATTAGAAATAGATTCTTTATACAAAATATCAACAGCTACAACGTCTTTACCACCTGTAGGTATATCCTTTAAATTAATATACGATAATTTATTACTTATAGAAGTATTATGCCCTTGTTTAAAATATTCAGTAACATCTGGGTCTTTAGAAACAAATTGTACTTTTGTAAAGGGAGCGTATGGTGAATATTGTCCATCATTATAACGCCATCTATAACTAAAGTACGGAAATATTTTTTCAAAAGGTTTTTTATCTGCCATTTGTTCTTAATGATTATTTAAATTTTAAAGATTGGTATGGGCTTACATCCCAACTAGGATTTCCATCACCATCTAATAAGCCATCTTTAAAAAGATTTGTATTAGACCCTCTTCCATCGCCAGTTCCATTAGCCGCATTGCCACTAGATAGGTTTCTTACAGAACCGTAACCTTCACGGTTTGAAAATACACTATTTGGATCTCGTAGCGGGCGATCAACATTAATTCCTTCGCCACCAAGACTAAGGCTTGCAGGCGCCTGAAATATTTTTATTCTAGTAAGTTCAGAAGGGTTAGTTACATTGTAAAGTTCACATGTCCAAGATAAAGCCGACGGTGAGTCATTACGCTCTGGATGAAAACTTAAAAATCTTCTTCCTCCAATTTCATGCCTTCTTACTGTTACAAGCGACCAATCACCACTTCCTTTTTTGAAATCATAATCACCTGAATTAGGTGATAAAAATATTTCAACAGCATTCCATACGTCTCTATGCTGAAGCGCAATTGCTCCTCCTTCACTACCGCTAGACCCTAATTCTATAGCCATTCTATCTACGGATAAAGTACCTAATGGTGCTTCTGGTATTCCGCCACTAGTTGTTAGTTTTACAACATTAGACCTTTTTATTCCTCCTGTTGAAAAATTCATTTCCCAAACAAACTGATATTCTGTACTTGGTAATAAACCGTTAGCTGTTAATTCACCGCTACGCCCAGTAGAAGGAAATCCACTACCAGTATAATGATTATAGCTACCAGCATCGGGATCTCCAACAATTTCCGCAGCTGTTGGACTACTTGAAACAGCATCTTCTGTTTTAATATAATACAGTTTAGTAGTGCTTCTAGATATACTATTAGGCCCACTAATATCAAACCCAATTGTTGGGCCATCTAATGTACTAGTAGACTCTATAGTGCAGTTAATAAAGTTTGGATTACCAGGTAAGGTTTTAAAAGTTACTGGGTTTGGTGTTGTTTTTGAACCAGCCGAGTTAGTAACCTTAGCTACCATTGTATATTCTGTATCTGGATCTAAAGCTGTTAAAGCAACCTGTACTCCATATTCAGAAATATAACTTCCTCCAAAACTATAACTATAATTGTTATTATTGTGTGTAGACGCAAAAATTGGTTCAACTCTTGTTCCGTTAGATGGTAACCACGTTACAGGGTTGTTAGCACCTACAGTGGCTGTTTTTTCAAAGAAAATACCATCGCTAGAAGTTGAAAATAAATTTTGTACACTTAACCCAGAATTACCAGGGTTTGTTGAGCCGCTTATATTTGCACCACTAGACGTTATATTCGTTGCGAATATGCTAATTGTAGGTAAATTAACTACAGCACTCGCTTCGTAGTTTTCAAATGATATTACACCATCTTCAAGAGAATCCTGATATGTTTCATAAATAGCCGGGTATTTAACTCCATTTTGAACTAATTGAACCCATGCTTGAACATAATATTCTGCGCCTGCTGTTAAACTAGTATGAGGAATTGAAATAGCCCATTTATTAAGAGCATCATTTGCTCCGCCGTCAATATTTTCTCTATTTTGTATGTAGTTATTTATTCTTTGTATTGACGTATTTTCTTCTACAGTACCTCCGTTTAAAGTGTTAAAGCTAGTATATGTAGCTGTTGCAAAATTAAAAGCAACTCCATTAACAACCGGTGCGTAAGCAAAACCTGCGTCATATATACTGTTTTGGCCTACTGGTATTTCACCAACAAAACGACCATAAAATATATTATCATTACTACTTCCGTCACGAATAACTCTATACGTGCTCATTGCTGGCACTTGTTCAGTTTGATTTGCTAATTGTACAGATTTAACAGACCCATAGCCTGTTAATTCATCATTGGTAGCAAACCCCATTATATAGTATTCATAACCTTCTTCTAAAGAAGTTATGGCGTCCCCGTTAAATTGTTGATAATGAGAAACCCCTGTTGAGGTAACATTTACAGGGTTTGGATTTGAACTGCCTATTAAAGTATTTTCTTTAAAAACAACTTGAGTTGCTTTATTTTCATTTAATAATTCTATTAATCTAGTCCCTTGCTCTTGCGAACTTAAATGTTGAAGCTCTCCTATTACTCTAGCTTTATAAATAATACAGCCAAGAGATTTTACAATATTTACGTTTTGGTAAAACCCAGAAACGTTTACATTATAACCATTAGAGTCTACTTTAAGACCAACTTTTAAAGCTAAATTACTATTATTTAGTTGTTTTTCGGGCTGTAAAGTTATTATACCAGGCTCATTTATACCGCTAGCATTGTTTTTAATAATAAAAGGAACTGCTTCTGTTCTATTTTCAACACCATCATTTCCGTATACTATAATATATAAAGTATCATCTTCAGTCAATGTTAATCCAGTAACCGCGGTGTGTAATATTTTAAATTCTTGTCCAGAAGAAGTACCATCAGTAGCAATAGAGTGTTTAAATATATTAGGGTCTGTTGCGTGGTTAGCGTATTCTGTATCTAAATTTTGGTTGTTTACAGCAAAATAAAATCCTCTATCCTGCAAAGCGTTACCCACTCTTGTTACTTTCCCCGATATGGTTAAAGTTAGACCAGAGTTATCATGTCTTTTTGTAGTATTAATATAATTAACAATAGGGCCTGTAAGTGTTGAACTTCCTGTACTAGTTTCATCACCTTTAACGCCCCCTACGCCTTGGCCTGTTCCATTGTAAGCTACAAATTCAACCCAAAAGTAATTATTTCCCGTATCAATATTAGCTTCGTATTGATTAGTTGTACTATTCCAGGTAGCTTGTATTTCTTCTACATTATTACTATAACCAACTAAAGTGCTGGGTGTAACATACCCTGATAACGAAGGAAATTTAACTATTAAGAAGCTAGCGTAACTAATAGCGCTACCGCCAGTGCTGCTAACAAAACCTCTTAATTTATATTTACCGTCTGAAATTTTTAGCGGTATACCAGTAACAACCTGAGGTACTGTTTGTGATCCAGTAGCTGCGTCTGTTGTAAATGAAAGTATATTATCAGCTAAAACCTCTTCACCTACTTCATTATAAGCATAAGCTACATAATAGTATTTAGTATTTGCTACTAAACCATCTTTTATAATGTCAAAAAGCCCCTCATTTCTGCTAAAAGCTATAACCTTGGGGTTTGTGCCTACAATATCTAACTGTGAAGGCATGGTTTCAGATTGTATCCAATAAAAACCTGCTTCTGTAACGTTCGTGTCAAGCGACATTGCCCAACCTCTAAACTTTACTCTTGTTTCTCCTAATATATCCGCCGGGTCTGTTCTGACCGCTGCTTCTGAAGCGTTAGGGCCTACTGCAATATTAGAAAGTTGAGTTTTTGCAGATTTTAAAGGGCCCTCCTTCATTACTGTAATATATCTCTCTTGAAGCTCCTCTCCATAAACAAAAGTAGTAGGTGCGTTGCCGCTAGGGTGTTCTGCAGCTTTAAATACGTCAATATTTATTTTTTTAGGCTCAGTTTTATCATCTGTAAAAAATAACATGTTGTCAATAATATTGACTCCTGTTATTAAACGATCTGTTTCAAATTTTAGTATAGAACTTGCCATATTTTTTAATTATCTCTAACCTCTACGTAAAGGCGTTTTTCTAACATAACTGATTTAGTAACGTAATCTTCAGCCGCTTCCTTAGTATGAAAACTTTGCACATCCTCTTGAATCCAAGAAATTGGTTCATTTTCTTTATTTATATGATAATATATGTCATATAAATTATCATTTAAGGTTATTTTCCAGTTATCTTTTATTCTTCTCATAAATATTTTTTTATGTAACAACCAATTGGCCTGTTATATATGCGCCATTCATATTGTTTTCATCGTAAGACAAAGCCATTACCCAATTATATGTTCCCGCTACCGAAGGTGCTGTTGAAGTTGTAGAACCACTAAAGGTTGATGTTCCGCCAACTGTATTAACTACAGAAGGGCTAGCACTTACCCAACCTGTACCTGGTTGAACTTGCGGTTCTGAAGCTATTCCATAAACAAAAATTTGACTCGCCTCCATAGTATTTGTAGAGCCAGGCCCAGAACCAACAGCCGTTACGGTGGCGGTTCCAGATACAGACCAATTTATAGTACTTGATGTTGTTGCTGTTGTTGGCCCAGATATTGTTCCACTAAAGTTAGCTAAACCATATACTCTAGCTTGATTTGCCTGCGCACTAACGAGTGCTGTATCAAAAGTATATCCTGCAGGATCGCTTCCAGATGTATCTGAAGAACTATTTTTAGCGAATACAAGGCCATAGCGGGTTGCACCGCCGGTTGTAGGTACGCTAACAGATTGGGCAACTCCAATAGTAAAAGAGCCTATTGTGTTTAGTGCATAGCCCGAAGCCGTTCCTCCTCCTATTAATGTAGCGGCTGCTGTTTTAAAGTCTGCAACAGTACCGGAAGTTTCATTAGAAACAACATATAATTCAGTATTTGCATCACCCCCATTATTTGTTGGTGTTCCGCTAAATATTACTAAAGCAGTTCCAGCAGTTGCACCTGCATTACTAAAATTAGGTAGCAATATTGAAGCAACATTAGTTTTAAAATAAAAAGGTTGTGTATATGTAGTTCCTTGAGCGTTTGTAGCGTAGGCTATTACAGCATAATTTGTATCAGCTGTTAATCCAGTTATATCTGCTTTAAATTCAGAAGTTATAGGTGTTACAGGCACATCAGTACCTGAGGTTTGAATATAAGAACCGGAAACACCGTTTGTAATAGTAGTAGCTGAAGAAAGCTGAACAACCGTAAAGTGATCGTGAGAAGATCTATCGTATGAGCTATCAAAAACAACGTTAAGAGGTCTGCCATTTTCAAAAGTTTCAACAGTAAAATTAGCAGTGCCTACTAAAGCGTTATTAGAATCTAAAACGCCTATATCTGAGCTTGGTACATTGTAAAAAGGAATGTCACCCGTGGCCTCTTCCCACGGCGTTATTGTATCTCCGTAAATATTTCTAGTACTGGCTATGTATGTATTATTATAAATAGTTTGAGTTTCTGCACCGCTAGAGTTTTCAACATATTTAAACCCTATAGCTGTAAGGCCTTGGTTTGTATCGTAATAAGCGTTAAAGGTAGCTGTGGTATCTCCTATATTTGATATTGAATCAAAATGAATATTAGGGCTTCCCACAGGCGGCTGAGTTGGTGATATAACACCTTGAACTAATCCACCAGAATTTGTATACCCGTCAGGAACTTTTACACTAACTGTTATATCACGTACAGTCGATATTCCTACGGTTTCATTAAAATCAGTTGTTATAGCAGTAGCTATACCTTTTTGAGATTGAACTGAAATTATACCATCTACAGAAACAGAACCAGAAACCACAGCATCTGAAAAAGTAAATGCTACTTCGCTTTCAGCAACCACTTGTGTTGCGTTTTCGGTTGTGCTATCAAGCACTATAGGGTTAAGCGTACTAGTTGTTTCATCGTATTCTACAATACCATCAGTAACTGCTCCACTAAAAAAATAGTATATTTTATTTTCTTCTGGATGCGGTATAGAACCAATAACCTTAACGCCAGTATTAATAGCCGTGTCTAAATAAGGTGGAAAAGATGATACAACTGCAGAATTACCTTTAAGATTTTCTAAAGCACCTACATTCCCATCTTCTGAAAACTCAACGCTTACATTTAAAGCGTCTCTATAAGTGCCTTGTGGTAATATTCTATCGTCAACATCTTTATCCATTTTAGCGGATTGAAATGTTCTTTTACTTTCTGCCATTTGATTTATTTGTGATTAAAAAGCTTTATTACTGAATATATATTATATTTATATAATATATATTGCATAAATATCATAAAAAGTATATATTTAGTGCTTAATCCATTTTGCTTTACCTCTTAATACTTGAGCTAAATTTTTAGAGCTATAATCTGTTAGTCTTATTTTTGTATTTCGCATTTTAGCGCTAGCTTCTTTTTTGTATAAAGGCACTAGTTGTGCGCTTGCGGGACGTACCTTACTTAAATTATAAAGTATATAAGCGTATAGAGCGTCCTCAGCGAGCTTTGGTATAAAAACCTTAGATAAATCTCCGTTCTCAGCTAAGCCATCAGAAATGTAGTCTAAAACAATTAAATTACTATCTCTGCTACCATCAAAGTATATAATTCCATTAGTGTAATCTATGAAATAAGTACCACTAGTGTTCATATCCTCTGGATTACTGCCATACCTTTTATTAAAATACGGATAGTCATCATCGTTATAATTTGTTTTATAATGATCTTGAACCGTTCCAGACAAGTTAGTGCTTGTTTGAAATCTATCTGTTGTTGTCGATTCTGCTGCTTGCTGTAGCTCTCCGTTTACATCATATAAAAAAGTAAAATCTGAGTCTTGCAATACAGCTTGCGGATTATTTGATTTTCTTTGTGGAAGTAGAGTATGTTTACGCCCATCCGCATCAACTGTAGATAAACCTATGATATTAACATAATCTTGCGGAAGCGGAAATGTTAAAGCGTCATTAAGCTCTATTTCAACACTTTTTTCAGAATGCAATATATCATAGCTAAATTCTTGTAAACCACGCTGAGCCCAGAAATCAACTTCATATCTTGGCACTTTAGCTAATGCTTTATCCTCACCTATGTATGCTACAATAAAATTGTTTATAACATCTTCTAAACTTGTTCTACGGTAATAACCTAAGCCTTTAAAATCTGCGGGTGTATTAGCTGCGTCGTTTTCAAAGTCTGCAAAATATGCTTGATTAGTATATATTTTTCTTGATTCTGCCATTATCGTTCAGATTGAGTTATTTGTTGATCTTTTGCCGCAGCAGCTTGTGTAATGTCTGCAGCTCTTATTATTACTCCAGCATATGCTAGTATTTTAATTACCAATTCGTGTTCTTCTGAAGCGTGTAATTCAAAGTTTTTGTAACCCGCGTCGCTAGCGTTAGGCACTATCTGTCCATTTGCCGTACCACCGACCCAATTTGGCACTGCTGGTTTTCTTATATAACTAATATTAATGCTAGTTATACCTGTGGTTGGATGAATTACAATTCCGCCCTCGTGTCTTACATACACAGGGTTATTTATAGTAGGCTTTGTTAATGGGGCTCTATTTACATATAAAAGATCTTTGTTTGATATTTCTTCAGCGTGTAT
>Ga0213860_10000509_pt1 | contig 15485 bp, 31 predicted proteins | sample PICome_3_FD_160118 | JGI IMG/M metagenome (GOLD analysis project Ga0213860, IMG submission 160118) | Coastal seawater microbial communities near Pivers Island, North Carolina, United States - PICO550 | ecosystem: Environmental > Aquatic > Marine > Coastal | place: USA: North Carolina...
GTCATGTGGAAAAAAAGCCGTATCTTTAGGGTGGTTGTGGGTGGGAGAGTATTATAGGGAGAAAATAAATGAAAAAAAAGTGAAGAAATGCTTGGTCAAGTGGAAAAAATTTCGTATATTTACTTTGTAAATGAGTGATAATAAAGATATGATTGGATTAAATTTAGTTGAACTACCCTCAGTAGGGAGTTTATTGGATACAGATACAGGCTGTATATACCCACAGTATGGTGTAGAGAAGGGCGAAGGTCCTGATTTATCGTGTGAGATATCCTTATATGATGGAGAAGTGAGTGCTGATTGGTATGACCAGTTAAGTGAAGTAGATTATAAGTTAGTTAAACCCTATATACAGTAAGATTATGATTACCAAAGTTAAAAATTGGATTAAAAAGTACGAATTAGAGTTAGATGCAGTAGGAAGTTTTCTCTTTATTGCTCTAATTTTCTATATAACCTACTTTGCCCTATGGGTATTTTGTCCTTGTGGATAAAAAAAAGTGAAAAAAAAGTACGAAAATGCTTGGATATATCAAAAATTTTTCGTATATTTACTATGTAATATGATTGATGATTGAGAAAGAACTCTAGTCAATTTATGTTCTTTGAAAAAATATGGAATAGTACGAGTGAAGGTTATCTGAAACTTAAGATGCGTGTGGTTACTGAAAGAAGCACGGAGGAGTAGGAGGAATCGTTGGGTTAACCACCCTATAAGAGACATGGGTCTCTCATCAATACTCTGTGGTAGAGTTATCAAGAGGTTCGAAACTCGATGATGTGCTAAAGTAGGTTCAAATCCTACCTATTCCAACCCTATAACGATGAGGTGTCACAGGCGATGAAATGATACTACGCACCAACAATCGTACACAAGTTGTGGTTAAGGGGTTTTCCACAACAATAAAGAGAGACTCCAACAACTTCTCTCCTATCCTAAGAGTTCGTCCGAACCACCCACCAAGAAATTGAGTCTCTGCTTGGTGGGTTTTTTTTGTCCTAAACTTATCAACAATGGATTGTTAATAAAAAAAGTGAGAAAAGGCTTGGATATATCAAATAAATTTTGTATATTTACTTAGTAAATAAAAAGAATATGGCAGTAGAAGCAGTAATATGGACAGACCAATCGGTAACATGGAAGAATGAACGAGGTGAAGTCCTGACAACAGCACCCTTCCCTACAATAGAGGAGGCACAAGAGTTTGCCAAGAAGGTTACAACCGTACCTATAAAATCGGTAAACGTAAAAGGAATAATATAAGAGCTAATAAGTATAACAGCTCACTATATACTATATAACATAAACACTATACTATATATGAATAAGGAAGATAAACTCAGATATCTTAATCACACTATAATCAACACACCTACCGATAAGTTCCCACATATGGTAACTATCACTAAAGGGGCTAAGAAATATGACCTAGTAGATAGGAAGTATATCAACCTCAAGAAGGCCAAGATAGCCGTTGAGGTAGCAACTGTGGATACGAGGATTAAGCAACAAGAGACAAAAGCAAAGAAAGACTTGGTAAACCTTGGTCTTGGTGGACAAGACTAGCCCCCCCCCCATAGGGGTAGGTTTCTTGTAACTAGGAAAAAGGTTTTTTGTTAAAGGGGGCTCGGAGTGGTTTTTATATCGGAGTCAATTTTTTTCCCCATAGGAAAAAATACCCTAATCAACCCCCAAGGGTTGGACATTGTGTCATGATTAAATTGAAAGGAAGAATGAGCACCTCGTATGGCGAGCTCATCGGAGAAAGGAAAATCATGGCTCTGTAGCTCAGTTGGATAGAGCATCTGCCTTCTAAGCAGACGGTCATAGGTTCGAATCCTATCAGAGTCACTATATAAGAAGGATAGAACGAGGTTGAAATCTCTGTCTTATAAAACTTCTTATCTATATAGGGGAATAGGTGAGTATTTGATATAAACTTATTTAATTGGTTATTGATAATTCTTCCTATCTATTATATGTTCAAGTTTATAGTGAGCGTTATCTGTATTGTTTACATTATATCGTTTATTCCCTATATAGAGTTTTTATTGTTCTCTATTAGTATTAGCTGAGCTGATATTATTTTGGTTACCGAAAAAGAGTTCAAGGTTGTAAATTTTTTATATGATTGTTAGAGATATAAAATTTAAGGATTTAGATTCAGTATATGATTTATTGAATCAACTAACATTTGTGGAAACTTCCCTAGTAGATAAATCTAAGGCCTGGAAAGAGTTCAACTGTGAAGGGCTCGTAGTAGAATATAAAAACAAAATTATTGGATATGGTTCTTTAGTGATAGAGAACAAAATACGAGGATATCAATCAGGTCAAATCGAAGATGTGGTAGTTGATGAGAATTGGAGAGGATATGGTGTAGGTGAGAAACTTATCAAAGCGTTGGTTGAAAGAGCATGGGAGAAAAAATGTTATCGACTTTCTCTCTTTTGTAAAGAAGAGTTAGTTCCTTTTTATGAGAAGAACAACTTTATAGTTAATAACGTAGTAATGAAACAATGGAATGACAAAACATAAATACACTAATAGAACAGCAGTGTTTGTAACACCAGAACAATTAAAGTTTCTAAAACAAATGGATAACTGGTTATCAAATGAACCATGGCAATCAGAAGTAGAACTTAAAACTGCTATGGAAGTTAGAGAATTAATCACTCAAGTTGAAACAAAAGGCCATTACTATGAAGATGAAGCTGATTTACTTAACTTGATGAGAAGTGAGTATATTGAACACACAAAGAAAAATAAAAAGAAATAGTGTTAAAACTAATTTGGACATATTCTAAAAAATGGAGAAAAAATAATAATCCCCAAATTTCAAGTGAGTATATTGAATATCTTTACAAAAAATCATTTGAATCCGCGGATAGTTCTTATAAAAAAATATTATATACAGATGAAGAATCAAAAGATTTATTTAAGGATTATGTAGATGAGGTAAAAATAATTAAACTTAAAAAGTTTACGTTTCTTGCTGATTTGAAATTTCATGTTTTAGAAAATGAAAAAGGTGAGTTTTGTTGTATTGATGGTGATTTTATTATTAGAGAAAATATAGTACCTACTAAAGATATTGGTTTTGAGTTTGAAGTTGTAGACCCTAGAGCCTTATACTATTCTGATATATTCTTAAAACATTCAATTAAAGATGTAATTCCATATTGGGATATATCTGAATCTTCATATAATTTAGGTCTGATGTATTTTAACAATGATTCTTTAGTAAAAGAAATTGTAAGTGAATATAAAAAAGTACAAAAGTTTTTCAATGATGTTTTAGAACCAAAATATAGATTTAATGAAAAAAATGAGCAAGTATCCATATGTGGTTCTCAGTATTGGATATCCTCTTTCTTACATTATAAAAATATAAAACCCGAATTATTTTGTTCACCCAATCCAAATGATTGTAAGTGTCATCACCTTGGAGGGCCAAAAAAACTAATGTATTATGATGAATGGAAAAAATCGTTAACAAAACTAATTTAATAAAAATGAGAAGTTATGATAGATAAACAAAGACATGGTGAGATAGGGCTCATCTTAGTATTCGGTAGTATTTTTTTAGATACTATTAATATAAACATCCCTATATGGATTAAGATGATTATTAATGTTATCGCAATATTCTTGTTGGCATCAGCACTTAAACAAATTTGGAATGCGAATAGAGACTGATATAAGACCTTGGGGTAAGTACGAGGTACTACTAGATTCCGAGAAAACTAAGGTAAAGAGAATAACAGTTAGTCCAGGTGGTAAGTTATCTTATCAATACCATAAACACAGAGCTGAGAATTGGACTTGTGTTGAAGGTAAAGTATCAGTTATATTAAACGAGGTTCTACATGAACTCAATCCTGGTGATTCAATACAGATACCACAAGGAGCTAAACATAGAGCATTTAATGATACTATGGAAACATCAGTATTCATAGAAGTTCAGACTGGTACATATTTTGGTGAAGATGATATTGTTAGAATTAAAGATGAATATAATAGAATAGATGAATAAATACTTAAAAGGTTTAGAAAAAATAGATAAGATAGCTTTTGTAATTCTTGTTATCCTTATCGGACTTATAATAATTGGATGTCAGTATGAACCTTATGAACCAGAGTGCGTTCAAGGTGAATATGTACATGGAGTTTCTTGTATAGAGATATACGACCCAGTCTGTGCACCAGATGGAACAACGTATGTAAATTCTTGTTATGCAGAAAAAGATGGGTGGGATAACTCATGTTTAGAGAAATGTTAAATATTTAAGCTTATGATAGATTATATACAATTTTATTTAGGAGTAGGGATTATTTGGTCTTTACTACATACAGTAATAATCGGTAAGGATAAAATCACTACTGGTTATCAAGTTAGATTACTAATGTTCTGGCCAGTTACCATGGTGGCTTGGATAATAGGTTTTATTGAAGCCATGGTACAAACATTTAACAATCCTTATGATAGAGATTAGCGAGAAAGATTTCTTAGAATTTTCAGCCACTATGGATACCATGTGTTACAACTGTGGTATTGAAACCCGAATCAATCCATTAGTAATGTGGGATATATTGATAGAGGAGGTTGATAAAATAAAGGATGGTTTTAGAGATGATTTTAATAAAGGTTTATAACTATGGATTTTATATTAGATATGATGAAGGCCGAGAAGATGGAATATGAGGTAGTGAGGTTTTCAAGTAGTGATGATTCTACATTAGGATTATTATTCGATGTTTCGGGTGGTGATAGGGAGTTTCTTTGCTTTACACTTGAAGATGAAAAAAGAGATGTAAAGGTAAAAGGAGAAACCAGAATACCAGAAGGAACATATCAACTTAAGTTGAGGAAAGAAGGAGGATTCCACAATAGATACACAAAGAAGTATGGTTCAATGCACAAAGGAATGATTCATGTACAAGATGTACCTGGATTTGAATATATACTTTGGCATACAGGAAATACAGATGAACATACTGAAGGTTGTTTATTGTTGGGAGATACAGCAACACAAAACAAAACTAAAGAAGGGTTTATCGGCTCATCAGTAGATGCGTATAAACGAGTTTACCCTAGAATAGCGGAATGTTTAGATAATGGAATAGGTTGTGAAGTAACCTATATAGATTATGAATAAAATTGAATCACCTTGCGTAAGTATCTGTATTTATAATATCAACGAATATTGTATTGGTTGTAAAAGAACACGAGATGAAATAAGTAATTGGAAAACTTATACTTCCGAGAAACGTAAGTATATAATGAGTTTGTTGGATGATAGAAATATAGATGAAGAACGAGTATAGAAAAAAAGTAGGTAATAAACACTACCTCCTAAAGTTACAAGATAATGGTGAACTTGAATGGGTAGAGATAAACTTTGGTTATGAAACTAGACGAGAAGTGGTGGAGAGATTACAACAATCTACCACGAAAAATAATGGAACACCAATTTAGAGTTGTACATAAAGGATGTCATAAATCATTCCTTAACTCTATAAAATGGGATACTCCTCCTCCACCTGAAACTGAGGAAGAGAAGAAACTTAAACAAATCACAAGAGAATTTAATTCACATCCTTTTAAGAAATGGATAAAGAAGCCGTATGAATTATCCATTTTGGATACAGAACTTTAATAGGATAACTAATTATCAAGATAAGTATCCTTTGGCCTTGGAGATATTCAAACATCCTCAATCTTTTTGGTATGGAGATAATCCTAAGAAACCAAAGAAACATATGGAGAAATCCATACAAAGATTATTAAAAAGAGCTCACCCACAATTACCTGTATTGGTGAGTTACAATATACCAAACAGAGATGTAGGTCAATATTCTAAAGGAGGAGCTAAAACAGAAGAAAGATACCTAGATTATATAGAAAGGTTTGCACGAGGTGTTGGTGATAGTTCACCTATTATAATATTCGAACCTGATGCTTTACCACACTCTACCTTATTATCAGAAGAAGATAGAGAGTGGAGATTATCTCTTATGAAACAAGGATTAGAAATATTAACTGATAATTGTAATGGTATTGTTTATATAGATGTAGGACACTCAGATTGGTTACCTGCAAAAGATGTAGGAGAATTATTAGATAGAATTAGTAATCCTAAAGTTAGAGGATTTTCTGTTAATGTTTGTAATTATAGAAGTACAGATGAAAGTATTAAGTGGGGAAAGAGAGTTTGTAGGTTTAGGCCAGATGACCACTTTGTTATAGATACCTCAAGAAATGGTAAGGGCCCCCTGGAATCTGAATGGTGTAATCCAATTGGACGGGGTTTAGGTGAGCCAGCTACCACTAAAACAAAACATAGATTCTGTGATGCTTATCTTTGGGTTAAGATACCAGGTGAATCGGATGGTAAGTGTAATGGAGGACCTAAGGCTGGAATGTTTTGGGGGGAACAAGCGGAAGAGTTAGTAAAAAATAGATTAGTATGTTAAATAGGTTATCAAAACATTATTGGGTAATAGAAAAGAAATTAGATGATTCTTTGATGAATCAACTCAAAGAAACAGTAGATAGTGTAAGTAGGGGTAGGGATAAAAAGATGATGAGTAGATTAGCTGGTCAACTCGATGATGAATATCCAATAACCTATACAGATGATATTATTAAGTTTATCAATAGTTCTTTATTAGAATATAAAGATAAAATAAATTCATTTGAAAAAAGTTACAGAGTTCCTACAAACTACGATTCCCTAAAAGTATCAACAAGAGAAAATCACGCTTGGGTTAACTTTCAAAAGAAATATGAGTATAATCCATTCCACCGACATACTGGTGATTTCTCATTTGTAATATGGTACAAGATTCCTTATACTACTAATGATGAAAGGAATATAGGTCCTGGTCAAACAAGGGAAACTAGAAATGGATGTTTTTCATTTTTATACGATGTAGAAGAAGGAAACATACAAGAGAAAACATACAAAGGAGATACATCACAAGAAGGTAAGTTCTTGTTGTTTCCAGCTGGATTGCCTCATCTTGTGTACCCATTCTTCTCAACAGATAAAGAAAGAATATCATTTTCAGGTAATTTATTCTTAGAAGCAAAAGAACAAAAGACCACTAAAACTTTTATCTAGATATCTCTATTTATATATAGGCCGTGTGGACTGGCCTTTTAATAATATAGTCGCGGGTGGAGTGAACGCATCCGAAACAATCGTTGCGTAAGTTGAACCTTAATAAAAGGAGATTTACCATGAGCGATAGAGATTATCAATTATTATCAGCACTAGAACCAAACCAAGGACATCTAAGTGCGATGGTACACGAACAAGAGTAGTGAGCCAAAGGGCAGTTGACCGAGAGGATAGGTGGAGGATTGCAAATCCTTATACATAGGTTCGAATCCTATACTGCCCTCTATTTATACATTTAACAAATGATACTACATAAAACAATTTCACAGTTCTGTGATGATGATATAAGAAAAAATATTCTTTTCAATCTAAGTGATGATAGACCGAGTGGTGCAGCTCCGAAACTAGATTATAGTGGTAACAATGAATTTTATAAAAAAGAAGGATATACTTTAGTAGATTTAATTAGAACTAAATGGGCAGTTGAACATAAAGACTATATACAAAAAGAAATAAAAGATATATTTGGTAAACGTACCGAATCTATGTTTAACAACTTTGTTTTACAAAAACAAAAGTATTATGAACATATATTAAGACCACAAATAGATGAAATAGTTGTACTTATTAATATAGAATCAGAAGATGATTTGAAAGTAAAACTAGATGGAGAGGAATTTATAATAAAAGAAGATGAAGCAATATTCTTATCGGATATAAAATCAGATAGAATCATATTCATGAATCAATCGGAAAAACAAATATTCCAAATTTTTACAGCAAAACAAAGTAAAGCAAAATCATTATTGTAATGGGTAAGTTAATTTATATGGAGAGTACCATTAATATGATGGGAAAAAAGAATGGAAAGAAAACTAAACAGTTGATAGATTCTGGTGAAATAGTAAACACAGAAGAAGTTAATTATTTAGTTAAAGAAGATAAAAGAGTCGAAGTGAGAAAAACACTAGATGGTAGACCTTTGGTAGAGTTAGATGAACCAATGGCATTAGTAGTTAATACTAAAGTTCCACATAAGTGGATATTACAAGATACTGAAACAGGTGAGATATATCGTGGTACTACTGAACACACTATTGGTAAACAATGGGAAAAAATTATAGAGATAAATGATTAGTAAAGACAATCCATTTTACGCTCAAATGCAGTTATTTGAAATTCAAGGTAATATAGTAGTAACAAGGGCTAAAGTTGCATCAACTACTTGTGCTTCTATTGTTCATAGTAATGTTAGTACTTTTCCTGGTACAAATATCCAAACAATTGAATATAAAAGAATCAGAGATTTATGTAATTATTATTTATTTGATAACAAGGGTAAACTCGATGTTGAATCGCAATCAGAATTAAACCCTAAATTTCATACACCATCTGATATTAGACCCTTTTTCACGCCAGATAATGAATGGGAAGAAAAAATGATAGAAGATGTTGTATCTACATTTAGAAATATTACTAGTGGAAAATCAAACAAAAAAATATACATTTTATGTAGAGAACCGCGCCAACATTGGTCAGCTTCAATATATGAAGATTTGAAATATAGCTTAAGCCAACGAAAAAGAGCTGATGTTTCTAATCAATTAGAAAAATATTTTGATGATACAAAATGGGAGGATTCTCATAAACAACTTATAAATGATTACAAAAATATAACTTATAATGAGTATGTAGGTAAAAATCTACAATTGGATAACAGAAGAAACTTTCAGATTGAAGATTTATTAAAATTTATTCAAGATAGATATCTTCATGGTAAGGTTGTTAACGCTAAAAAATATAATGAGTTCAGAACAACATACTTTAGAGCGTTGTGGTGGATGGTAATCAATCCATTCAAAACAGTTGAAGGTGTACATCATACTAATGTAAAATCAATTTTATACAATATGATTTCTCAACACTATCATCCATATTTAACTAAGTTATGGATGCTATTTTCTAGAACATATTATCCTGAATATGTAAAGTGGGTTGATATAGATGAAGATAAGTTTGAGTTAATAAAAAGAACAAGTAAGTTAGAATTTACAAATACAAGAGAAGTTGAAATCAAAGACAGTTGGAACAATGCTCTACATTATATTCTGAGTAATAACAACGCTCAACATCCAGCATTTCTTGATTCGGAAATCTTTGTATATGATACTATACTAGAATATAATAAAAGATGAAAAAATTATAGAGATAAATGAACAGTAGAGATACTCCCTTTTATGACCAAGTACAGCTATTTGAAATTCAAGGTAATATAGTAATAGCGAGGCCTAAAGTTGCATCAAGCACTTGTTCCTCTATTACCTATAATAAGTTTGATAAAAAAGTATCTTATCAGAGAATCAGAGATTTAGCTAATTACGATATGTTTGATAACGATGGTAAACTTGATATTCAGCCACAATCAAATACAATAGAATCTAAATTTAAGCCTGGTAATAATACTGTTAAACACTTTTTTGCACCAGATAATGAATTAGAAGAAAAAATGATAGAAAATGTTGTATCTACATTTAGAAATATTGTTAGTGGAAAATCAAACAAAAAAATATACATTTTGTGTAGAGAACCAAAAGACCATTGGTCGGTTGGAATATATGAAGATTTGAAACATGCTCTAAACTCTCAAGAAAAAGAAGATGTTTGTAATCAATTAGAAAAATATTTTGATGATACACAATGGAAGATTGCTCATAAACAACTTTTTTATGATTACAAAAAGGGACAAATAATGTACTACCAAAACGATACAGAAAGAAACAAACAGATATATAATTTACAAAAAAATCCTAATTTTGAAATAGAACATCTGTATTTTTATATGAAAGATAGATACCTTCATGATGAGGTAATTCGTAAGGACCATGGAGTTGCAAAGTTTGAAGAATTCAAAGAAACTTATTTTAGAGCATTATGGTGGATGGTAATTAACCCATTCAAAACAGTAGAAGGTGTACACCGTACTTCAACAAGAACAAGTTTATATAATATGATTTCTCAACACTATCATCCATATTTAACTAAGTTATGGTTGTTATTTTCTAGAACATATTATCCTGAATATGTAAAGTGGGTTGATATACTTACAGATAATTTTAAGTTAATAAAAAGAACAAGTAAGTTGGATTATACAAATACAAGAAATCATGAGATAAAAAGCGCTTGGAATCAACATTTCTATCATGTAGCTAGAGATGCTAACTGTCAACAACCAGGATATCTTGAACCCGAAGAATTTGTATTTGATACTATAAAAGAATATAATAAAAGATGAAAAAGTGTAACGTTTGTAATCAGAGTAAACCTGATTTTAGATTTAAGAAGGGGAAGAAAACTTGTAGAAGTTGTGAAAGAACTTGGTACAACACTCTACTTAGATGGATGGTTAAGGAAAGAAAATTAACCCCAGCTGAAAGATTAGGTAATAGGTTGGGTTATATGGGTTCTGCATTTATTATGAGTTCTCCTTATTTACTACCTTATGATAATATTGGTGCTTATACCTACTTAATTGGTGCAGTATTATCTCTACCACAAGTTTGGTTAGCTAAACAATGGAACTTAGTTATTATAAACTTCAATCTATTGATTGGATATGGATTATATTTGTTCACATAATGGAAATATTAGTATCTAAAAAACATATAAAGAATCCTTTTGTAATTGTTAAAGCCAGAAGATGTGGTTCTAACTCTCTAGATAAATTCTTAAATGATAATGTTGGAAGAGAAAACTATGTAAATTTATCAGGTGATAATTCATTTATCAATTATTCTGTATTAGATATCATAGAAGATGACATATTGTCAGGTTATAAACTGACATTTTGTCGAAATCCCTTCACACGAGTTATTGCTGGATACCTTGCAGATATATATCATATAACTCCATCACTTGGAGTAAACATTTCTGATACAAATCATCCAAACCAACCTCCAAAAACAATAGTATCTTCTAGTTCTTTAGATATGAAACAGTATAAACTTACTGATAACAAAGATTTACACATAGAAGCTTTTACTAAATTTTTAGATACTACGATAGAGTTTATGGAAACTGGTCAATCTAAGTATGAATGGCAATGGTCTTTCAAGTTAGTATTCGACCCATTGTTCTCAACTGTACTAAATAATGAACCTTCTAATATAGATTTTTTTGATGATGTTATAAAACAAGAAGAATTATCAGAAAAATGGGAAGGTGTATCAAATAAACTTATAGGTAGATACGAACCAATAGTTAAACTTAATAGTTTTAACGAAAGACATGAAGGAACAGGTGGTTCAACAAATGATTTTTTATATCTTTTAGATTACAATAGTAACAGATACAAAATTGCCAAACATTGGGCAAATGATTTCCTACTTTTTGATTACGAAATCTAGTAGACCTATATTTATATACATGAGATATAACCCACTTTCGTGGGAACAAAAGTTGTATTTAACTCTAGTTATAATTGGCCGAGTGGCTAATAATTTATTACTCATCGCTTTTTACTTCATGAGAATGAAGTATTATCAAACAAAACAATGGTTATATCAAAAACGAGTAAAATTGCAGTTACAATTATCTTCCTTCTTTCGATTCTAAATATTTTTTTAGCTTTTGAAGATTGGAAATACTACACTTTCTTCGATTCTGACAAGTTGGTTATCGATGAAAGGGTTGAAGATGATGTTTGCGATGTAGTAAAAGGGTTTTATAGAAGAGATGTTCCCTTACATCAGATTAGTAAAAAATCATTTATGGTTCACATTGATGATTGTTTACCTCCCTTCATATGGGGAATAGCTAGAGGTGCACCTATTTCAGATAGGGTACTGATACTACTTAACAAAGATTTAGTATTATATGATAAAGAATTCAGACAATGGGTAATTACTCATGAACTTGCACATGAATTTGGATTCATACACGAAGATTCTCTACTCATAATGGGACAACATACTAAATTTGGTTCATTAGAAGCTGCAATGGATGAACTGGCAATAGAAATTCATAAAAAAAATGTACAATAAATTTATACCAAACTTCTTAACCGAAGAAGAGTGTGATAAAATAATAGAGTTGGGTAAACAAACAGACCTAAAAAGGCTCAAATCAGTAACATACAAGAATGGTAAATCTCATGATACTGTTAATGAAGATGGTTTACATCGAAGAAGTGGTAGTTACTTTGGTAAAGATGATATTAAAAACATATATGAATTAAAATCACTTACAGATATTGTTATAAATAAACTCAATGAACTAGATATTTACTCCAATGGTAAGTTCAAAACGATTGAGAAATATACTTTTAATGAATATGGTTATGGTGATTACCTCAACGAACATAGTGATTTACATGAAATAGAACTTGGAGCAACATTAACCATCATATATCAACTTAATGATAGCTATGAAGGTGGAGAAGTTTGTTTCAAACATGATGAAATTGGATTGGTTGTACCAAAGGAAAAGGGCTCTATATTCATTTTCGATTCAAACTTACCACATTGGGTCAATGAGGTTAAGAAAGGTACTAGGTATTCTATGAATTCCTGGCCTCGTTTTCAAATTAAACAAAAAAATAGTTTATTATAATTTGGTCAAGTGAAAAAAAATTCGTATATTTGTATCAAAATATATGGTAAAAACTCAAATGAAAGAACAAGATTTAATTGATTTAGGGTTTCAGCGATTTGATAATAATGAATTTGGTGAAGAATTTTACTATTATTATTATGATATAAATGGTGAATCAAGCCCAGCAAGTTTGATATCTGTACCATCTGATGAAGTTGAAGATGATTATTGGTTTTTAACAGCATGGGATATCCATGAAAAGTTTCACTTAGATACAGTAGAAGAAACAAAAAAGTTTATATCAGTAATTGAAGATAATATACTACAAAAAGAATAAATGGAATGAAGAAAATGAAAAATAAAATAGTAGCTTGGGGTTTTGTATTGGTATCATGTGTAAACCCAAACTTACAAACAGGTTTAGATGAATTAAAAGAACAGATTGAAGCTTTACAAACATCAGTTGCAATTGCAGATTTTGATGGATTGTTAACACAATTTGAAGAATTAGAAAATGCAGTTTCACTATTGGTTATAGAAACAGAAGCAGCTCAAGTTAGTTTAAGTGAGTTAGGAACAATGATTACATCTCTACAAGAACAATTAAACGAATTAGAAGATAGATTTTCAGAATTAGCTCCAGGTGGGGCTCTTCAAGGAATCTTAGAAAGGTTACAAGAAGTACACCGACAAGTGGATATCTTAGTTGGATGGGCAGATTATGATTATGATGGTGTTGTAAATGCCGTTGATAAATGTCCTGATACTCCAATTACAGAAATCAACGAAGTAAACGAAGAGGGATGTTCCCCTTCACAATTAAATAATTAAATTATGAAATTAAAAGTTACAAAAGGAACACATACAGTTTGGTTACAAGAAACTAAACAATTAGAAGTGGAACTACCAGATGGAAGAATCTTGGGAGTTAGAGAAATGCAAGATGATAATGGGGGAGAAACCTATTTTCAAATAGCAGACCTCGGTGAGGAAATTACTAGAAGAGGTAATTGGCAACAAATTGAAGATGTTGATTGGAAAGATGACGAAGAAAGAGATATGGCAGAAATGATTGGTCAGAATCTATTTTATGGAGATTACAATGATGATGAATATCTAGATACAGAAGAACTAGAAGATTATTAAATGATATATTTAATCCTTTTACTTTCTTTGTTTACTACTAAGTTAGAAAGTAGAGCAGAAAAACAATTAACAAAATATTACCAACATGAAATAATCCTATCTGAAGGCCAATCCTTTCATGATGGCAAGATATACCAAATGTTAAATAATTCAGATATTGTTTACATAGGTAAATCAAGAAGTAAGTTTGAACACTTTGACTTCATGGTTCTATTGGATGAGAACAAAACCATTAAATTAGTAAGAGTATTAGTTTACAGAGAAAACTATGGTGGTGAGATTGGAAGTAAAAGGTGGTTGAGACAATGGATTGGAATCAGTAAACCAAAACATATGGTAAGTGCAATTAGTGGGGCTACCATATCAGTACATTCACTAAAACAAAGTATTAACACATTATTAACAAAGTTATGAAAAAATTAGAATTTGCGGATTGGTTAGGAGTAACATTTATCATACTAATGACATTATGTTTCTTACTAATCCCAGCTCCAGTAAAAGCATCGGAAGGTGATTGGGGTAAAACAGGACATAGAATCGTTGGTGAGATTGCAGAAAGGCAATTAACTGATGAGGTTAAGGAAATAGTATATGAGATACTAGATGGAGAATCTCTTTCTTCAGTAAGTACATGGGCAGATGAAATGAGAAGTAATCCTAATTGGAGACGTTATGATAAATGGCATTATGTGAATCTACCATTGGATGTAGAATATCCTGATGCAGATGTACCAGAAGAAAATGTGGTAACGATAATAGAAAGATGTGTAGCTATATTGAAATCTCCTATGGCGGATAAAGAAATGAAGAAGTTCTATTTGAAATATTTGGTACACTTGGTAGGAGATATACATCAACCTATGCATACAGGTAGGTATGAAGATTATGGTGGTTCTAAAATTTATGTTACATTCAAGGGTAGAAAGGGTAGTGATAATAAGACTAACCTTCATGTACTATGGGATACTAACCTAATAGATGACTTTAAGATGTCTTTTACAGAATGGAGTAATCATCTACAAAACAAGTATGGTAGAGAAGAAGTAAAACAAAGTAATGTATTAGAGTGGACATTTGAATCACATTGGTGGGCAAAGGATATATACAAGAATACACCCGATGGTTCTTATCTATCATATGATTATGTATATAGGTATCAACCAGTATTAGAGAAAAGGTTATATAAGGCAGGAGTAAGATTAGGTAATTTAATTAATTCAATCTTTGGATAAACATGGCTCAAATAGCTAAAATATTCAAATATCAATTCGAACCTCAACATTATAAGGGGATGAGTGTCTTACAAAGACATTATGGAAAAAAGATTTCAACCTCGAATAGCAAGGATAGTAGAGCGTTATATAAAAAAGTACTCGAAAGAATAACCGAAATAAAGAGTAAACAATACTACACTACAAAAGAAAAGATATGGTTAAACAATCTAAGGATGGAGTTTCTAAAAGATAAAGCAAAAGAAGGATATAATTTTCGGTAAGTATAATAATTAAGAACGGAGACAATCATATGATACAAGAAACATTTATACAAGTATTAGGACAATATTATGGATTACTATCTTTAACAATAGTATTCCCTATATACACACTATATATCTTATGGAG
>Ga0213860_10000513_pt1 | contig 15434 bp, 11 predicted proteins | sample PICome_3_FD_160118 | JGI IMG/M metagenome (GOLD analysis project Ga0213860, IMG submission 160118) | Coastal seawater microbial communities near Pivers Island, North Carolina, United States - PICO550 | ecosystem: Environmental > Aquatic > Marine > Coastal | place: USA: North Carolina...
CCCAATAAGGACATTTGTACTCTTTCCCGGATTTGCTTGGAAGCCAATAACAGAGGTAAGACAGAATCTTATTTTCGATCTTTCTATCAATGATTTTATAAGGAACGCCATATTCCTCGTCGTCATACTCATCCTGTTCACCGGTTACCTTTGGAGGATCGTCAACCACCGCTTCTTCGACTTTGTTCGCGCTCTGCCCAAACACTGAATCTAGGCCTGATGATCGTCCAGTATCAATTTCCATGAGGTGTTGGTCATTAGGATGAGAGTTCAGAGTCTGCACCCGCTGAGACTGAGCTGATGATCTTCCTGAATTATTTCCCATGTGGACTTGGACATTAGGATGAAAGTTCTGATGTTGTTGGACTTGGCCATTAGGAAGAAAGTTCTGCATCTGATGATGAGACTGCATAGGCTGCATCTGCTGAGCATTCCATACTTGCGGGTTCTGGTTCTGGCGGTACAACTGCTCAGGCTGCATCTGCTGAGCATTACATACTTGCGGGTTCTGGTTCTGGGCGAACGTCGTGGCCATGGGATGAGTCTGTGACATGGCTTGGTGGATGCGCATGGCTTGGAGGTTATGGTCATACTGAGAGTCATACTGGTTATTGTTGTTGGCTTGGTGGGTTTCCTCGAATGACAACTTCTGTGAAATGGCCGAGAAATCTGAGTGGGGAGAATCAAGCATTTTGTTCTTATTGAATAAACTGCCGTCAGATATGTCGTTCTTATGTAATACATTTTGGATGATCCAGTCGTCTTCATCTTGATTTGGTTCAGGTCCGATGCTTTTATTGCGGTGATAAACATCGCTAACAGATCGAATGATATCACCTAAAGACTCTCCATTTTCCTTGGCCGCCTCTACAAACGATGTCAGCATAGCGTGACGTCTCCTTTCCTCACCAGATAAGAGACGAGACAGATCCTCTAATGCAGGAGGTTTTTTCAGTGCTTCTAGCTGTGAGTTACCCTTCTTATCGACGGCCAAGTAGGCATGACCGCCATTACCATCCTCCAATGGGATAAAAAATTTGCTATTGGGATTGCGTTTGACCGGCTTCCTTTGATAGAGAGACACAACTCCTCCAAATTTGACAGCGCTCAGTTGTGCCAATGTCCGGATAACTCCCCTAATTGCAACTTGAAGGATATTAGGCTTGGGATCTCTACCCTTCTTCCCGTTAGGTTCAGAAATTTCAAAAATCCAAGGATTTATCATATCGCAGCCCCTGGCGCCCAGTTCGTTGAGCTCATCTTTCAATTTGGTTCGATAAAAATTATCGGTGAAGCGGAAACGACTCACATTCTCCATGGCTAACTCTACAGGACAACGGGTCGATGATTCGAGTGTTTGCTTTATTTCTTTTAATGATTCTGGTGCCCGCCCGTTGTAGGATTCGTTTTTATAACGATCAATGATCTCTTTCTTGGCCAAACCACTCCCTAGATTAAAAGCTAGCTGGTGCAATTTCTTCCTAATAGCCCACAAATCGTTAAAACATTCTTCGGATGGCTGTGGGTAGCATTCCTTTGGGTATTTATTATCTGATCGTTTCGCAATATGGGGTAGAAGGCTGAGATATTGGATCATTTGCTCATTTTCTTTCGCGACATCCTTCATTTCACTATCGAGGGGCACGAACTTATCTGGAAGGTAGACTTTCCCATCATCTGTTGTGTTCACTTGGACTTGTTTTGAGTTGTCAACATTGTAGGTAAAATTGTGGTTGAAAACGTTGTTATTGCCGCTGATATTGTTGTTGTTGGTAATGTTTTGAGTGCCTGCCGAAGGAGCAGTAGCCCCGGCCGAACAAGAAGGAGCTGTGGCCGAGGGAGCAGAAGCGGCGGCTGAAGTAGCAGAAGTGCCTGCCGATGAAGCAGGAGCCGCGGCCGAAGAAGCAGCATCTTCGCCCGAAGAAGCAGGAGATGCGGCTGAAGTAGCAGAAGCGGCGGATGAAGTAGCAGAAGTGCCTGCCGATGAAGCAGGAGCCACAGTCGAAGGAGCTGTAACGTCAGGGTTGGACATGATGATAGTAATGAAGATTGGTAATTTGTGCCACTCTTACCATAGTGGAATGTTTGTGTCTTCTGTAATGAAATGGTTTGTGCACGAAAAGTGCCAACCGAATACTTTTTTCAAGTAGGAATCAGTAGTGCTTTGAAATTTGAAATTGTTTCACCACACAGGAACAAATAGTCCCATTTGAATTTGTCTTGTTAAAGGGTGAGAAGAGGTACATCCTCTCCTATCTTCTATCCTCTTTTTCGAAAAACAGGCGAGAATCTTGATTGTCCTGTGTACTCTGATTCCGCTCTAGAGGTAGAATGCCTCTCAGCTCTCCATTATTATTTACCATCTTTCACTGTGGCTGCTCGCCCGCCCTCTCTACATGCAACACCAATTCTTTATGGTATCATCATACTTGCGCTAACCACCACCATGGACTGTATCAATTTCATATGCAAAGAATGTTCGAATGCAAATTCAAAGCAATGTATGGATGAATACACTGAGGGGTATGTAGCATCGTGTGATAGGTGTAATGAGAAGAACATCATCTGTCGTTTCCAGGGGTGCAAAACGGTTTTTGGACCTACGACAGGAAAATCGTCTAGGAAGAAGCCATGGACGTACTTCCTTTCCCACCATTACCGACGTAAACATGAACGCAACTACAATTGGAGGAAACGCAAGGCTGAAAATGATTTGCAATCACAGAGCCATCTAGCTGTTTCAATGTGTTCAGTGAGAGAAAGTACCGATGAAAACAATGATTCATTGGAAGAGGACACCGAACCCGAAAATCAAAGCAAGGAAACTGAAGTGCAGGCAGTAACGGAAGAAACTAACGATGCTATGGAACATGAAATTAGCAATGAACTGGATTTTGGTGATGGGAATGGCATGGATTCTCTTGAATGCACTGGACTGATGCAATTGGATGACTGTTTCGCCGTAAATATGCAAGATGTATTCATTGAGGAAATGCCACCGGATCTAGAAGATCGAACTGCGAATAATGACGATAGTTCCGTCGACAGTGATGAAACTTCGAAAAGTGAGGATGGTATTACAGATGATTGTCAATTGCTCGGTCTACCCTCAACTTTTTTCGAATCCATAATGGGCGAACAAGAGAAGGCAGACGATGATGTTGATGACATTTATCAAAGTCTGATAACAGAGTTTGCATGTGCTGACATTGATCCAGAAGCAGTGAATGACAATTATGATGAGCATCAGTCATTACCTGACACATCGAACGAAAATTGTGACAATAATTGTGATTCAAGTATTACGTCAACGATCGATCAAATGTACAGCGATATGGAAAAGATTTATGACAAGAGATCAGGCGAGGAGAGGATGTTCCGAAGAGGAAGTAGCATAGTAGCACTCAGTCAGGTTGCCCTGTATTTTACGCAGAAGCATTGCATGTTGCAGAAAGACCACAGAGATCACTTTGGTGGATATAGAGGATTGGTTCAGAGATGTCAAACGAGAAACCGCAACGAAAAATACACAATGGCGGACAAAGCGGAAAGCCTGGCAGTCTTTTTGTATCATATGCTTGTATTGAGTGCAACAGAGAGTGATCAGGAGTTGCTCATTCGATACGAGAAGGAAAAGATGGAATTGCTTGGAATGACAGACCAAAAAATTCGTAGTGCTACAACTTTTCAATTTCCAAGGTCAAGTGCCGATGTCAGACGTGATATATCTCAAGGAGCATTCTCCATAATGAAGAACTTTCCTGTTCAGCGAGTCTTCTCCATAGCTGGTCATGCGTGCGTCAGTTTACGTGAGACATTTTGTATCGCAGCCGGACATTATGGTGGTTTTGTATTCCCCTGGGATGGCAGTGCCCCAGAGGGTATGGAGAGAAATACAGACGGAATTAATGGGTGTTTGGGAGTAAAGAGGGTCTGTTGGGAGTTGATTAATAGCCTACGAGCCAATGGACGCGACAATGACGAGATAAGACCTATGCAACTAGGCTGGATCACAATATGGAGCGACTCTTTCTTGAACAGTTTCATCAAGCAGAAAGATAACAGTGTATGGCTCCTTACTGCCACAGTATGCCCGCCCTATGATCAGACAAATTCTGATAAATTCAAATTTGTTCTAGCGATGGGCAAGAGTAGCTTAGATCATTCAGAAGTAATAAATCACTATCTATCCGAGATAGAGGGATTGAAGGAAGGATTCATGTACTACAGTGCTGACGTGAATGACTATCGGAAGTGCGCTATGGGCCTCCTGTCCTACATCGCAGACAGGCCTGAAAGATCATCGGTTAGAGGAACAAGACAAGAGGGCCATTTCGGTAGGGTGACTGATTGGGCAACGGATATTTCATCAAAGTATTTTCCGGCATGCAAAGATTGCTACATTGTCATTGTAAAGGTTGTGCTTGGAAAAGAGAAGCTCTCAAAGAGCACCCCATGCAAAAAATGCTGCTGTTGGGCCATAGACGAGAATCACAATGCTGAATTCTATCACAGGACTAGCAAAAAGTATCCTAGAAAAATAATCCAAGGACGATTGGTGCCCAAGGGTCGCTCTCCAGGTGTTAGGCACATTGGTCCGAAACGAATGAGTTCGAAATGGTTGCAAGTGGTCTGCAAGTATGCTTATGACGCTAGAAGATTAGGTTTGTGGACGAAAGAAAACTTTGAAGAATACTTGAGGACATGTAATGTTCGGGATGAAACAGTCCAAGCGATTAGTAAAGTTGCGGAAAATGACCGCAAAAGCAAAATAGAATCTGATATCAGCGAATACATTCCGAAAGTCTGGTTGCAGAAAACTGACCTGTTTGCCAACCGCATATGCTTTGACGCGCCAATGCATTGCTTCTGCCACGGAGTAATTGTCGATTGCATGAATGCTTTACACGAAGTATTGGCCAAATGGAAGCGATTGACTAACTATATTGAGGTGACCAATGAAACATTGTCGGCAATCTCATTGTTCAATCTAGAATGGTTGAAGGTAAAGCGATTGCCAAAGGCGGCTTGGGTTGGAGAAAATACAATGGCCTACACCAGACTCATGTCGTACTGTTATGGCTATTACTTTCTGAATCATACAACGAGCAATAACGACAAACAAACATTATTGTGCATGAAACGAATGGTGAACACGCTCCAATCAGTTGCATCTATGATAATGTCAAAAGGCACTTTGGATGGCGAAAAGATAGAGGTTTGCTTCAAGCTTCTGCTATCCAATGCGCAGCATCTTGAGCAACAAATTGGAAGTTTTGTTGTCACAGAAGAGACAACATCATCGTCAAATAAAGAGGTCGTTGTCAATTATAATCCCGGTGAGCTATGGATATTGCTAACGGCTCTTGGTAGACAAATATCTAATACCGATAATGTCATTTCAATGAGGAAGAAGCTATCTGATATAAAAAAGGACGCTTTGTTTGAAGAGTTAAAGAAGTTACATGTTACAGTTCCACAGGGTAAAGATGTCAAGAAGACGATTCTACAACAAACACTCTTTACTGCAATATTGGCTAAACATACTACTCTGTATACCAAGGAAAACGACAATGCTCAACCACAGGAAAAGAGTGTTAGTGAAAAGGCCAGCGTAATTCCTTACTACTTGAAGGGAAATTGGGTAAGCATGGTAATAAACATCAAGGGCTTTATTGAGGAGCACGAAAGTGTACGGGATAACTGGTGAGTGAGAGTTCTTACTATTTCAGTGACTGCTGGGTGCATGCATGCTAATCCGCCTGAAATTGAAACGAATAGGGAGGCGAAAGAAGAAAATAGCATCAGACAGCCAAAATCATTGCTGTGGAAAATGCGGAAATCGCCATCATATTTCGAAGGGAAGCTGAGACTGCTTTACAAGATGAAAGGGCTCAATTCGCTGTACGATAAGTACAAAGAATCCATCGGACTTGAGACCCTGATTCGTCAGCCATCAATGTTTTATACATTTTCCAAGAGGAAAGATGTTATGGACTCGTTCAAAGACGGGAAACCACTGAGTTGTTTCTGCCTTGATAACAACTATCATAAGATTCACGTGGCGGTAGCTCTCGGTGATTGTTTGGAAAATAAAAAGGAAGGCGACAACTTTGCATACCTCACATTCGATTACAATGTGCAGCTATGGTTCCGACGTGAAGTTGGTGTGCATTTTTGTCAGTTCAAATTGATGGATGAAAAGCCAACAACAGCGAACAAATCTTCTTTGAATTTCACCGATTATGCAGTGATGCTCCCCTTCAAGAATAAAGCAACATTTCATAATCAGTACACGCTGATATATTCTGATTGGGAGGTGCTTATTTGCGAGGGTGATAATGTGAAAGGGCAGACACCTGTGTCGTGGGATTTGTATGAAAATGTTGTCAATCCAGTCAATCCCTAAAATTATCTTAATGCAACCACTTCTCTAATTTGATATGAGGCAAGGCAGATGGTAGAATTAAGATGCTGTTGTTGATGGATTGGTGCGGTGGTGGTGTGGCAATTGGCGGGTGGCGAGAATATATTTTGTCTTCAATCTCATTTTAGTGGGCTAAATTCCTAATCATACATATTTGCTTACATTGATTACGATAAAAAACGTGGGCAAAAACCTTTCCATGATTTCCGCCGACAGGAATGAAAGCGATTTGGTGGGTGGCGAGAATATATTTTGTCTTCGACCGTCGACCGATTACGCAAGTGTCGACCGATTACGCAAGTGTCGACCTATTACGCAAGTGTCGACCTATTACGCAAGTGTCGACCTATTACGCAAGTGTCGACCTATTACGCAAGTGTCTACCTTACTCCTACTTTTTGAGGTCAGATAGGAATTAGTACAAACATGACAGAGTGGCTCATCTCCCCTCCCTCCCCAAAACATACAAATTCCTATATGGCTCAAAAAAGTAGGAGTAGCTATTTTCAGTAGATAGGTAGTACGGGTAGTAAGGTTATTAGGGTAATGAGCTGGTAAGAACTCGGTACGTGTGGGTATTTCTGTAGATACATACATACAGACGTTACAGATTGTTACACATCCAATCATCATCAATATTAATAACACAGCCAAACACAGCATCCACAAAAATATGGCACGTAGTAAGCGACAGAAAGTACGTAGACTAAATGTCGGGCTTCATGATCACTTGCATACCTATATCATGATAAAACGTGTTAATCAGCAAAGGCGGGGGTTGCCGCTTTATCAGATAAGTGAATTGAAGAACTTCTTCAGTGACGAAGAGCGCACCGTTCGAGCCTTCGACGACGTGGCCGTCCAAGTCTGTATTCGAAACAGCAATGTATGGAAGCGTCAATTCGAATCATTTAAGAAAGCTCCAGGAGGGGGGAAATCGAAGTATCCAATGTTGCCGCGTGGTTGGGATCCAAGCGATCATTTTTATATCAAAGATGATGTTCCTCATGATAGATACACACCGCTGACATCGGATGAGTACCAGAGTCAATTTTACGAAGGCGATGATTCCACCTATGATGTGGGGAACGGGTCAAATGGAGATGAGGATTCTGCAGCTGCCACTGCTGCCTCAGGAGATAATGTACGAGTGGGACGTGGTGATGAACGGGGGGATTCTGTTGCAACTGATGTAGTGAAACGGGGGTATCCTGTGGGAAACGGGTCAGGTGGAGATGGGGATTCTGCTGCCGCTGCTTCTGCTGCTACCTCAGGAGATAATGTACGAGTGGGACGTGGGGATGGACGGGAAGATTCTGTTGTGAATGGGTCAGGTGGACGGGGGAGATCTGATGCTGATGCTCCTGCTGTCTCAGATGAAAATGTTCAAGTGGGGCGGGAAGATTCTGTTGCAAATGCAGGTGAAGGCGGGGCCTCTGTTGGCAATGCTTTAAACCCCATTTGTATTGATTCTGACAATGATTCCGTGAGAGTAGATCATCGACTAAATGACGGAATAGATCATCGACTATATGACGATGACATTAACCTTGATGATTACAATGGTCTCCTTGAGAGGTTTGGTACCGGAACGGAGGCACAGAGGAGGGAGGTTTCGGCCGAACGAATAGCCGCCATTGGATCAACAGCGTACATCGATCGTACATGCACCATTTGTCTATGTGATTTTAATGGTACAGGAAGGATGCTTCCCTGTGGACACATTTTTCATCATGAGTGTATTAAAACATCTCTGGAAACAAAACTTGAATGCCCCATTTGCCGAGAGAAGTTTTATTAATCCTGGGAGCTTAACAGGATTAAGAAGTTATTTGTATTAGGATTATGTAAAATCTATAGAAATTGAATTGGTTGTTTTTATTTCAAATGTAGTATTACACAATTATTCGTATTTAATATCTAAATCCCATTCAATAAGATCAAAAAACATACAAATTCAACCAAACCACCGATCCGTTTTTATCGCCGTCATCAATCGAGGACCAAGATAAGGTGTTACTTGAAAATAGCTCATTTCTAAAACACAATTACACAGAAGTTAGTCAATCTCCTCCATGTCATTCTCTTCCATCACCTCCTGGAGTTCTTCAGAAGGCAATGTACCAACAAGTAAATTAGCTTGCAAATTGTATTCTGTATTTGACATGACATAGAACTTCTTCTTTGTTTTTTCAAGATGATCAACAATTTCATCTTTTTTGTCTGGCATGAAAACGTTTGTAATGATATGATGGATATTCATGCTATCCATGTAAATGAGACACTCCATTTCATCAAGCAATGCTTCCAATTGAGTCGCGTGATACAGCATATCTTTTTTCTTGAACAATCCTTCATATTTGTAACTATCACTTTTGTCCATGATAGACCTAATATCTGAAGACCTAGTTGTTACGTCTTTTCCTTTTAACATCCACCTGAAGAGTTGTACTGAAAAATGAGTGGTTGCGAAATACATATACCTGTAACGTTTTACATTCTTTGAATTGTATCCAACTTGTTTTCTGATATTCATGAACTTTGTTTGATACTTGGTCAAAATCAAGTTGAGCTTGTCCATGACTTCCTTGTATCCTTCCTCGTCATTCAGTATCTCTTGACGAGCACCATCCGAAGGTGCAATTACAACTGGTAATTCATCACATAGTTGAAAATTGTCCTTTGCAAGAGTGTATATTCCTTCTACGGCACGTACGTTGACGTGAGTAATAGTTACAAATAAAAAAATTTGTCAATCAATTAACTTACCAAGAATGTCACGGCAGCGAACACCTCCTATTCCGTTGTCACATCGGGATGTTGACATTTTACTTCTTGGCCCCTCATGTGCAATCGCTACTACCTCACAATCCCCCTTTCTGATGAATCCGGGATAAATCATAGTGCTTTGAGGACACTCCATGTGTTCAAATATTCCATTAAATATGAAAGGAGGTTAGAATGTAGAACGGGAGCCTATAGTGACCGCCTGTAGTATCGTCTCACGTATTCAATCGTCGGGTTGTTGCAAACAAATATAGGTGCAAAGATTATTCTGGTGAGGCTGGTGTGATTTTGGTCCTCGATTTATTTTGGTGGCCGGCGGTAGTGACAAATTGGACATGAAAGTATGGTACCCCATGGAGAATGCGACTTGAAGAGTGTGGATGTGCGATTTGGTGGGTGGCGAGAATATATTTTGTCTTCGACCTCATTTTAGTGGGCAAAAAATTCAAAATAGTGGGCCAAAACTCTTATATGTTTCCACCTACTGGACATTGGCCCACTTACATTCGAGAACTCCACCACACGCGTGTCTGGTAAGAAAAGTCCACAGCTCAAAAACACCAGCGATATTATACCACCCCCCACCGATCAACACTCGCTGCCATATCCGCCATTTATGGACTGCAAAATGACTTCCCCTGCATCACAGACGTTGGCCTTTAACGTGACTGTTAGAACCATAGGGGTCTCCGAATCCAGGGAAGAGGCATCGTTCAAATGTACGATGACGGGGGGGAGTCGCATTGCGAAATTGGACAATGAAGTCAAAAAAACAATACTGAAGGGCAAATTGGACGGTCGAGATGATTCTTTTGTCATCGGTTACATGATTTTTCCACACACAGGCAGACCTTACAAAGTTGAGAGAGATGGCAAACAATGCGTCTCTGAAATATTTTCAAGCATCCCCACCACCAATAAATTAAATGTGAGGGCCTATGTTGCCTCTACAGCAGACCCGGGTCAGGGGGGTTCCAATAAACCGTTTGCCAGAAAGACGTCCAGACGTCGTGCAACGACTGCTGATACAAATATCAACAGCGCAATGATGAATGATATTGATAATTATGACAAAGGTAAAAGGAAGAGAGATGCAAAGAGAGCGGCCGAGAAACGAAAGAAAAGGCGATCGAACTCTGCAGAGAAGAGGCCCAAGTTCAAGGGCTTGGGGCAGAAACTGTGTGATTCCACCCCCCCAGAAACCACCAGCAATGAAGATGATTTGGGCAAAGAATTGAGCGACGTCGAAGATGCGGACGGACTGGATGCTGATATCCTCAACCCTGATTCTTACAATCCCCTTGTGTCAGTTATTTCAAATTATACTGACACACTTGATCGCGGTGAACATGACACGGTGCGTTTAGGAGGCAAGATGGGTAGGAACATTGTTGGGCGTGACGGAGTAGGCTTCATCGACGGATTGCCCTCTAACGAAGCCTTGAAGAAGATAGTCACCGAGGGGGTCCGTATTCAGCAAACAGACAACATGAATACGGGTGCCTTGAATCAAGTCTTACACGGTCACTATCAAATTAATCGGCTGACGAACCAAGAGGCTGATGAGAAACACGGTAAAGGCAGGGTTTTGAGGGATGGAGATGGTGGCGACACGAGTAAGTACATCCAGATTATCTGGTCCCCAGTTGTTGGGTCTGTCAAAGATGCAGTCGCAAAAAACCGCCACGGTAACTCTCATACGCAGGTGTTAGAAATTATGGATTACAAAGAGCTGAAAATGGCTATAAACGACTTGATTGCTGTATCCAAGAACCACGTCGGCCATAACAACATGATGGTTGTTTTCAGACCGGATATTCTCCTCCGTTATATCCCCCATATGTTCTGGAATGTTGTCTACCGAGCACAACCAAAGGTAAAACCCAATGAGGCAAGAATGGAGTTCCATGAAATGCTCCACAAAGTAATGCCCAGAGTGAATTGGGAATTTTTACGCACAAATAAAAGAGTCAAACGAGCTTCTGGTTGAGCAATGTAATTATGCGTATGCGGTGGTGCTTATTGTTTGTTTTTAAATTAAGTTGTATGTCAGATTACGATGATCATATTTTGTCTCTAATCAACTCTAATCTTCAAAAATCCATGGATAATTACGCCTGATGGCATCCAACTCCGCTTGCTCTGAAAGTTGTGGTGCGTTTAGTGCACGCCCGATTTCGTCATCGCCTTTATCAACTAGTCGAAAAGATCGCATAAGAGCCGCGAGGTCATGCAAGGGTGCTTGTTAAAATGAGTAGAATGTGTTTGTTTGGGTTAGGATTGCATGTCTATTATCTGCAGACAACGAACAAAAAGTACTCACCAATTTCCATGAAATTGGCAGCATCAATCATTTCTGATAGGAGTTGATCATCCACATCAATGATGTAGTCTCTATACCACTGTTGCTTTACAACCCCCTCAAAAGTATGGTCAATTAGTGGAGTGTTAATGTTCTTCATTGGTTCTTGCTCATGACGGTTTAAAAACTCAACCACCTTAGCAAGACAATCAGACGACACCTTGCTGCAGAGAACACTGGGTTCCGATTCGAACATCTCCTTGATATTACAAACGTATTTAGACAATGAAGCTTTCCGGGGACGTGTATCAAAACGTTCAGAATAAAGATGAATGAGTAATAAAAACCACCACGAGCCAGCAGATATATATAAACTGCTCACCGGCCTTCAAGCTGATGGGGAAACGTTTATTATCCCTGCTAACTAATATGATCTCATCCATCTTTTAGACGCTAGTGAACCACTGCCCTTGGACAAATGATTGATTGAATATGTTGTTGGGTGCAGTAAGCTGAGTTCCCGGTGGTTGTGGCGAGAATCAATCGTGTCTGTAATATGGATTCCTCTGTGATTTTTGGGTTTGGCGCCAAAAGTCGAGCTCCCCGTCTTGCCATCAGCCATCACCCATGCTAATGCTAGTTTTGTACTTAGTTATTTTTTTGGGTCTGTATTGGGACGTGTTTGTATGTTTATTAATAATACAACTTCTACCTTGCAACAAAACGTCTTAAACAGTAGATTACATCTATTATTTTGATTTTTTCGGTCCATTCTTGACACACTCGCTGCATCTGCCTCCAATCTGACGGCTGAATCTAACTTTGCATTCACAGCATCGTTTAGCTTCTTTGAGTTCTTCTTTGGAGAAACATTTCCCGAAGCATTTCCTACAAAGCCCTCCACTGCATCTACTCTCCCTCTCGTTGCACTTCGAGCACATTTTAACATTAGTCTTGTGCGCATTGCAGAATGGATAATACATCCTCATTGCAAATTTATTACATCCATCGTGACCGCATTGTTTTTGTGGCTGTTTTGGCCGCTTGGGGGCAGTTGCCAATGGAGGAGAAGGTGGCCTCTCTTTATTCTCTGACTTTGTACTCGTTTTTTTTAAATTGCTTCTGGTTGGTAGGCAACGACTAGGGCACGGGGGTGGAGAGCCAGTTGGTAAAGTTGGTTCCATGTCAAGCTTTCTGGTATGGGTAAGGCATTCAAAAATAAGAGACCATTTCAACCTTTTTCGGGCACCTTGATCAGCTTCTACTGCTTCAAAGGCTCGTTTGGTTTTAGCAATTTCCGTTCCAACTGGTTTACCAAGGCTGTCCCTTTTTCTGCCTGTCAACCAAAGGCTCTCGGAAACGGCTCGGTCGACTTTGCCTTCACATAACATTCGTTGCACTTTGTGGTCTCTTGCACAAAGAGAACCATCCTTTTGTTTGAAGCTTTCTTCGTAAGTCTGATGGAAGTGCTGGTCGCGGCATGATGGAGCAACGTTTTTTTTCTCGGATGAGGAGGACCCATTCCACGTTAGTTTCCCGACTGAATCCGAACTAAGGCGATCAGGTGCATTCTTCTGTCTCATCTTTCCCGGGGCTACATCGGAGATCGACGACCTGGTAATAATGTTTGTTTCCTTGTTGCATCGTACCACCGCAACGAGCACCGATCCTTGTCCAAACTGCATCCAACCTGTCATTTGCTGTGCAATGAAACTTTCAAAATAAACAGTCTTGTCAACTTGAATACGGGACTCTTCAATCGCGAACAAATTCCAATTCGGACAACCTGATCTCTGAACAATTATTCCAACAAATGTCACTTTCCTCTTAGTTGTGATCACGGCTGGCGTAGTCAATTGCCTTGCTTCCACGAAAGTACCTTCATAACTGCCTTCCCAATATTTGATATCTCTCTGTTGATCTATTGGAAGAACATGTCCATTTTGCTTGAGTTTGGGTATCACTTCATTAAGGAGACGCTTGTATCTTCTCTCAGCACTCTTCCGATCAGTTTCTTTTTTCTTTGCCAAGTCCTTATTGCTGAGGCAACACTTGCGGTGAGAGGTGGTTGATTCTGGTTTAGATGATGGTGCTGCTCCGACTGATTTGTCTGTTGATTTGGGTTTAGTTGATGATGGTGCTGCTCGGCTGTCTTCTGTTCTGCCTGGACGCGATGGAGCGACGGATGATTTTTTCCCAAAGAATGGATGAACTTGATTGACCCTCTTCTTACTTCGTCCGGATTGTAACATTAGGATCAATGTTTTCATTTCTAGTTTGAACTTCAACACATCTTTGTGATAAAACCATAAGCTTTCTGTCACACGTTTTCTACAGTCGGATTGATAGTCATGGTCGTAATAGGGGCGATCACGTGTTTGGAACATCTTAAGAGCAATAAGACATGTGTACATAGTACTTTCACCCTCGGTTTGCTGTGGTACTTTTGGAGTTACAACCACCAATTTATTAAAAGGGTGTCTCTCATCATCAGCACCATATTCGTAACCAGGGTGCTTGCGTATCCACAATGCGTTCATCAGATCAACCATGAGTTTTTTTATCCTGTTTGTCTGATGTTTTCGACTGCAATCCAAATGTATTGCTCTAAAAGATTTCAACCGGTCTTAGAAACAATGGGGTTGAACAGTGTAAAATAGATTGACCTCGAAAGAAACTCACCCAGTGGTAGGGTGGCCAGCCATACGTTGATTATTAGGGTCGAAGTAAGTTTGTACAACAAGAGCGCAGCTGGTCACAACAAACAGTGACCGATTATCTTCATAATCGATGGCAAATTGCAAGAGTCCATATTCAAATACATCGATCCCCATATCAGATATCATATTCATTGCTTCGGTTACGTTCTGATTTTTAAGAGAATTGAAGATGGATGATGGAAAGGATATCATGCCCTTTTTGAATCTAGGCAATTCTCGAGCTGTTGGATTGGTTTGTATGTCATTCAATCTGGAAAAGCTGTGGTGAGAGCTGAGTAACCCGATCATAGGCAGTCTCTATTCAAAACTTACACTGTCACAAAAAAGTCCAACCCTTTTTTTTCCATCAATTCATTATTTAGGGAAGCACTGCTTATGTCCACTCGCCCGGTCCTGGTCAATTGTAACTCTGAATCAGATTCCGTAGGAACCATCCCGAGATCCTTGAGTGAGAGTATACTGGTATAGAATGCATTGACAATTGTGCCAAGCTCTGTTGCACGTTCCTCGTTGTCCCGTGGCCAGGAGATTTTTTTTGCTGTATGCGTCTGAGTCCCATCGCTGCAACTACCGCTCTCGTTTTCTTTGGCAGATTGTTGGAGAGATTCGGATGGTGGAGTGGCGGTTGTCTTCCCATGGATGAGGGGAGGAGGGAGAGAGTCCGGTGGAGATGGCATCTCGTCGGCTACGCGGCGGGCCTTCTCTGCGGCTTGCTCTGCAGTGACCTCAATTGGTTTATATGGGCATGGTTGTGGTGGTTGATGGGGTGTGGGGTGTGCTTTTGTTGTGCGGCAGAAGGTGTGCAAGGCTTGAGGTGAAGTTCATGTGGCGGTAGGACTTGTTAAAGTAGGAACTAATACCTTAGAAACAATGAATTTTCGCCAATCTAATCTTTTTTTCCTAGAACGGAGTATTTTGGCGCGAAATATCGCGCCAAAAGAAAGGTTTTAGGCTCTACAGGGGAATCTATAGACAGGAAGACAAGAACTCCTGCCCTCCTGAAGCTTTCACACAAGACACACGCCTCACTACTCACTACTCACTACGCCTCATTCGTTATCACATCCACAAATAAGCACCATGGCACGAACCAAGCAAACCGCACGCAAATCCACAGGAGGAAAAGCTCCACGCAAGCAGCTTACAACAGCGGCTGCCCGCAGGTCCGCCCCCGCACATGGCGGTGTCAAGAAGCCCC
>Ga0213860_10000516_pt1 | contig 15407 bp, 21 predicted proteins | sample PICome_3_FD_160118 | JGI IMG/M metagenome (GOLD analysis project Ga0213860, IMG submission 160118) | Coastal seawater microbial communities near Pivers Island, North Carolina, United States - PICO550 | ecosystem: Environmental > Aquatic > Marine > Coastal | place: USA: North Carolina...
TGACCCATCATTCATGATGTTGTCTTCCAGGTGTTCCAGGTGTGTGTTTTTCATACCTTTAGTATACTACGGATGGTCTGGTCTGTCATGATGCGTATGCCGCTTTGCCGGCCTCCACATAGAACTTAATGTAAGTATTCATATCGTAAACATTCCTTCAAGTGCTTCTATCAAATGTCTTGGATAAAATTTATACATTTTTCCAGATTTTGTTGGAGAACTAGCAACCTCAAGTTTATATCTTATTTGAACTACTTTCTCTCCACCAAGACTTATAATAATCTTAGGATCCCCAGATGTATTTACATTTACTGTATATGTTGAACTGGCTAAAAGATCTCTAAATTCTCTATTGGCAACTCTAGTCTTAACAAGACCTTTCCCATCAAACTTAACAAGTTCAGTGTTTACATTTCTGGAGAGACCAAAGATAATATAGTCAGCAAAACTAGTCTTTCCAGCATTTGGACCATCGGCACCCAGAGTTCTTTCCATTTGATCCGAGGCATACTTATACACTAATTGTGCAGCAGATTTCAACTTTGGACCACCACCAGTTTGTTCTGCAAGAGCTCTGGATGAATACTTCTTTGTATAAACCTCTGTGTCAAAAAAATCATTTATGTCAGCATCATATGCTGTAGCAACTGGTGAAACATCTATACCCATTTCACCAAAGATACTGAGAAATTTATCAAAACCTTGACCAGAAACTTGGTGAAACTGTTCTCCTCCACTTACTTTTAAAGAATAGTCAATATTTCTGAATCTTCTGTCTGGGTTGGTAGGAGAGTTTACTTCAACTTTAACATCAGCTTTAGTGCCTCTTTGGTCTTCAGTTCCTGCAGCACTAATTTTAATTATATCCTCCCTCTCATTTATAGATAAACCTCTTGCCTGGGCATTCAATCTACTATGAGAGTTAACAAAAGAAATAGCACCTCTTCTAAGGTCACTCACCTTAGACCAATTAGATCTCTCACTTAAGAACTTTTGTGCTTTTTGTGGAACTGCTACAGTCACAGAAATCGTATCCATGACTGCGCTACCAACATCATTTACATTTTTAGTATATCCTTTTTTCATCATCTCAGTCAAAACAGTATCTACGTCAGACTGAGTAACTTTTGGCAAAACCATAGCCGTTTTGAGTTTTGCTCTTTTTACAAATCTTGCAGCAACCGCTGCAGCAAAAAAGACTTCAAATAAATCTCCTCTATTTGCAGGGATTGCTGGTGCCATAATCCTTTTGGATTATTTATTCATTTAGAAGGGGTGAGATCAGTCTTCGTCTTCTTCTTTTTTATTGAATCCGAATGGACCTTCCTTTTCTTCCATCTTCAGTCTCAGTGCAACTGTACCAATAGACTCAAGAACTTTCAGAATGTCTTCTGCTGTGGCATTTTCACCAAGTTCTTTGGCAACATACCAATACTTTGGCCAGAATGACTCACCGGCTTTTTCGTAATCTTCAAGTGTTAGGAGTTTCATCTTCTACCTCAAGGTCAAGTTCTTTTTCAATTTGTTCATCAAGATCAAAGATCACTGCACGAATACTATCGATTCGTGGAGGGACACATTTTGGATCATAAGTGTATCTACCTTGTTCAGTGTACAAAGCTTGGCGAACTGCTGCTGCAGTTTGCACATCCATTTCAATAGTAATCACAGGTCATCCTCAGCGCGGTTTTCAGAATAGTAAATGTCAAACTTACCACCAGGGTAACGTTTCTCAAGTTTCTGCACATTACGTGCGATGACATCTTCAAAATCAATTTCAAGTGCCATGCAAGCTTGTGCGACATACCACATCAGATCACCCAGTTCGATGATCATGTGTTCTTTGTTGTGTGCATCGAACGGTTTGCCCTGAAAGATCATCTTCTTGACAATCTCAAGAAACTCACCACCCTCAGCATTGATACCAACACCTGCAGTCAAAAGACGTTCGATGTTTGCACCTTTACGATCAAGTTCTACAAGACGATCGGAGAGTGCAAGGAAGTCTGTCGATTCATCGGAAGTTACAGCATCGACAAACTTTTCATATCGTTTAAAATCAATACTATTAGTCATGAAAATCAGGAATAAATGGTTCTTGTTGTTGCATGGGTAATCTTTGGCCCTTGACCTCAAACCAACTTCCACCAACACCGCCATCCATATTGACAACAATATCAGTGGTGGGAAGTTGTTTGTTTTGAGAGACATCAACGATGTCTCCTGGGAGAGGATTGAATGTAAAGTAGTGTCCATCCCATCGACGATTTCTCATACTCATGAGATTGACTGCATCTCTTTCGATACCGCAGTCAGCAATCTTCTCTCCTCTAGGATTGAATACTGAATAGTAACCGTTCAAAACTTGAACCCCTCAAATTTTTTAGTGGTTTTCTTTTCTTCGTAATTATACTCCTCATCCTGTCCACTGTCAAGCAAGTCTTCCTGTGCGGACTGTTCGCAATCATAGAGTCGCATCTTGGCACGATCAACACCAATCACAAATCTCTTATTCATGTTGAGATCATTGTATCGGTTCTTCAATTGTTTCACCATTATCTGACCAAGTTGTTCAAGTTCCTCAGTAGAAATAAGGGCAAACATAAGATCAGCAGTAGCAGGGAGACCAAAGGACTCACTAGTGTCAGTAAGCTCAACATCAGAGCTACCATAACCAGAACGAGTGGTCTGCGTGGCAGATACGATAGGGACGTTTGCTTCAACAGCCAACCCTCTAAGTTCCTCTGCAATAGCCTTAATATAGCTATATGAATTGACATTGCTGTTTCCGCGATACCTAGAGGAAGCACATATATTAAGGTAATCAACGAAAATAATATCAGGTCTAAATGATTTCTTAAGTGCAAGTTCACTAAGAAGTGCCCTAAAGTGTCCAGCATGAGCGGAAGCGGTAGGATATTCTTTGATAATCAATGTACCCTGAGTTTTGGATGAAAGGTTTGATACCTTTGATTCAAATATTTGTTTGGGTAAATCAACGATCTCCTGAATATTTACATTCAATAAGTTTGCGTCAATTCGTTCAGCAATCTTCTCTTCTGCCATTTCCATTGTAATGTACAGAACGTTCCGTCCTTGGAGCAACACGGAGCTAGCGAAGTGGCACATGAATAGAGACTTGCCGACACCCGTACCAGCAAGCGCGACATTAAGAGTCTTGCGAGGTATACCACCTTTCGTGATTTTGTTGAGATACTCAAGGTCGAATTCAATCTTGTCTTCCTTGCGATGATAGAGTTCATAGCGTTGTTCGTAATCTTCTAGGTAGTCGTGTCCAACATGACGGTTGAAAGAAACCGCCAAGGCTTTTGAGAGAATGTCTGGGATAGCATCTCTGGTTTTTTTCTGATCCTCATCGTTTGCAATACCAATAGACTCCATCAGTGCAAGATAAATTGCACGATCACGACACCACTTCTCAGTGGTATCACTCAACCAATCAAAGTCTGCATCTACATTCTCAAGAGAATTGATGATCTTATTGATGTTGACAGATTCTTCTTCAGTAATATCATTACGATTCTCAATCTCAATCGAAAGAATCTCCTGAGTCACCAAGTTGTCGTAATCTGCAGCATACTTTGCAATCTGTTCAAAGATGATGCGTTCTTCCCTGGCATTGAAGTATTCAGGTTCAATGAACGGAAGAACCTTTCTCATGTATTCTTCCCTGAATACCAAATTCCTCAGGATGATACTTTCGATTCGTTCCATTTAATTACAAGAAGTGAAAATATGTGGTCAAAATATATTTCGTTCCCATTATAACAGGAAGTCCTGCATGTGGGAAGTTCCAAGTCGGGGGGAACATTAAAACACTTCCAGTCTTTGGTTTGATGATCTTACTTTGCATATGAAACTGAGTTTCTCCACCACGAAAGTCATCATTCAAATAAACAAGAAAGGCAAGCCAACGTCTTGCAGATGCATGATCTCCAACATCAATATGTTTGTCGAATGAATCTCCAACATCATACTTCTTGATGCGAAGTTCTTCAAATCCATATTTAGACGGCAAAAGATCATCCTCATACCCAAGGTCAGAGAAATATCTTTTCCCTAATTGTTTGAATGTATTATACAGTCCAGTGTATTGTGGATCTCTACCAACATTCCTTTGATAGAAGTTAGGTTTCCTATCATTTTCAATTCGTTCATTCTGTTCATCAACGGCATCTTTCAACAGAGAACAAACAGTCTCTGGAAAAACACCGTCATAAACTTTGATGAACTTACTCTCCGTATGAGAATTCTTTTTTCGCGATGACATCAAGTTGTTCCATTATTTCAGGGGTGAAGTATTGTTCTGGATCTTTGTAGATGGCTTTGGCATAAACCTTCTTTCCATCTATTTCATATCGACCAGCAACGTTCTTCCAAAGTCCTCCAATCTCACCAAGTTCAAGAAGACCGTAATATCGATCAAGACCACGCTCATCGTAATAAAGGCGCACCGTAACATCTTTGTTCTCCTTACTCAGACGCGACTTAGCAGTCTTAGCCTTGATAAGATTTCCGACGACTTCTGTACCATCTTTTTCTTTCTTCTTTGAGAGATAGATGATTGAACTTGCTGCATACTTGAGGCCACTGCCTCCTCCCATTTCCTTTGTAGGGACATAAGCGCCGATAACATCATAGGTGTGGTTGGTAACGATCATTGGGATGTTAGCCTGTCCTAACTTCAAAGTCAACATCCTGAACGCACCTTTGACAAGTTGTGATTTAGTCATGTCACGAACTTGTTTGTTGTTGAGTGCGTCAGTAATCTCCTTCTCTGTCGAGAGCATTCCCAAAGAGTCTAACACAAACATGCAAGGTTTGCGGGAATCTTCAGGAGTTTTTAAATATATATCCACAGCCTTCAAAGCTTTGGATCTAAACTCTTCAATTGTAACAACGTTTACAACTACGACACGTTCCAGATCGATACCCCGATCTGCGAGAAGAGATTTGTTAACAGCGGCTTCAGTGTCAAAATATAGACAATACCCGTCAGGATTAGTGTCAAGGAAGTTCTTGACGACAGCAAGGGAGAAAAAAGTTTTTCCAGTGCTAGACTCACCAGCAATGGCAGTAATCTTATTCCCAGATACACCACCAAATATAGACCCTGAAACAAGTCCGTTAAAAATGTACGAACCCGTGTCAACATAACTTTCAGTGTCATCGATATCTGAGGCGAGTTGTGTGTATTCATCGCCAATTTCTTTTACTACGTCTTTAAGAAAATCCATTAGATAAAAAATGATTCAAGGTTTGCAGTTTTTTCGGCTTTCCATCCGATGGAGTCCAAAATAATCTTCAAGGGTTCGAGAAAACTTTTCTCAAACTGTAAGTCATAATCCACATATTTGTCAAGTTTCAACTCATTGGGAAACTGTTGGATAAAGGAGATAATGTTCTCCTGAATCGGATTTGGTTTCTTCAGATAACAGAACTTGATCTTCTCACCATTACCAATCAAGGAATATTTCTGAGTGAGATTGTTTTTCTTTATGTAGTGATTATAGAGAAGTGCTCCCCGTGCATGAATCGGTGTTCCCTTTTCATAGATGGCATTCACACTGCGATACTTATCGACACTAGTCACAGTGCGTGGGAAAGAGATATCTTCTGGTGTAAGTTTCTTGAACTTTTTCCTAGAGTTCTCAATAAACTCAATCACATCATCCTCAGTCGATACCATTATCAACTTCAGAACATCCTTGATCATCTTCCTACAAGGTGCAGGAGTCGAAGACTTCACAGCCTCAATACCCATAATCTTCAGTTTGGGTTCTGCATAACGCACACCCTCACTGTCCCACACGTTCAAAATGTATCGTTTCTTCGCAGTCCAGATACCACGATCAGCGATGTTCTCTCTCTTCATGAACATCTTCTGATCATAGGCATTTACATACGACGCAAGATTCTGGTAACTCTTGTCGATAAACGGTTCAAACTTTTCTTCACAGATCTTGTTAAGTAGGGAAACAATTGTTGTTTTGTCGCCAGACTTATTAGCAAAAAATTTATCAACAAGAGGTCCGAGATTAAGATAAATTGAATCGGTGTCTGATGCAATTACGTAATCCTCGTCGGTTGTTTGCAACAGTTTATTTAGATATCCATTCATCTTATTCTCAATCCAACGAATAGAAACTTGACCAGAAAGCGTAATCGCCTCCGCATTGGCCAGTTTGTAGTACCTAAAATACTGATTACCAATGGCACCGTATGCAGAGTTGAGAGAGATCTTTTTAGCCATTTGGATATTATTACAACGAGCGATCTCCTTTTGTAACGCGATTGAAGGGGTTTTTTCATTTTTCTTCTTGGCATCAATCATCCTCTTTTTGAAGATGACACGTTCATTGTAATACTGTTGCATTAACTCAGGAAGAAATCCCTGTTCATCTTTTCGATACATCGCACCGTTAGCACAGACTGCAAAGTCTTTGTGCATCTCAAATGTCAACTTCTCATTCAGTATCTTATCGACGGTGGCTGAAGGGTGTCGAGTATCTTGTAAGGTCTCTGGTGAGATATTGTACTGCATAATAAGATGGGGATAAAGACTATTAAGGTCAAAACTAACCACCCAATCATACTTTCCTGGAATCGGTTCCTTGACATAAGCACCTGCATACTTTGAGTCTTTATCAGATCTTTCCTTAGGAGGAATGACAATGTTCTTTCTCTTCAAATAGTTGTAGATGATGCAGTCCCACAGTCGGACTTGAAAGAAAATGTCTTGGTAATTCACCTTGGCGTCATACGCCATAGTCAATGCCAACTCAATCAGTTTAAGTTTATCCTCCAGTCTGTCAACCAATTCCACGTCAATGATGTTGTATTCAACAAACTTCTGCCACCCATGAGTGTAGAAGTCTTTGAAAGTATCAAACTCACTGTGGTCGAGTTTCTGTTGACCCAGTTCCTGTTGTGCGATGTAATCCAGTCGGAATGATTCCTGGTTAGGCGTACCAGGAGACCACCGATACAGACGCATGTAGTCCAAGATAGACACGCCACCGATGTCCACACAATGATTCTTGCGACCCTGCACAAACATCTCTGTCTGCGTCACCAGACCCCACGGAGACAGTCTCTTCATCAACTTCTCACCCAGGATGCGACTGATGCGCCCTGCAAGGTATGGCAGGTCAAAGAACTCACAGTTCCACCCTGTCACCACATCAGGAGTATACTCCATCCACCAGTTGATGAATGCAGACAACATGGAGTGTTCATCCGCAAACTGCAGATAGTTCACGTTGTCCTGTTTGTTATTGAAAGGTCCTACGCCCCAGGTGGTGATCTGTTTGGTATTGAAATCCTGCAGAGTGATCAGAAGAACCTCTTCATTGGCACTCTCAACGTCAGGAAATCCCTCTTCAGATTTGGTCTCAATATCAATTGTATACAGTTTGATCTTACGGATATCAAACTCTAGATGTTCTTGAGGATAGTTGTCTGAGATATATTGATACACATACCTTTCGTTTCCATAGATACGAAAGTTCTCTACCTCTTTGTATTTGTCATAGAACTCACGACAGTCTCTGACAAATCCAGGTTGAATAGCCTCAACGTACTCACCCTCTAGGGTGCGATACTCACTCTTCCTTTTCGATGGCACAAACAGAGTGGGTTTCCACTCCTCACGTTTCATCACATATTTACCATTTTCATATCCACGAACAAGGAACTGATTACCGATAAGTTGTACGTTGGTGTAAAAATTCACTTAAGGATTTCCTGATACAGATTCAAGTATTTTTTGTTGGGGTCAACAAGTGTCAATATTTTATCAGAATAGATCATCATCGTATCCTGATCCGTGCATTCCTTCATCCAAGGAGTCAACTCGTCTCCCACAATAACATAGGGTTTGATGAGTTTGCAATTCGGATCACCGAGTTCAGCTGTGACCTCTTCGATCTCAGAAATTATCAGTTCATTCGTTGATAACAACAGAACCTTGATCATCTTGTTTTCCATTCTTTCTTCCTTCATAGAGTGTCTTGAGATTATCCCGTGGTTCGACAATGGTCACAACCCAATCGGCAGAACACGGGATGTTACGTTCTGCAGCCAGAGGAATCCAAGGATAAAAGGTGATACCTACCTTGGATTGAAGTTCGTTCGTTTTTCCTTCTTCACTTTCATCCTCCAACAGAAGAGATTCGTCTTCAGTTGAGTAGAGATCTAGAATGAGAGGATCATTAAAATAATATCCAACAACATCGTCTGATTGATTGCGAATCTCCTTCACGTCTGCAATCAGGTGTTCGTCAGATTTCAGTACAACAAGTTTTACAGCCATTTGATAGTTACTCTTCGTAGACATTATAAAAGGCCACCCGACCGAAGTCAAGTGGCCAATGCATGGCACGCAGGCGAAATTATTTAGAGATCGAAATCCCTACGTGCGTGATGATCTGGAACAACCTTTGCAAGAGAAATGGTTAGAAGCCCATTCTCAAATACAACTGATCTAACTTCCGTTTCATCTGAGAGGGTCCAAGATCTGGTGAAAGATCTCTGAGCCAATCCTCTATGGACGTAACTTGTTTGTTCTTCTTTGTCGTCTTTTTTTCCATCGACAAAGAGCTTTCCGTACTCAGTGTAGACATTGATTTCTTCTTTTTTGAATCCTGCAAGAGCAATTTCTAGTCTAGATTCTACGTTGCTTAACTGGACTAGGTTGTATGGAGGGTAACTGGTCGTCTCATTTTGCAGCTCGAAGAGACGATTGATGTACTCATCCACACCAATGCTGTTTTTATTTATACGATCCAACAAGGCAGGCAGGTCTGCAGTGTGGAACCTAGCAAGGTTTCCCATGATTCTTAGCTCCTTTGAAAGCGAGTTTGTATTATGTGGACCCCGAAGGCATCCAATACTATTTAACCAGAACATTAAAAAAGAGGCACGGGTAATAACCGTACCTCTCTATATGGTGTTCCGACTTTCGTAGAGACCGCACGAAAGGTCTCACGTTTATTTATTCACCTTCTGGTTTCTTTCTCTTACCAATGTTATATTTAGTTTCAAGTTCCCACTCATTCTTCTCTTTGTAAGCAAGAACTTTGATCTGATTCAAAGGTGCGATGTCAGTCACCTTCGTTGTATCAACAACGGTAATCAATCCCCAGTCAAGGAGAAGTTGAATAATACGGTTACGTCTCTGAACATCATTCACAGTGATGTTGGCTCTCTTGCCATCAAGAGCAAACAGTTCCTTAAAGTGAACGATGAAATACTTACCCTGTTTGTGCAGGATATGGCAACTCTGATAGAGTTTCTTCTCCTTTCTCGATGCAACTCCAATACGTGTCAGCGTCTCACGAACCTTGAGAAAATCATCTGGTTCATTCAATGTCACCTCAATCATCTGGTCGGGGGACCATCTAATTTCAGGTTCAACAATAGCGCTCATCTTTTACCTCCAGTCTCAAGTCGATCTCTAATATGTGAAAGTTGTTCTGTAGTCAGAATATTCAAGACTTGTTTGGCTTTTTCATTACTATAACCATAATAACGTTTTACAAGGTCAAGGTCTTTAATCTGATCTTTACGGAGCCACGGAGAGAATCTCTTCCGTTTCCTGAGACTATTTAGAAGAAAGTCATATTGTAACTTTTTTGCAAGGTTTGGACTCTTGTTGAGTTCATTCACAAACATGATGCAATCCAAGTGTCCAGAGAGACAACGATTGATGATGTAGGGGGGATAATCCTTTTCAATCAGAGGATCTTCATCAATCAAATTCTCTTTGTTGATGTTGATAGAGTTGAGCCAATCTTTGAGTTCCATTATCTAATGATGTCAATGTCCATGTCTTTACTCCACACCTCAAGTTCTGTGCGAAGTTTCCCTTCAGACTTCAAACTGTCGTATCGTTTTGAAGCTTTGTTCTTCCACCACTTGATCAAGTTCTCCATATAAAACTTGTCATAGTTGATTGGATTTTCGATCAATTTATTAGTGTCACCACGAATCACTTCGCGTGAATTGGAGAAACCATAATCACTGAAGTAAGTGCGTTTCTTCTCAGTCAGAGACTTCGCATTAGCAATCGCAGCCTTGAAGTCTTCTAGTTTTTCACCTTGAAGACTCTTTTGAATCACCGCAATCATTCTCTGTTGTGTCTTGAGTTTGCGACTGGATGCATCCTCCTTTACCAACATCTGATCGTTGTTGCGTGTGATGAACCACTTGTTCAGATCTTTAAACACGTTGTCATGCAGGAGAGGCGTGAAATCACTCTGAGTGAGTCCTTTGTACCTCAGATAGGGTTTGAGTCCGTCATACTGTGAGGAGGACTTTGTAGACCCGTACAAAGAGGTTGTCTCAAACAGACAGATGTCAGAGTTGTATTTACTGTTGATCTTCTCTCTAGCTTCATGGGAACAACACAAGAGTGCAAGAAGTTTTCCACCCAGATAGTTGAAACCAAATGGTTGTGTAGGCACAATAATAAACCCCATGATGGAGTGTCTGTTGAAACGAGACAACTCTGGGGTCATACCAAGCCACTCATTGCGTGGTTTGGAGTTGATTGTAGGAGAACCAAATCGAACGAAACCAACAATCTTCTTGGTGTTAGTTTCTACAACGATCCACTTCAGACTCTTTCCAGGAATTGAGTCTTCGATCGAGTGAGACGTTGTGATCTGTAGTCTCTCGTTATAATATTCATTCGTAAAACTATCTTTCTCTCCTGCAGCATAGACCTTGAAGTCCATGTCTTGTGGATGCATGTCAAAAGAATCGAACATATCATCCTCTGGACCACATCCAGGGAGATACGTTGGCATCTGAGACATTCTATCAAGTTTTACGTTACGGAGATATTCATCAATGCGTCCCATGTTGGAGAAGTAATCGATGAACTGATCTGCCGCATATGTCGCATCATGTAGATTCAGTTGCATCAGTTCTATACACCTCTAAAAGGATCATCACTCCTGAGAAGAACTCCATCAACTTTGTTGATCAGTTCTTGCATACTTCCATGCAGGACACGATATCCAGTTCCAACATAAAGTTGTCCAAGAAATACCGTGATGGTCATTGCACTCCAGAAGTAGTAATACATTCTGGATTTTTTTTGTCTAGGACTTTTCATTTGAAGTTACACTCACACATAATTTCAGTCAGTGCAGCCAGAAGATTGATCTCCTGGTCAGCTACGAATGCCGATTGGTATTGATATTTAGCAACGATAAGAACAGCAGCAGCAATGGAAGGACCGTCCAAGGATGGATAAAGATTATCGTAAACATGGCGCAGAAGAACACCAGGATCATTGTCCAGGCTATTGACACACCATTTACGTACTTCCGAAAAGTTTTTCTCTTTGAGGTTTTTGACGAGCTCATTTACTGCGACCTCTTTGAAAGTCGTAAGAATCCCCGTATCAATTTTACCACCCACAGCGTATCGTTGGCACTCGTTGAGGACTCGTCGCCAGTCTGGGAAGTGTTTGTTGATGAGTTCGACAAGGACTTTGTTGTCGTACTCAACTCCTTCGGCGTCGAGGATGTCTTGGAGTCGTTTGAAGAACTGGGCTGCGATGGCAGGTTTTTGTTTTCCTCCAATTCCGAACTCAACCACTGTGCAACGGGAATGAAGTGGTTCGATGATTTTGTTTTTGTAGTTGCAGGTGAAGATGAATCTGCAGTTGCCATAAAACTCCTCAATAGACGCCCTAAGTAGGAGTTGTACGTCGTTTGTTGTGTTATCAGCCTCATCGATGATGATGACTTTGTGTTTAGCAGTTGACGAAAGTGATACGGTCGAAGCGAAATTTTTTGCATTATTTCTGACCGTATCAAGGAAGCGTCCTTCATCGGATCCATTGATGACATAATAATCTACCCCAAGTTGATGGCAGAGAGCCTTTGCAACTGTTGTCTTACCGATACCAGGAGGTCCAGACAACAACATGTTTGGAATCTCTCCTTTATCTAGGAAAGATTGAAACGTTTTTTTAGTGGTGTCAGGAAGAATACACTCTTCAATAGTTTTGGGACGATATTTCTCAACCCAAATAAAATCACTCATAATCAAATCCAGTCAGGTTTACGGTCGGGGATGCGGAGATAGTTGTCCTTGACCCATGGTTTAGATGCGATGTACATCTTGTACTTCGTGTAGATGTCAACGGTGTCATCATACTTGAATTCATCAGGCCCTGCAAATACAAAAGGAGTCGGTCCTTTACCACTGCGACCTTGTGGGTCTGCACATGGAAGAATTTCGTTTGCTGCCATCAGAGTATTGAAACAGGTGTGTGGTTTACCATACCTCAACGAGTATTCATTACACAGAGAAAGTCCATGAGCAAGTAACCACCTCCAGTTGTTCACAAAAGAGTTTGCCCATATGGTGCATGGGTGATTACGAAAAGCACCCTTCTCAGTAGCATAGGGAGTGCCGTCCGCCTTGGGAAGAGTACCAAAACCATGACCCCATTTGTCAGAACAAACGATTGCAAGCATCTGACAAGTCTCTAGTGGCATCTTGACAATGTGTTTGTCAGGAAGAACTCTAGCAGACTTCAAAGGATCGGGGTCAGTGACAAAGATGTTCATTCTAAAGGTCTCGTAAAAATTTCAGATACAAGGTCTGTCGCACCCATGGCTTCGTACATGTACGTCGCACCAGATCTAGGATTAGTGTGTTGACCACAGGTGAAAACGTCACAGACCGCCATACCGTTTTCAGGCCAAGTATGAATCGAAATGTGCGATTCGGCAAGAAGGGCAACGGCTGTCACACCATGTGGTTTGAACTTATGCGACGATATGTCTAGTAACGTACTTTCAGATAAAGTCGCAGCGTTCGCAAGAACATTACGAATGTGCGACTCATCATCCAGAAGTCCATAAGGACAACCCTTCAAAGTGAAGAGTATGTGTCTCATCATCCGAAAGTAGAATCAGGTTCCATAGCGATATAATACTTGAGATCCAGATCCTGGTGAGTGAAACGGGACAGAAGTTTTTGTGACACAACCACGTTGTAAGAACCAGGGAGAACCTTGATGTTCTCTACCTTGAAGTTGAATACGAACTCCTCATCTGTTTCTCCAACCACGATAGCGAAGTCATTGGAACTATCGTTCTTCTTATCGCGAACAACCAGTTTGACTACTCCAGCTTCACCAACAGCAGACAGATCAGGCAGTTGATACACTGCTGCAGCTTTCAGAAGTTTGTCCAGTTGTTGAGTAGAGAGTTCAAAACAAACGTCCTCAGTCGGAAGAGAGATCTCCTTCTCAGGAGGAGTGACAATCACATTCGGATCAGCGAAGAAATACTTTGATCGCATCTTACCTTCACGAATGACCGTGTAACCATCATTACCGAAATCCAGTTCAGGATGTTGGTGCAGACCCATACCATTGAGGAACTGGTTCAGATCGTAGATGCCAAAGTCCTTCGGAATATCTTCATCAATCGAAGCTTCTGCAAGAATGTTCTTCATCACACTGATGGTGCGAAGAGAGTTACCCTTTTTGAACAGAATGGACTGATTGATGGAGGAGAAGTTCTTGAGGAGAGTCAGGGTCTTATCAGAAAGTTTCATTGGTTCGCGGAGTTTCATCATTGGTTGTAGGTTTCACGTTTTGCATTCTTGTCATTGAAATGCATCAGAAGAACAGCATAGTGCAGGATCTTCATGATATCACGTCGAGCAGTACCCTTCTTATCATATCGTGAGGCATACTTGAGGATGTTAGATCGGCAAAAAGCCTCACCATCACCACATGCATCAATCAGATCAAGAGTCTGAATTTTATCGTCACCAGCAGAGTAATGCTGGTTGTATGTTGCAGAAATATAATCGGTTAATTCTTTGAGGATGTGATCCTCACTGTACTTAAAACGGTTTGGATCAGTCATTTCATCATAAAGTAAACTCCAAGCATTTGTCATTATATCAGGCAACCTCCTCAGTGTCAATCTGTTCACCAGAGGCAGTGTAGTCAAAGTCTCCATCAACCTTGTCATAGAGTTCAACAAAGGCCTGTTTGGTTTCATCATCAAATCGATTGATGCAAACATCGATGGCTTTGTGTTTGTCATCGAAAATACCATAGGCACGAACGATGTGAACCAGACGACGAGTGGAGATCAGATCTTCGATACCACCATCGAAGAAGGTCTTGCGGATGATATCAGCCCAGTCACAGAGGTGTTTGACAAAAGCCTCATCGTGTTTACCAACGGAAGCAGCGACACGCAAGAGGATCTTACGTTCGGTTGCAGCAGTAGGATAATCCTGTTCAAAGGTGACAGGGAAACGTTCTAGAAATGCTTCGTTGAGCACGTTAGTTCCAATGAATCGTCCGTCGTCGCTACCCTTACCTTTAGTGTTGGCTGTGGCGATGACGTTGAATCCAACTGCAGGGTCAACCCGTTTTCCGATTTTTTTAAGGAATACTCCTTTCCCTTCAAGAATTGACTGGAGACAGAGAATTTTATTAGAGGCAAGGTCGATCTCGTCAAGGAGCAAGATAGCACCTCGTTCGAGGGCCTCCACGACTGGGCCATTGTGCCAGACGGTGCTGCCATCAACAAGACGGAAACCGCCGATAAGATCATCTTCATCAGTTTCGATAGTAATGTTTACACGGATGAGTTCTCGTCCGAGTTGGGCACACGCTTGTTCGACAGAAAACGTTTTACCATTACCCGAGAGACCCGTGATAAACGTAGGGTAGAATAGACGGGACTGAATAATTTTTTTAACATCATTGAAATTGCCAAACTTGACGAAGGAATCATCTTTCTGGGGGATAAGGTTTTGTTCGACAGCAGGCATTGCTGCGGGAGCATTATAGGTTACTTCAAGTTCTTGTACAGTCTCTTTCGTTACTTCCAGATTCCACTTACCACGACCAACTTTGAAGTCAGTCAGTTTGTTGGTGATGGTCTGATAGTTGAAGTCATTCATCTGACAGAAAGCTTTGATCTCTGCAGATGTAACGGTCTCACCATATGATTCACGGAGACAGTCGATGATGCTTGCTTTGGAAAGACCCATTGGGGTGTTTGTTTGAACTGAAGTTATTATACGAAAAAAGGGAGGTCTTGCGACCTCCCCGTGGACAGTTTGGAAAGTGTCCTCAGACTTGTCCTTTCTTTGGTCTTACTTTGCCGATTCTTCCACCACCGTAGTTGGGCATGATTTTACCATCATACTCTTTTACAGGAGTGCTAGGACCTGCATTCATCTCTACGATTTCAGCTTTCTCCTCTTCGGTCATCTTAAGCATTTTCTTCAGAGCGTCTTCCTCAGAGAGACCTTCACTCATCAGATGACCTTTGACGATATCAAAAAGATCTGTGGATTCCATACCCATACTATTTTTTCTGGCTCTT
>Ga0213860_10000518_pt1 | contig 15383 bp, 9 predicted proteins | sample PICome_3_FD_160118 | JGI IMG/M metagenome (GOLD analysis project Ga0213860, IMG submission 160118) | Coastal seawater microbial communities near Pivers Island, North Carolina, United States - PICO550 | ecosystem: Environmental > Aquatic > Marine > Coastal | place: USA: North Carolina | collected...
ATTCCCGAACACATTACTCTTTCAGCAGCCTTATAAGCAGGTATTTGAGCTTGTAAAGTCATAACACCTTTACTATAATCAGCAGCTGTAATGGTACCATCATCTTTAGCTATTTTTAGCTTATTAAATTTATCAACTAACATGTTTGAAAAATCTACTCTAGCATCATTTAAATTATCAGATTTTGTATCTCCTTCTAAAACTAACCCTTCTCTAGTAGCTGCATCAAGTTTATCCATTGTTGCTTGATTAGCCGCATCTCTTTGTCGTTGTGCTTCTAAATCAGCTTTTTGTCTTATATTATTAGCTCTTGCTTGCGCAATTTGTGTACCTATCTGCATACCTTCTTGTAAGCCTTTTTCAATTGCTTCAATATCTTCAGTATATGTAGGTCCGTAATATGTAGTATCAAAACTACCAAATCCTCTTGACATATTTATTATTTTATTATTGTAATAATTTTTGAACACCCGCAGATGCCGCTCCTGCAGCAGCCTGTGTTAAGCCGCCTAATAGCATGTTTCTTTGTCTTTCATTAGCAGCCTGCGCTACACCAGCCTCTTGAGCTTTCATAGATAAGTTTGCGCCAAGTCTATTGTATTCAGCTTCCTGAATTCTCATTCCTCCTTCAGCTTGTAATCTAGCAGCATCAAATCCAGATTGAGCACCAAATTGTGCAGCCCTATTAGCGGCTGCCGCGTCAGCTTGATTAGCAGCTTGATTTATTTGTGCTTGTTGTAATGTAAATTGATTTTGCGCGCCTGCATTAAATCTATTCATTTGAGCAGCTTGATTAAATTTACTTAAAGCAAATTTGTTAGCCGCTTGTGCACCAAATCTTGCAGCCTGATTTTCTGCCTGTGCACCAAATCTTGAAGCTTGATTAGCAGCATCTGCAGTAAATTTAGCAGCTTGATTAATTTGAGCTGAATTAAATTGTTCTTGGCCTAAATCAAATTTTGAAGCTAAATTACTTTGAGCTAAATTATCTCTTTGTAATTTCATTTCGCCCTCAGCTCTTCTAAACTCATTAGCTTTAACCTGCTTGTCAATATCTGCAGATATTTTAGCTTTTGATTTAGCAGCCGCTGCAGCTAATGCTGTAGCGCCGCCAGCTCCTGTTCCCGCTTGTGCGGCTAAGTCTTGTGAAGCTGCTAAAGCTTGATCTGCTTCTTGTGCAGCTAATTCAGCTCCAGCTGTAGATACTTGTAAATTATTAAATTCATTTGTAAGTCCTGCGTCTGCACCTGTTAATAAAGGGCCGACATTTGTGCCTTGAGCAGTATAACCTTCTGATTCATATCCTGTAGGATCATAACCTTGTGCGTCACCAAGTGGTGGCATTTCAGCTGTTTCTAATGCTCCTATTTTAGCTGCTTGTGTAGCTACAGGATCAAAAGAAGCGCCTTGCATGCCTTCAAAAGAATTTTTAAAATTAAAATTATTAACTTTAGCTAAAGATTGAGCTTTTGCTTTTTCAGCTTTTTTCATTTGCTCTTTCTTTTTCTTTCTACCAAATAATGAGCCTACTCCTTTAATTATTCCAGGAGCAGCCGCCGCTAAAAGAAGCGGAAAGGGAGCATATTGTATACTCTCTATTGAAAAATGTATAATTTCTTGCATATTATTGACTTGAATAAACAGCTTCAGAATTTAAAGCAAATAATTCTGCAGCATTAATTGATTTATCTATTGGTAATTTGATACGCACACGCATAAAAGTTCCTTTTGTTCCTGATACAAGTTTGTCCGCATCAGCCACTACAGCACCATTAGAAACTTTATATGTAGTTTCTTGTGATACTATTGGAGCAAAATACTTACCTTCTTTTTCTTTAAATGGAAATTTAATAATTGTACTCATTATCCGTTTTGTATTATATTAATTGTTTTGTTAGCTACTGCTGAACCTGTAACTCTACTGTTATTATATTTTTGTATTGTAATAGTAGCGGTTCTTTGAGACCCAGTTGTATTATTAGCTACATTGATTGTAAAAGGATAGTTTGAACCAGTAAAATCAATATTATCTGGATCTACAATAATCGTTGCAGGTGAACCATTTAATAACACCCAGTTATCAGGACAAGATACTTGTATTGGTATTGTGGCACCGTTTGAGTTTGTTATAGATGTATTAGAATTACCTGATGCAGCAAATGTAATTGAAGATACATATGTACCAACAGATGCTGTTACTTCACCAGATCCAGTTATAGTTGCTGTAGCTGTAGTATTTTCAAATATAGCAGGAAGCACAACTGTTCGTTCTAAATAAATTTGTGATGCATTGTCAACAACCGCGTTCCCAATAGAGGTTCCAACAACATTATAAGATAAGCTATGACTATTAGGTAATAATACTTTTGTAGTGCCTGTAGCTGTCCATCTTAAAGTTGCTGTTCTTCTTGCTGCTGCATCATAAGGGCTTATTGTATAAGCTGTATTAACAGATGTTCCTGAAGGAACAGCTATATAACTACCGCTTGCAGGCGTAGCCCAAGTAAGTTGAGGCAATATTGTTGCTGACCCACTTATACCTAATGAATTATTTGCAGCTGTTGTAGGAACTGTTATAGGAAATCCTGCTACAACATTATTATTACTATAGCTTAAATTAAATGGCACTATATTAGTGCTACTACCCATTCCTGAGTGATTAGAGCAATAATAATACAATGTAGGTGTATTTGAAGCTATAACTATTTGAGTATAAGCTCCCGCACTACCGGGTGTACCATTATATGTAACTCCTGTAGTATATTCAGAGCCACCTCCATGCGTACCATTTGATGTTGTACTAAATTTTAATGGATGCCCACTATTAGAGCTATCACTTTGATCAAACTTATATGTTTTACCTTTTGTTAAAACTAATATAGGTTGTTTTAAATAATCAATACTATTACTAACATCATCTATTGCGTATTTATTAGAACCATAATTTCTTACAATAACATTTTTTGTAATAGTAGATGAAGTAATAGTTGCAGCCTGTGTAAGTCCTGTAACATTTGCTAATATTAAACCAGGATCTATATAATGTGTACTTATAGGTGATATTGTAATATTTAAATTATTTGCACCCGCTGTAGTGTATGTAGCTAATGCAGGACTAACTGTTCCATTTGTTACAGCATCACCAACACTTATTGTTAATAGATTAACTTCAAATATTAAATCTGCACCTGCACCTCCTACGGTAAGCGTATGAGTAATATTTTGAGTTTGTACTGTATAACTAACTAAAAATACTAAATTATCATTTGTAATAGCTGTAGGTGCTTGTATTGTAACACCTGATCCAGAAAGAGTAACATCTGTAATTGCATCAAATTCAAAATCTGCATTTTTAGGTTTAGCAGTAACTATCCATTGTACAGTTTCTCCTTGTTTTGCAAATATTGATTTTTCACCTGATATTATTGAGTTATTTGCAGCTCCTGAAAGTTGCAATGTTATTTCATAATAATTTTCTAAAGCAGGTTCAGTACCAACAGCACTAATATCAGTATTAATAAAATCAAGTTCCCAGCCTGATGTACCTTCATAGCTAATATTATTGAAAGTTTTTATAGTTGAAGGATTATCATTTAATATAGGCTCAACATAAGATTCTGCAGCTGCAGCACCGTAAAAAGTATTTCTATTTACAGTTTCATCATTATGTTGCCATAATTTACCGTTTTTAAACGTATAATATATATTATTTAAACTTAACCCGCCTTCTTGTTCAAATGATTTAAAACTTGTCCAACCTTTAGCACCTTCATCAAAAGATACTGTAAAGTATTCGTCGGTGGCTGTAGCTACATTAGTGTCTTTAAAGCCGCTAAAACCTTTACCTATTAATGTTATGTTATATAAGCTATTATATTCATCATATGAGCCAATAACTTCATCTGCTTTTTTCAAAGCATCTCTAAAAAAGTCACTCATACCCATTTGTGATATTTCAACTAAACCATTTTGAGATAATCGCATAACGCTACCTCTATTTTTATCAGTAAAGTATTTAGCATATCCATAATAAGCAAAAGACTTAGGATCTTTTGATATTCCAAATTCGCCTGCATAAGGAGCTATAGTGCCTAAAAATTGAGTATTACTTGTTACAGGTATTGCACCTCCTTCTGCTGAATATATAAAGTCTTTATTAACTGGAGATCTAGAAATTTTATCTTCTTGAAATACAACTATTTGTGTATCATCTGCAAATAATTTTTGCACTGAACCATCTTGAGGATCTAAAGATATTGTTATACCTCCTTCAGATTCATTAAATTGATTTATATAGTTTATATTTGTTCTTGAATTAAAAAGACCACTTGAATGAATAAGAGTATTAAATCTTCTTTCTTCAGCAAAATTTTCTTTTACAACATGTGCTCTAACTCCCACATCAAAAGCTTTTTCGTTAAATCCAGCTCTTAATCTATTTATTTCAATATGTGTACCAGAACCAAATGTTAACAAATAACAATTATAAAATTGTATATCTATCGCTGTTGTAGTAAGCGCTGATATTAAACCACCTGTAGATGTTTCAAAGAATATATCTAAATCAGATTCTACTGGCTCTGTCTCAAATACAGATATACCAGATGTTACTGAATCTGTAGGCACATTAGCTGTGCCTGCGGGATTATTAATTGATTGTACTTTTGTTAAACTAGCAGTTGTTTTATTTACACCACCTAATATTTTAGGATATACAGCAACATCGCAAGGTGATATTGTATTGCTTGTGCTAGGTGGTATTACAGCTGTTTGATCTCTTGGAATTTTATTTATGCTATCTCCTAATCTTGCTACAACATTAGCAGAAGTTATTGCTGAAATCCAATTATAATATTCTTGTTCTCTTTGCTTTACAACAATTCTATATGAATAACACCAATCTAAGTTTTGCAATGCAGTAATTGTAGATTGTGAAAAAGCTATTCTTAATGAGTTAAATACATTTGTGCTATTTGCTTCACCTGTAGCTGCATCAATAAATACTGTATCACCTCCTGTTTCAGATAATAATACAGGTGTTTGTCTTCCAAATCTATCCGCAAGAACTATACCTACTTGATATGTTCTTCTTGATTTAACAGACATGCTATCATCTAGGGCTGTATACCTAGCTGACGCTTCACCTGTTCTGCTTACTGTAAATGATACCTTTGGTATATTAAAGTTTTGTAAGTAATTACCATATACTAATCTACCGCCTGCTAATTCTTGTGATTTAGCAACACGTGGCACCGCATCTGCTATTCTAGTTAATTGATCGCTTGGTAATGTTTTAAAAGGATCTTGTGATTTATAAAAAAAGTTTACAGTAGTTTCAGAGGTTAAAACTTTACTTTCAACTACATATAATGCTGAGCTACCTGTTTCTTTATATATTAACTCCACCTTATCAATACCTAAATTTGCAGGTGTTGGCACAGATAATTGAACTGATTTTATTGCATTAACAAATGTTTCAATTTCTCCAAAGTCATTAATATTACTTGCTATAGTATCAACATTATCTAATCTTGAAAAACATATAGGTGTAAAAGGTGCTAATATGCTATATTCACCATCTTCAAACTGGTATCTGTATGAAAATCTAACTAATTTATTTTCTAAAAAGTTAGAAGTAATTACATTTCCCTGTTCATCAGAATCTGATACACCAATAATTGTTGCGGCTGTAAATGGAGCATACTTTGCTACAGAAATAATATCATCTATATTTGATGATAAATTATATCTTCCAGGTGTATTTCTTGCAGTTTCAACATTTATTTTTCTAGGAGGGTTGCGGTCATCTGTAAAAAATAACAATTCATCAACTAAATTTATACCAGTTATTAAATAATTTTGATGAAAATTTAAAGCTGTACTATTTACTAGTATTGTAGATTTATTTGCTTTTTGATTGTATTCAATTATTTGATGGCTACCGCTATTAACTTCATTATATGATGAATTTGTAGTAATAAAATAATAAATTCTTTCATTACCATTATCACGATATTCACCTATAACTTTAGCTCCAGATAAAGATGTATCAACTATTAGTTTATTACCTAATATATTTTCAACAGCTCCAATATCAGAACTTTCAGATTTACTAACATTGATATTTAATGCTTCTCGGTATTCACCGGGCTTAAGCATTTTATCATCTAAATCGCGATTCATTCGACTCGCGTTAAAGAGTCTTTTTATTTCTGGCATATATTAATGTTTAATCCATTTAGATTTACCTCTCAATACTTGAGCAAGTTCTTCTACTTTAAGATTACTAAGTCTTATTTTTGCATTTCTCATTTTAGCAGCAGCTTCTTTTTTGTATAAAGCAGCAGCTCCTGCACCTGAAGGTCTTATTTTTGTTAAATTATACAACATATTAGCATAAACAGCATCTTCAGCTAATTTAGGTACTAATACATTTGCAAAATCACCATTATTGCCTAAACCATCAGATATATATTGTATAACTATTAAATCACCTTCGCTAAAAAATGAATCAAAATATATTTTTCCCGCTTCAAGATCTAATAAATAACGTCCATTAACATTTTGTCTTTCAGGCTCAGATCCATATCTTCTTCCAAAAGATGATAAATCATCATCATCATAATAGCCATCAAAATAATTTTGAAAGTCTTTATTTGATATAAACTTTTCTGATTCTTGAAAACGACTTGCTGTTTCTGAAATTTCATTAAATGTTAAATTGCCTTCTTGATCATATATATATTTAAAATCTTGATCTTGAGCTACACCTTTAGCAGCTTTAGTTGTTTTTGTATTTTGTATTGTTCTATGATTACCATTTGAATCTACATAAGATATTTTTACATAGTTTACATAATCTGAAGGTAATGATAATTGTAATGTAGAGCTAAGCTCAACTTCAATACTTTTTTCAGCATGAAAAATATCATAACTAAACTCCTGAACAGATCTTTGAGCCCAAAAAGCAGCCTCGTATCGTGGGAGCTTTGTTAATATTTTACCATCACCCACATAAGCAATCATAAAGTTATTTATAATATCGTTTAAATTAACTCTACTATAATATCCTGGTATTGCTGTTCCTGTACCGCCATCTAATGCTGAGTAATTATCTACGTCTAAGGGTTTTCTTGATACTGCCATTATTGTTCAGTTGTTTGTAATTGTTGATCTTTAGATTGTGCAAATCCAGCTATATCGTTTTGTTTAATTGTAACGCCAGCTAATGTTAATATTTTATATACAAGATCATTTTTTTCTGATGCATGTAATTCAAAATTTAAAGATTTTGCTGTTGCATTATAATCATCCGAAGATGGATTAAATACAGTAGAGTCATATATAGGCTCATTAGGTACACCAGAAGCTATTTGAGAAGCTGATGGCATTAAATAGCCCCATTTAGGTTTATTTGGTTTTTTAAGATACTCTAATGATACTCCTGAAGTTACAGTTGTTGGATAAACTTTTATTGAACTCCCTGTTATAATATAAACTGGTTGGCCTGAAACAGGTGCTGTTAAAGGAGATAAATTTATATATTTTAAATCTTTATGTGACGCCAAGTCTGCGTCAACACCATTAACAGACACAACCCCTATTTTGTAAAGATCATTTGGCAAGGCCCAACTATTATTTGAAAGAGTTAAAGATGAGTTAGCATAAAATAAATTTATTTTTTCAGTACCTATTAAAACTGGGTCTGAAAAATCAGTATCTATTGCTACACCAGACTCATATAATACTTGTTTATTAAAATATCCTTCAAATATTTCATTTTGAGCTTGATCAGCTAAATTATTAAACTCTTCTGGAGTAATATAGCCTCTATTATCTTTATTTGTAATAGTAAGTACAATTTTGTATACTTCGTTTATATTTACCATTGTTTATTTATTAATTAGTGGATATAAAGCTGATTTCTCGCTTTATATCCTTTATTTATGAAAGTTTTTTCATAATTGACTTCATTAAATCAACACCTTCATCTGTTTTAAAATATGAAGCTAACGCTCCGTAAGGATGTTGATCAAAAGGTACAGTCATAACCTTTTTACCATTTGCTAATTTAAATATAGTACCATCTTCGGTTAAATTAAGTATTCCAACTTCAACAGCTCTATTAGCAAGGTTTCTAAGTTTTATATCTTCATCTTTTGAAAGCTCTATAAACAAACCGGGGTCTCTTTGAGCAAATCTATAAGCATCTCTTTTAATTTCTTTAGAAGACATATCTGATACAGAAGAACCTATTTCAGTTCTCATAATTGCTTCTAAATGCTCTATATCTAAACTTTGCACAAGGTTTAAAGCTTCTAATGAAAGCTCTAAATCTTCAATTTCATCGGTTGCCTCAGCAACTTCATCAACTTCTGTCCAAAGATCATTTGCTTGTGGATGATATAAAGAAAGTAATTTTTGTAAAGATTGTTGTTGTTTAGGTACTTCAAGTACACCATCTAAAAATATAACGTGCCCTAAAGTAACATATCCTTCTTGCTCATCTACAAATATTGATTTTTGATTTGTAGCATATCTTATTTCTTTATTTTCTCCTGTTTGTTCGTCAAACCAAAAAAGAGGTTTTCTTAAAGTATGTTTTGATTGTATTGTCCAGCTTATTGGTGCTTTATTATTTGACAAAACATACATTCTATCTTTTATTTCCCAGTTCTTTTCAATAGAACGAGTTTTTGTTTTAGTTTCCATAATATAATATAATATAATTAATAAAGAGGGTAAGGGGTAGCTAAGCCACCCCGTCCTCTATAAATGATTATGCTTTAAATAATACAAAGTTATTTGCACCTTGTACAATTAAACATCTTTCAGATAAGTAGTGCATTCTCATTTCATCAATTGGAGATGAAGTAGGTCCACCTACAGATCCAGTAACCCAAGACTTCATTTTTCTATTTTCAGTCTCAGAAGCTCTATATCGAACATGTAAGAAAGGTCTTTTAATGTTTTTACCTAATACTTGATCGTATACTGTTGAAGTACCAGCAGGTACTAAAACACCTTCAATATCTTTGAAACCTCCACGAGTAGAGAAGTCATTTAAATATTTCCAATCAGTTTTATAAAAATCATAAGAACCTCTTCTATATCCAGTAAATCCTAGATTAAGTGCCATATCCTCACTATTGTTAAATACACCAAAAGAAGTACCTCCTGAGTATCCACCATTTTGTTGTGCAAGAATATCATCAATTTCTAAAGAAAGATCTCTACCTAAGAAAAGCATGTTTTCCTCAATAGCACCTTGCTTATCTAATTGCTTAAGAACAGCATCAAAATCAGTTAATGCGCCTCCAGAAGCTTGCGCTCCAAAGTCTGAATATACATTTCCTCTAGATTCAATAGCAGCAAAAAATCCTTCAGTACCTTTTGCAGCTGCAGTAATTTGAGAGTCGTAGAAATTTAATGTAGCTCCAGTACCGTTTTGCTCAATACCTTCAACCATTGCCATTTCTAAATAATCTTCCCAACGTAATCTATTTTCGTGCTCAGACTTTAAATACCATAAATACCCAGAAGCTCCGTTTTCAGAAGTAACTTCAATCCATCCGATTTGAGCAGTGTCAGAACCATTGATAGAATAGTGTTCTTTTAAGATAACAGGGCTATTAGTAAATGTAGCATAGCTAGGATCTAGCTTTTCATTAAAGTTTCCAGTTCCTTTTGCGAATTCAGAACCATAAGCAAGAGCAGTAAATCTTTGTGCATTCGTGATTGCTGGAACGCCACCATAAGATTTAATTTGGAAATATTGTCCGCTTACATTAGTAATTACACCTTTAATTACTGCACCAGTTCCACCTACTGCTGATGTAGCAGAAGATTGAGCTTGGATCATTACTGTTTGTCCTTTTCTAAAGTTAACAGCAGTTGTTCCTTGAGAAGTGACACCTAAACTAGTTGGTTGAGCTGGAGGTACGTAAAAGTTTCCAACATTACCACCTGCAGTAACTGCAGATGCAGTACCTGGAGTAGTTCCACTTGTAGGCATTGTGCCTGCATTACTTATATATACAATGTTTGCATATCTTGTATGTAATCTACCTTGTTCAGTCCAGATAATTTGATCTGATGAAGAAGGCATTTCAGCTGATACCATACGTAAAAAAGAACCTATAGATCTGTTTCCATATCTTTCAACTTCTTGCTCGTATACATCAGGTAAAAATTGTTGTGCCCACTGATTAAAATTTGAATCAGTAAAGTCAATATAGTTACCAGCATAAAGAGCTTTGCTTTGAGTTGGTTGCAAAGCAGCTGGTATTCCACTTGTAAAAGCCATTTTAAATGTTTTTTAAATTAGTTATTTATTCCATTTTATGCGCAATTTATTTGAAGAATCACTTTGTACAACTCTAACTTTGTTATCACTTTGTGGAATAACCGGATTATTAGTTCTCGGAGACATATCAATATTTTTAGACTTAGCAGCATTTTCTTTTATTGCATCGGCACGGCCTTGCTCATAAAAGTGATTTGCAATTTTATCTGCATTATTTGCTGTGAATAAAGCTTTATGATAATCAGGAACTTTTTCCATATAACCTTCTTTGTTTAAAAAAGGTTTAATAAAATTATTAATTGTAGAATGTGAATTTTTTATTTTTTCAGCATTATCAACTTTAAATCTGTATTTTTTTTCACCAACTTTAAAATCAAAACCTTTGAAATTATCTTTGAAAAACTTTTCAGATCTTGTTTGAAATACTTCATTTGCTTTTGTTGATTTTTCTTCAAACTTTTTTGCTTCATTATAAAACTCAAATGCTTCTTTATATTCTTCAGGTACTTCATTTTGTTTTCTTAACTTAAGATCACTATAGTATTTATCTTTAGAACTTGTAAAATGATTTTGAGCTTCAAATAATTTTTCTTTAAATGCAAGTTGTTTTGCTTTGACTTCTGCTTGTTCAGCAGTTTCTTCATCATAAGCAAATTCTTTTTGCATTAAAAAATTTATATCTTCATTATTTAAATGAGGTTTTGTAGTCTTTAAATATTCATATACTAAAGATGTATTATCAAGTTTAGAATAATCTTTATTTAGATTAACATAATCTTCTAAAGATCCTCCAGTATCTTGCATAAAATCTACTAGCTTTTGAATATCTTCAGGGTATTCTTTTTTTTCTTCAACCTGTTTTGGTTTTTCTTCTATTATTTCTTCAGGTTGTTTTTTTTCTTTAGTTTCTTCTTCAACTAACTCTAAGATTTCTTCTTTTTCTTCACTTTGTTCGGAAGGCTTTTCAGCTTCTTCTTGCTTGTTTTCTTCTTGAACTTCTTCGCTAGCTGTGGGTTCGTTGCGTACAGATACTTCATCTGCGCTTTGCTCTTGAACGGCATCTTTTTCTGTATTAGGAGGATTATCAACATTAACACGATATACACCGTCTTCTTGAAATCCATAATTAGAATTTACTTCACCGCTATCCACTGCTTCTTGCAGCACATTAGCTTCTTTTTCTTGTGTTGAAACTTCTTCTTTTGCTTCAACAGCTTTTACTTCAACTTGTTCTTCCATGATATAATATAATATAATAATTGATTATTTATTTTGCTTCAAACCTTGATAAATCAAATCCGCCTAATACATCATTTCCTTTTGATTCAAATGATTGTTTTGGTTTTTCTGTTTTTGGTGGTCCCGCAATTGAACTTGCTGATATTTTTTTGTCAGCTATTTTTTCTTGTGTTTCAGATTGTTTATCAACTAATTCTTTTTGTGCTGATAATTCTAACTCTTTTAATTTAACATTTAAATCATATTCAAACTGCATTAACTGTTTTTTAGCTTCTGCTTCAAATTGTAATTTTTTAATTTCTAATTCATTTTCTGCAGTTGAAACTTGTATTGCTGTTTCTGATTTTAATTGTTGAGTTTGAGCTTTTGCTTTTTCAACTTCTATTTGTGCTTGACCTTGCGCTTCTGCTTGTGCAACCGCTGCCGCTTGTGAAGCTTGCTGATCTGCAACTTGTTTTTTAAGTCTTCTAAATTTTAATAATTGATTGGCTAGTTTTATATTTCTAACTTCTCTAATATCAATTGCATCTTCTAAAAATATACTTTGTTGTGCAAGAGCAGCTTGTATATTATTTTCTAATGCTTGCTTTTCAATTTCATCAGGCTGCAAATCTAAAAATATTCCAAAGTCATGTAAATGTAAATTTTCTACCTCTTTTAATGAACCTACAGAAAATTGCCCTAATGCTGAAACAAAAGCATCTCGTGTTGGATGAAATTCTAATATGTCTTTAAATCTTAATGATATTCCCTCTGCTAATGTTTTTGTAATAAATAAACTTGATTCTAATATATGTCTAGTTGCAACATTACTATTAGCAGCAGCCATTTTCTGTACACCAACTAATGCTTTAGGATCTGGATCTGAACCATCTCTTGCTTCATTTAATCCGGTTATATCACGTATCATTTGTAAATATTGATTATACGCGCCTATTAATAATTGTACTTGATTACCACCGCCACCTGGTAATTCTTGAATAGGTACTTTTCCTGGATTTGGATCACCTTCAACAGTTAATGATCTACCTATAATAGACCCTGTTTGAAAATACATATTTAATGCTTCTTGTGGATTATAACTAGTTCCATTACCTAAATCAATTTCAGCTAATCCATCTGCATCAATGTATACACCTGAAGGTGTCATTCTTTGTATTGCTTGTTGTAGTTTTAAATGTGTAAGTTGAATTAAATCAGCATATGGTGTCATTTTTGAAACTAAAGAATCAATCTTACCTTTATATATTCTAGGAGCTGCAACTATATAATTCATTAATACTTTATTAGTATTTGAATGAGGACGAATCATATTAGAAGCTTTTTGCCATTTTAATAATTTATTTGCACCTAATATATAAACGCCTTCGTAAATTACTTCTTGTGCTTTTGCTACTCTTTGAAATCTAGTTCTTTTGTCTTTTGGTGGATTAAAAGAATCATCTTTTTGTATTGCTTTTTCAGCACCTGATGAGATTTCTTTTATTTTATATACGTTATTTTCCCATGTTTTCCAGTTAAAATAAAGTATATTAACACTATTACTATTATAATCATCTGTATCTTCTACATTATAATTATTTGAATAGTTACTCCACCCTCCACTTTTATTACTTAAATCAGCAATGTCTTCATCAGATAAACTTGGAAATTGCTTTTTTAACTCGTTTACTCTAGCTGATTTTATTTCACCAAAATAATAACAATCTTTAAAATAAGGATCTTCTGTATATGACCAAATTAAATTAGCGGGATCTACATAGTCTAATTTTATACCGTCGGTATTATTAAAAGAATGTTTAGCTGCTCCAATACCAAGAACGGCTATATCATAATCTACTCTAGATCTTGTATATTCATATTTATTTTGATTGAATATATTATCAATAGCTTGCTCCTGTGCAATTTCAATTCCTTGTTTATAATTTAATTGCATGAATAAATCTAGTTCTTCACTAGATCCAGGTAAACTTTCTTTTTCAATATTTCTTACATTAGTACCTAACTCAGCTTCAATCACATCAAGCATTTCATTTGTATTCATATCTCTTTGAATACCTTCAACATATGCTGTTCTTTTACCTGTAGATATTGGATCTTCACCTATAGCTCTTATACTATATATTCTATCTTGCATACCGTTTACTACAATATCAATAAACTTTGGTATAATAGGAACTGGCTTCCAATCTAAATTTAAATATGATAAATCACCATTAATAGCAAATTCATCTTTATATTTTCTTATTGATTGTTCACCTCTAGCATATAAACGTAGTCTATGAAACTCATCTCTTAAGGCATAGTATCGTCCTTGAGAGCCACGTCCTGAATTAAACCACTCTTGTTCAATGGCTTTTGCAACCTGCGTACCATATTCAACAGATTTTTTTTCTGCGTCAGATACTGCCTGACTCGGAAACTGTGAGTAGCTTTTTTTAATTTTTGCCATACTTATTTAATTAGTATACTTCTATGTCCTTCATTCTTATATCTAGAGAATGAAAAATTAAGTTTTTTTGTTGATCGTTCTTGTCTTGGTCTATATAAATGTTTTCTGCAAGCCATTATTGCTAAACCACTGCTAATGGATGCGTCATAAGCTGTACGTTTTGATATATCAAACTTTGCCCAATCCTCAAGGGTTCTTTGAAAATGCATATTTCCAAATCTTTCCCCTAAGTTTCCTACATTCTCTTCTATGTAAGATTCGATTGCAGCCGCATGAGCTTGTCTTATATCTTCTGATGTATTAGGTATACCACCTAATTCTAATTCTGTTTTTGATAAAGCTCCTTTTAATTTATCAGGACGGTTCATAGAAAAACCTCTATAACCTCTTCTTTTAAAATGATATAACAGTCTTGGCTTATTATTTTCCGCAAGTATTGACATACCATAAAACACACAAGCCATAAGTACATCTTCAAAAAATATTTCAGCTGTTTGAGGTCTAGCTACATATTCTAAAAAAAACTTACTTGATGGAAAGTCTTCGCTCATAGAAAATGTAGTTAATCCGTGTAGTGCACCATTTGATCCACCACCGCCAACTGTTCCTGATATATCATATGAATCACATCCAAAATAACCATACCCTTCATTACCAGGATATTTTATACCATTTTTTTCAATTACATTATTTCTTAAGTTATCTTTTGGTATCCAACTCAATAAAAACCTACCGTTTCTATTTGGTGTCCAAATAACTTCTGTATCTTTAATTCCATTTTTCCAAGAAAAGCTACCTTTAACAACATAACCTTTCATTGCCATCTCTTCATTATGATCTATCTGTTCATATATCTTTGTAAGATTAAATAAAGAGTTTAAAGTTTCATCTCTAAATGCATGCTTTTCGGATCTTGGAAATTGTCTATAGTATTCGTTTAAAGCATCGGCGTCGTTTCGTAATCCTTCAACTTCGTTTTCCCAATGTTCAATGACTCCCGTATGTATCTTCTGTCCATCAATTCCTTCAACCGCTTCAAGTGGAGTGGTGAAGACAGGATACCCATACTTATTGATAAATCCTTCGTATCCCCATTCCATAGGTATGAACAAAGAATATAATCCACTTGCAGTCTGGCCATTTTTATTTCGTGCAGTAACGTCTGAGTCATAGTATAATTTTTTAAAGTTATCACCACCTTTATCAAGTGAATTTGATGTTGAGCCCATCATACATTTACCAACTATTCTTGCACCTAATCTTAAACAGGTTTTTGTAACTCTCCAGTTATTTAAGATATTGTCAGGTCTTTCCCATTTACCGGATTCATCGTGAACTAATAATATTAACTTTTCACCATCATAACTATTGTCACCTGTATTTTTC
>Ga0213860_10000521_pt1 | contig 15335 bp, 15 predicted proteins | sample PICome_3_FD_160118 | JGI IMG/M metagenome (GOLD analysis project Ga0213860, IMG submission 160118) | Coastal seawater microbial communities near Pivers Island, North Carolina, United States - PICO550 | ecosystem: Environmental > Aquatic > Marine > Coastal | place: USA: North Carolina...
GTGGAATGGTTAATAGAGTTGTAAGTGAAGAAACAATATTAGATTTAGTTGAAGACAGAGTGTTACAAACCGCATTTCTTCCTTTTATGAGAGCTAGAAAAGTTGGTTTTAAAGTTCAAGGTTTAAGACCAAATACACGTGTTTTTCTATTAATGGACGGTACAAACATATCCGATTATGCACGATCTGAAACTTTTACTAGATATGGAACTAATCCAGTTGATGAAGGAAATACACTCTTCGGTTTAACATCTCATCCTGATGGAACAAATACTTTAACTACAAATCCAAACGGAGAAATTTCAGGATCTTTTATAGTTCCAAATAATGATGGCTTAAGATTTAGAGTAGGTGATAGACAAATAAAATTTTTAGATATCAGTGTAGATAATGAAGCAGATGCTGGATGTATAGCAAGAGCTACATATTCTGCAAAAGGATTCTTGGACACTAAACAAGCAACGTATACGTCTACACGTCAATTAAATGTTCAAGGATTCGCCTCACCTCCACCGAGATATTATAACCAAGGAGATGATGGAAATGGTCCTGATCCTAGCGGCAACTCTAAAGGGAGTATTGATGATGATGTTATGGGAATAGGTAATCCTACTTCAGGTGTTTCTCATAATAATGACGCACAAGATTCAGAATCAGATACTTCAGGCGCTACTTATATATGTACAGCAACGTATAATAATGGCTTTATAACTAATAAGCATTTTAATAATCTTAAAAGATATGGTGTAAAATTAAGAAAAATAGATCCGGATTTAATGCGTGCTTATGATTGGTTTGGTCCTGTGATAGCAAATTCGCTTGGCAATAAATACTTAGGTGTATTTTTAACTAAATATTATGAAGCAAAGTATAAGAAAAGTAAACTTACTTTAATACAATCTATATTTGATATTGCTTCAACTACAATTATGAGACCAACTTATAGATTAATTGGTAAGATTTTAAAAATGAAAAAAGGTAATTAACAATGGCAGTAACTTCAACTGGGTATCAACTCAATAAACAACCAATTGCTCAATCGTTTTATGTTGATGAACCGAATGGTATATACGTAACAAAAGTTGATTTATTTTTTGCTAAATCGGACAGCTTATTACCAGTTCAAATACAAATAAGACCTATGGAGAATGGTGTTCCATCTTCATCTGAAATCATACCAGGATCACAAGTTGTATTATCTTCAAGTGAAGTACAAACTGAAAACGATATTTTAATATATCCGTCTGCAACTTCTTTTACATTTGAAGAACCAGTGTTTTTAAGAGGTGAATTAGACTATGCGATTGTTGTTACTGCTGATTCTAAAGATTATCAAATTTTTATAGCAGAAATTAATGAATTTAATTACGGTTCTACTGAAAAAAGAGTAAATAAACAGCCAACATCTGGAAGTCTATTTTATTCACAAAATGGTGTTACTTTTACTCCTGCACAAAACCAAGACTTAGCTTTTGTTTTACATAGAGCACAATTTAAACACACCACTGCAAATATTAGACTTAAAAATGCTGCTGTACCAAAAAGATTATTGACACCAAATCCTATTACAACAACTTCTGGCTCTACTACAATAAAATTCTTTCACACTAATCATGGATTACAAATTGGTGATACAGTTGTTATAAGTGGAGCTACTGCAGTAGGAGGAATATCTGCTAATGATATTAATGGAAGTCGTTCTATTATTAATAGAGACTTTACTGGATATACAGTTGCTGCTGGAGCACAAGCAACTACAACAAATAAAGGCGGCGGTAGTTTAGTTCAATGTACAAAAAATATATTATTTAGTACAATATATCCTCATGCAACAATGATTCAACCTAAAGGTACACTTGTTACAGCAGGTGCAAAATACACAACTGCAAGATCATTTGCTGGAAGTGAAACTGCTTTTCAAAAATCAACTGATTTTTTTGACATTAAATTAAACCAAACTAATGAAAGACGGGAATTAGCTTTAGTTGCAAATGAAGCGTCAGAGACTGCAGAACTTGGATCTGGTGTAAAATCTTTCGAAATGAGTATTAATTTTACTGCACCAGAAAATACAGTTGCGCCAATGCTTGATCTTCAACGTTCATCTGCAAGTTTAATTAATAATATTATTGATAAGCAAGCATCAGTAGCAACGACTGGATTTAATAAGCCTTTAAACTTTGTTGCAGAAGAAGGTGAAAAATTTGGAAGTCATGCTGCAAAACATTTAACTCGAGCTATTAGTTTACAAACAGATTCTGTAGGATTAAGAGTTTATTTAGAAGCTAATGTTCCAACTCCGTGTGACTTTCAACTGTATTATAGAACTGCAACTTCTGATGAAGTTTTAAACGAAAAAAATTGGGTAATTGCTGCACAAGAAAACACTCTTCCTAAAGATGATAATCCTTTCATTTTTAGAGAGTATAGATATCTTATAGGTGGACAAGGTGGATTCTTGCCTGCTTTTACTAAATTTCAATTAAAGATTGTTATGAGAAGTACGAATCAAGCTGAAGTTCCAAGATTTCAAAGTTTAAGAGCAATTGCGTTGAGCGTTTAATAATGAGTTTTAAAAAAATTGAAGGTCATATTGGTTATGTTAAGGATGAAAACGGTATTGTTTTGAATGTAAATAATGATGAAATTGAAGCAGCAAGAAAACGTAAAGAATTAATGCGTCAAAAAGATAAAGAAATAAATGAATTAAAAGATGAAGTAAGTGATATTAAAAAAATGTTAACACAAATTGTAGAGAAGTTAAATGGCTAAAACATTCATAAATCTATCTGATCCAGTATCAACATTTGTTGAAAAAACAAATCTTATATCTACGCATTTAGGTGATATTTCATTGCTAAACGTAGGATCAGCAAACGATTCAGATCTAGTTGAAGCAATAAATTATATGAACGTAATAGTTCAAAAAACTGACTCAGATGATATCATTAATAGAATTATTACTACTGATTATGTTAGAGGAAAGTTTCAATCAGATAGTGCTAATGGTATTGAATTTGATAATAATGATGGTACTTTTTCTATTCTATCTAATAGCATTACTACTGCAATGATACAAGACAATGCTGTAACAACTGCAAAGATATCCGATAATGCTATTACTACAGCAAAGATACCTGATAACGCTATTACTACAGCAAAGATACTTAATTCTAATGTTACAACTGCTAAAATAGCTGATAATGCTATTACACTTGCTAAACTTGAGCACCAAACAGCTAATCATGTATTAAAGATGACAAGTGGTGGTGTACCAACTAGTGGCACTGTTGATACTGCTAATATTACAGCTGATGCAATTGATGGTACAAAAATAGCAGACAATGCTATTGCTTCAGAGCACATTGCAACTAATGCAGTTACGTCTGATGCTATTGCTTCATCTGCAGTTACATCTGGTAAAATTGCGTCATCAGCAATCACAACTGGTAAAATAGCAGCATCTGCAGTTACAGGTGCTAAAATAGCAGCATCAACAATTACTGCTAGCAACATTGCTAATAGCACGATTACTGCTGACAAATTTGCAGCTGGTGCAGTAAGTACAGCTTCATTAGATGATAACTCAATCACAACTGCTAAATTAATAGATAACAATGTTACATTAGCTAAATTAGAAGATAGAACTGAAAATCACGTATTAAAATATACTACTGGTGGTGCTCCTACTAGCGGCACCGTTGATACTGCTAATATAACTGATCTTGCTGTAACAACAGCAAAAATAGCTGGAGATGCTATCAATGGAACAAAGATAGCTAATGATGCTATTAATTCAGAACATTATGTAGCTGGATCTATTGATGCAGAACATCTTGCATCTAATTCAGTTACCAATGCTAAGATTGCAGGAGACGCAGTTAATGGTTCAAAAATAGCTGATAACTCTATCAACTCAGAGCATTACGTTGATGGTTCTATTGACAGAGTACATTTAGCAGCTGATATTATTGATGGAACAAAGATAGCTAATGATGTTATTAATTCAGAACATTATGTAGCTGGATCTATTGATGCAGAACATTTAGCGAGTAACTCAGTCACTCAAGCTAAACTAGCAGATGATGCAGTAGGTTCCGCGGAATTAAAATCATTATCAACTCTATTAATTAAAAATTCAGCAGGAACAACTTTAAAAACAATACATGGCGCAGGTGCTTAATTATGACAGTAAGATCACCGTTATATTGGGACGGTTCGGCTTTAAGAGAAATGAGCACCGCTCAAGTTAATGAAATAGTTAATAGAGCAGTATATGTTTATGGATCAAATCCTCCAGTTTCAGTAACAGTTGTTGGTAGCGGTGGAAATATATCACCGAATATGACAGATACAAGAATGACAGCTGGAGCTTATTCGTCTCGAGTTGATAGATTTCCTACTCAAGGTGAAACAGCTGAACCAGGTACTGTCACAGTTACATATGATAAGATAAGTCAATCTGTAACTAGTGTTGGTGCTCCTACTGATACAAATAGTAAATTATATCCAGTTTATTACGATGGAAGTGATATTCGTGCTATGAGTCGTGCTGATACATTTGATACATTTGTAAGTCCAGCTATTAATACACTAGTAGACGGAAACGATAGGCCAGGCACATTTAGAATACACACAGGTACATCGCTTAGCAATCATACACGTATATCAAGCACTCCTGTATTTACTGATACAAGAGCAAACACTGGTGCATATACAGCAAATGCAATTCCAGAAGCTTTAGATCAACCAACAACTATTACTAACTATTACTTATTTAGAACTAATCAATCAATAATGTCAGCACCATCATTTACTGCACCATTACAAATAGATGGAAGTAACAATTTACAACAATATAGTAGTTCAACTCTAGATTCTTTTCTACTAGGAATTTTAAGATATTACACTTCTAGTGTAACTGGTTCACGAATTAGGTATAGTGTAAATGGATCAGGCAATAATAGAGGATCTGCTATGGTTAATACTAAATTAGATGGTAGCGGAAATTACCAAACGCATCAAGTAAATGCTAATGATTATAGAGCACAAGAGTTTCCTAATGGTACTGCAGTAACAGTAAGCAGTTGGAATTTAAGAATTTATAGAACATAAAAAGGATTTTAAATGGCTATTCCAGGACACGAATTTTTAACAGCACATTTTTCTAACAACGAAAGAACGATAGTTGAATCATATTGGGTTACACCAGATGGTAAAGAAACACGAGTCGAGTATATTGAAGCAAATCCAGAAGACACTGCTTGGAAAAAATTATTAACTCATATTGATATTGATGCTTTACATGAAAATACATATAAGCATATTAGAAACCAAAATGAAGCTTTTGAAGACACTGTTATAGAATTAGCTAAGAGCAGAGGCATGCTATATGACGTTGGTGGAATGAGCAGTGATATTCATAAAATTGTTGCACAAGTTTTATTTTCGCCCTTTAATGAAACTGAAGATAAAGAAAAATTATTTCTTTATAAACTACAATTATTCGAAGTTGACGCAATTAAAAATTGTAAAGATTCTGATAAAAAAAGAGAATTAAGACAAGCAAAAACTATTCTAGAATCTACAAAAATAGCTATCAATATTGTAGATTCACAGAGTTTTATTTAATCTAAGCTGGCTATCTTTAACACAATTAGTACAATGTCTAAGACATTGCTTTACTAAATTATTAGATTCTAACATATACGGCAATTCTTGCCACCAGTCATTATTTAAAATATTTTCTATATCATTCTCATAAATGTTATTATTATAATCATAATATTTTTTTATAAATTCGTGATGGTTTTCCCATTCTTTACTTTTCATTATTGCTGAATTACCAAAATAACAACATGGCCAGACATTTCCATCAAAATTTATTTGTAAAGAATTAGTTAAAGACCAACCACAACTTGGTTTTTCACCCATATCTGCGTGTGGTTGTCTAGATGTTAATGCTCCTTCTTTTTTAAATTTTAATCTCCATTCAGGCGTAACTTTTTCTAGAGTTAATTTTTGATTATTTTCATCATAAAAATAATAAGTATTGCCGTTTTCAGCTTGAGCGCTTTCAAATCTTTCACTAATAACAGAAATATGACTTTCAGAGCCATATGATTTACAAAGTTCTTCAATTTCTTTAACATAATCTTGATTATGTTTAAAAACTACTGTTTGACTAGATACACGTAAATGATCTTTAAATTCTGAAGCAATTTTCATATGATTTAAAACTTTTTGTAAGTTAGTATTTCTTCTATATAAACCATGCATTTCTTGATTTATACCATCAACATCAAATATAATACGATATCTTCTTGCTTTACTTCTTGATTTATGTTTTACACTTAAAGCACACATTTTCCACCAATATAATTCATCTCTCATACTTCCATTTGTATTAATTGAAACATTGACATAATTATTTGATTTTAAAAAATACTCTACCATTTCAGATGCATGAGGGTGCATCATATGATCACCCCATGTGGGGCAAAATTGAATTTCATTAATTTTTTTAAGAACATTAGGTGTAAACGCGTTTTTTATTTTTTCTAGAGGAACATGCATTAAAGGCAGACTTTTTGTTACTTTACCTTGAAATGATAATTTTGCTCCTTCAGTAGAATTAATTCTAGAACATTGCGGGCATTTTGCATTACAATATGTTGTAGTATCAAGAACTATATTATATGGTTCTCTCCAAAATTTAAATCTACTCGAGTCTGGATATTGTTTCATGAAAGTCCTTATTTACTTGATGAATTAAATGTGCGCCTGGTGTATATTTTAAAACTACTCCATCTAAAATATAATTCCACTGAATACCTATATTATTAAAATCTATATTAAATTTTTCTAATAAAAATGAAAAATATATTTCATTATTTTTTTTCCAAGCTTGAGAATAAACATCTGGATATAATGTATCATTTTTTGCTTCTGTTAAAGTTTTTTCCATCATTTTCATATTTCCGGAAAAATCAAGAGTTGCTGCTGCTTTTTTATTTCCGCCAAAAACTCCAGTATTACATATTTCATCATTTCCGTTTAAGTTGTGCAGAAGCAACATAGCTTTTTTAGCTGCCATTTTTGAATATCTATTCATAGGATCAATTGGCAAATTCTCTCTTGTGCATTTCATTAAATATTTTTTATGATTAACAGATCCCATATATTCCATATCTATAATATAACTATATATTGATATTTTATTTAAATCAAATGATTCAAATATGTTTTGTTTAGTTATTGGCACTACATCTAAATCAAAATATACTACTTCGTCATAACTATTTGTTAATTCTTCAAATTTAAATATTTTATAAAATTGAACATTTGTATAATCAGCAATAGGCGATGTAAATATTTCATAATCTGCACCACATCTAAAAGCGTATTCCTTTTGCAATTTTATAAGTTTATCTTTATATGTTTTCCATGCTTGTTTTTTATAATCATTAACAGAAGTATGCTCTTTTGTTAAATTTGACCAAACACTATAGATTATTCTTTTTGACATGTTTCTTTGCGTATTCAAAATTTTTATTAATAACATGTATCATTTTACTTTCAATAGGAATATAATTTATAAAATCTCTATAAGTAAAATGCCAGTTTTCATTTAGTGGTATTAAATTAACATTATTAGTTTTCATCTTAAAACTAAATAAAGTTTCGTTATCAAAGCCAAAACAATTTTGTAAAAATTTAGGCCAAAAGCTTTCTTCATTTTTTAAATTGCGCATTAATTTTATATCTTCATCAAAGGTATCAAAGTATTTTAATTTATGTAAATTCTCTTTATTTGCTAAAATAATTCCTGTATTATAAACATTATTATTTCCATCATAACCTTTTTCAATTAAAAGTGCTTTACAATTCCAATATTTTGCTACTGGGCTTCTTTCTGAAAAAGTAATACCTGTTTCTTTAAAGTATTTTTCTCTTTCTTTAATAATCTTAGGTAAAGTGAGTATTGCATAATTTTCTGGATTTCTTTCATGATTAATTTTACAAGCTATACCATTTTCAATATTAACTTCATTAAAAATATTCTCTTTTGTTACTGGAATTACATCAAAGTCTAAGTATAATACTTCATCATATATTTTGCATAAATCATACATAATTTGTATTTTATAAAAATTAACTACATTATATTGCGAAATAAATGGATATTTTTCTTTAAATTGCTCTTTATATTCTTTCCACTTTTTATCATTTTCATATAAAATATATGGAATATTTAAGTGCTTTGCATATTCTTCTTGTTTATTTTTTAAAAAAGAATAATTATTTTTAAATTCATTTGTGCTCTTAGTGTTTTTTTCATAATCTGAATTTTTTTCAAAATCATTTTCATTAAAATTAATATAAAGACTAAATATAACTCTCATTTACCTATTACCATAAATCTATCGTACTTATTTTTATAATTTTTTGTTCCAGCATATAAAATATTTTTTAATGGTAAACTTTTTATAAAATCTTCTAAAGTATCATAACAGTTTATATGACTATCTACTTCATAATAATTGTTTGATTGTAAACACATAAGCATACTTGGATTTTTTTGTTTAAAGGTAAAATATAATTCTTCGTTATCAATGTGTTCGCAACTAGTACAAACAACAATTCTATCAAAAAAATTATGATTTTTAAAATCTTCTATACCGTCTACTGTTTTATAACTGATATTATCGTGTATTTTTAATTGCTTTGCTATTTTATTACAAACATCGTCAATTTCAATATTTAAAATTGTTTTATTAAACCCAGATTCAGCAAGTAAATATGAAAATAATCCGTACCAACTTCCTATTATTGCGCACTCTTTATAGGAATTATCAATAAACTTATTTAATTCTTCAACAGCCCATATTTTACTTTGCCATTGTCCTTCGTTATATGAATCTAAAACATCTTTAAATCTAAATAAATCTATGTCTTTATTCTTACTCGATTGATCATATATGTACGATATTGTACTAAGTATTTTTTGATAGATCAATGGTGTTAAATATTCCATCGTCAAATGTTCTCCATTCTATTTTTTCATGCCAAAAGAATCGATCTATTCCTTTATATTTACGTGTGTTATAGTCTATATTTTTACTAAATATATCCCATATGTAATAATTTTGTTTTGAAGTCCAAGCTAAAATTGAACTATTTATTCTAGTGTCATAAGAATGTTTTCTAAAAAACTTATCTTTCTTTGATAAATTAAACATAAAGGTTGGATAATTCCAGTTTATATTTTTTATATATGGAAATGGATCAGAAAGTATTTTGATGTCTAAATCAAACAATACACATTTACCTTCTAATTTAAAGTCTTCTCTAAATAAATGCATTTTATTCCACCAACGTACTAATTTTGGTTTTTTTGGAATATCAATGCAATCTATAATTACATCTGTTTTATCTTCAGTAAAGCAATAAAACTTTGCATCTGTATAAGGACTGAGAGCTATGTAAATTTTATTCACATCAGCTGCACTATATTTAGTGCCATGTTTTAATAATATAATATTCATAAAGTTATTTATAAACGTTAATTTGTATAAATAGTTTAAACGGCAGGGGCGTGCGCGTCCGACAAAGAAATCACTGGAGTATTTCATGGCCCAATACGAAGAATTTACCATCGATCAAGGTGCTGACGTAGCATTTGAACTTCATCTCACAGATAATACTGGAGCTGCAAAGAATTTATCAAATTATTCTGTTGCTGCAAAGATGAAAAAGAATTATAACAGTGATAGTGCTGATACGCATGACTTCACAACGCTTATTGCTAATCCAGCCACAGATGGAATCGTAACTCTATCATTATCAAATACTCAAACTGATGCACTTAAAACAGGAAGATATGTCTATGATGTAGAAATTTCTTTTGTTGATAGTGACTCTAATACTGTCGTTGAAAGAATTTTAGAAGGAAGAGTTCAAGTAACTCCATCAGTGACGAAATGAGTATTTTAAATGGCCACAGATAAAATCCTAGTTAAGGTTGCTAGAAACGCTGAAATAAAAGTTTCTGAAGGCCAAACTATTGTCAAAAAGATTGTAACAGGAACACCGATACGTAGTGTTAATCCAGCTGGTGTTAGTGCTAACATTCTTGATGGTGAATCTGCTGGTTACTATCTTGACTTTACTAACTTAACTAATGTTCCAACAATACTCGATTCTGGAGATGTATTAGCTCTTGTAGAAACAACTGATATCGATAATCTTATTGATAGCGGATCTGGCGTATCGATACTTGGTCCAGTTAAAGTATCCGATCACATTATTCCAGATTCTGATGAAACAATTGATCTTGGTTCTCCAACTAATAAGTTTAGAAGTCTTTACCTTTCTGCAGGAACTTTATATGTAGGTTCAATTTCTTTAAGCGATTCGAGTGGAGAAGTAATTCTTAGTAATGTTGATAGTGCAGGAGATATTATTCCTGGCAGTAGAAAAGTTATTGCGACAGGTTTATTAACACAAATAACAGATTTAACTACTGTAGCAACTGATCAAGTGGTTGATACCTTTCCTCTTAATGAATTTAGATCAGTAAAATATTTAGTGCAATTAGAACATGATTCTGATAGTAAATATCATACACAAGAAATTTTATTAACGCACAACGGAACTAATGTCTTTTTAACAGAGTACGCAGAAGTTAAAACAGATTCGTCTCTTGGGACTTTTGATGCTAGTATTGTTGATAGCAGCGTAACATTAACGCTTTCTCCTTCTTATACTAATACACATTTTAAATCAAAAAGGCTCAGCGTAGATGCGTAACATTATAAATAGTATTAATAATTTTACTGTAGGTGTAGATCATGGCCGTTAAACAGAATTTTGTAGTAAAGGCCGGCATTGAGATAGCAGATTCAGCAACAGTTGGTGGTGTATTTAAAGCATCTGGTATCCAATATCCTACAGAAGACGGCAATAGCAATGAGGTTATAAAAACAAACGGTAGTGGTACTCTTAGTTTTGGTACTTTGAGAATTCGTGATTTAAGTGATGTAGATTTAAGTACTCTTCAACAAGAAGGTCTTTTGATTTTTGATTCGGCTACTAACACATTCCAGGCTAGAAATGAACTTATAGGCCAGGATATTAATTCAGACGGGGGCTTTTATTAATGGCATCAATAATTAGAATTAAAAGATCTGGCACCGGAGGTGCTCCTAGTAGTTTAAAACTAGGTGAATTAGCGTACTCCTATCTTGCGGGTACAGAAGGAAACGGTGGTGATCGATTATATATCGGTACCGGTGGTGTAGATTCATCAGGTAATGCTAATGAAATCGAAGTCATTGGTGGTGTATATTTTACCGATAAATTAGATCATACGCCTGGAACACTCACAGCATCAAGTGCAATCATAGTTGATGCATCAAGTAAAATTGATGTATTAAATGTTGACAATGTTACTATAGACGGTAATACAATATCAACTACTAATACAGATGGCGCACTTATTCTTTCTCCAAATGGTACAGGCGCAGTAAATGTTCCGTCAGGCTATAAAGATAGAGCTGGATTTGGTACAAACTCTCTTGCCACAAAAGAATATGTTGATCAAGTGTCAGGAGCTGCTACTCTTACAATTGCAACAGATTCTGCTGGAACAGATACTATTGAATTAGATGTTGATACTCTTTCAATTCTTGGTGGTGCACCAATAAGCACTGCAAGAACTGCTGATAATCAAATTACTATTACTCTTGATGATACTGCAGTAACTCCTGGTTCTTATGGTTCTGCCTCAGCCATTCCAACATTTACTGTTGATCAGCAAGGTCGTTTAACTGCTGCTGGTACTGTTAACATATCAACTGATCTTTCAATAGCAGCTGATACTGGAACTGATACAGTTAATCTTCTTGATTCTGATCTTACATTTACTGGTGGTACAGGTATTTCAACTACTGTAACTGATAATACAGTTACAATTAGTGGTAATGATGCTAGCACATCTGCAAAAGGTGTTGCACAATTTAATTCTGATAACTTTGCAGTAGCTTCTGGTGTAGTAACTATCAAAGATGGTGGAGTTAATGCAGATGAATTAGCAAGTACATTAGATCTTTCTAGTAAAAGTGTTACACTTGCAACTGGTGAAATAAGTAACGCAGAACTTGCAAATTCACAAATAACAATTAATGGTACAACAATATCTCTTGGTGGTAGCGGTACAATTGATACAGACGATGTTGCCGAAGGTTCTACAAATCTTTATTTTACAAATGCTCGTGCTAGAGGCGCAATTTCAGTAACAGACGCTGGAGGTGATGGATCTTTAGCTTATAATAGTTCAACTGGTGTACTTACTTATACTGGACCAAGTGCTACAGAAGTTAGAGCTCATTTACAAGCTGGAACTGGTGTAACATACGATTCTGCTTCAGGTTTGATTTCAGTCGGTCAAGAAGTTGGTACTAGTGATTCAGTAACATTTTCTGGATTAAAAGTTACAAACAATTTAGTTGTAGATGGTAATCTTCAAGTAAACGGAACCCAAACAACTATTAATTCAACAACATTATCTATTGAAGATAATATGTTCTATTTAAATCAGCTAGAATCATCTGGTTCTCCAACTATAGTTGTTGATGTTGGTTTTGCTGCTAATTATAATGATACAGGATCATATGCACATACTGGTTTTTTCCGTGATGCTACTGATGGAACCTGGAAACTTTATGATGGCTATACTCCGGAACCTGATTCTGATTTAGATATTGATGTTAATCATCCATCATTTAATTTTGCAAATCTTCGAGTTGGAAACATTACAGCAACTAACATTTCTGGTGGCTATGCAGGATTTGATTCAGATTTTGCTAGTAAAACAACTGCTGATTTAACTGAAGATTCTTCAAATCTTTATTATACTACTGCTAGATTTGATTCAGATTTAGGAACTAAAACTACTACAGATATAGCGGAAGGAACCAATCTTTATTATACTCAATCAAGATTTGATACTGCGTTTGGTGGTAAGTCAACAACTGATTTAACTGAAGGCAACAATCTCTATTATACAACTGCCCGTGTTGATTCTGACTTAGGACAAATTCTCACAGCCGGTGAAGGAATTGATATTACTGAAGGTTCAGGTATTATCACAATTGATGGAGAAGATGCCACAATATCTAATAAAGGTATTGCATCATTTGATTCAGCAAACTTTAGTATTTCTTCTGGCCATGTAACAACTAGATCTATTGGATTTAATACAGATGGAAGTAGTATTTCTGGAAACAATGGTGGTGGAATTACTATTAGCGGTAATTCATCACAAGGAATATCAACATCTGGATCTGGCTCAACAATTACAATAACAGCCGCGGATGCGGTTGCTGATGGAAGCACTAAAGGTGTCGCAACATTTAATTCAACACACTTTTCAGATGCTTCTGGCGTTATTTCAGCAAATGATATTACACTTTATAGCGGTGATGATGTAAATGGTCAAGGATCAGGAATTGCTGCAACCATTGGTGAATCTTTCAATATATACGGTGATTTTAGTCAAGGTATTGAAACAACTGTTTCAGGTGGCAATCTTCTTGTTGCAGGTAGAAATGCAACAACTACCAGTAAAGGTGTGGCATCATTTGATTCAGATCAATTTACAGTAACAGCAGGAGCAGTAGAAATTTCTCAAATTGACGGTGGAACTTATTAATAAATAGTCCAAGAGTTTTTTAACTTAAGGACTTAAAACAAAAACCTTTTTTAAGGAATCGATATGTCGACTAGCATAAAGCTAAAAAAGTCCAGTATTTCTGGACGTATACCATCAACAGGCGATCTTGATTATGGCGAATTAGCAATTAACTACGCCGATGGTATTCTGTATTTTAAAAATTCAGGAAATACTGTTCAGTCAATTACTGCTAGTCCTTCCGGCATAGATTCCACAGCAACTATCAATCTTATTGATTCTGCATACATTCAAGCAAGACAGTCTTCGACTGGTGGCACAGACCCAATTTTTAAAACTATATCTGTATCTGGACAATCAGACGTTGTAGCAGATGTAGTAGCAGATACTCTTACACTTGCTGCCGGCAGCGGTATGACTATAACCACTGATGCTAGCACTGATACAATTACATTTTCATCAATTAGTAGTGGATTAGATTCAGCAGCTGTAGTAAGTATAATAGATTCAGCAGTTGATCAAACTTTTGTTAATAATCTTAATGTAGACGCTGACACATTAGATGGTCAAGAAGGTTCTTATTATTTAAATTATAATAATCTTACAAATGTTCCTGCAGGAGGCTCTTCTAGTCCTCAAGGAGTAGATTATGGAAGTATCATTGTTACAGCAACCAACGCTATTGATTTACTTATTGCTGCATTTACAGTAGATTATGGAACACCAAACGCACCAGCAGGTTTAATATCTGATTACGGTGCAATATAAATAGGTTATAGAGGATAACATGGCATTACAATTTAGACGAGGTACAGATTCTGATAGATTAACTATCACCCCCGGGGCTGGTGAACCTATATGGTCTACTGATACAGAAAAACTTTATGTAGGAGATGGAACAACTGCTGGAGGTATTGCGGTTGGTAATGACTCTGCTGAAATTAACGTAATAATTCAAAATAAATTAGGTAATGTATCTGGCAATATTATTCCTGATACAGATAGTGCATATGACCTAGGTTCTCCAACTAATAAATTTAAAGATTTATATCTAAGTGGTAATTCAATATATTTAGGTGATAACTTAATTCTTCGTAACGATGCTGGAACGCTTGTAGCTGAAGATTCTAGCGAAACCCCAGTAAGTATATCGTTATCTAATAATACAACTTCAGATTTAGCGGAAGGAACTAATTTATATTATACAACAGCAAGAGCTGATAGTGATGCTAAAAATGCAATATCAGCTAGTGGTGATTTGACATATAATTCTACTACTGGCACATTTTCTGTAACTACATACAAAAGCGCAGATTTTGATACAGATTTAGGAACTAAAACTACTGCTGATCTAACTGAAGGAAGTAATCTATATTTTACAGATGCTCGAGCAGACGCTAGAGTTGAAGCCACTGCAGATAGTGCATATGTTCAAGCGAGACAAATTAAATATACAAATGCAGATTTTGCAGACTCTTCATTTGTTACAGCTCAAATTAATAATTTAATTGATGGTGCACCTGGAACATTAGATACACTTAATGAAATAGCAGCTGCATTAAACGACGATGATTCTGCTTATTCAACACTTGTTGGTTTAATTAATGCAAAATCAGATTTAGATTCCACAGATGCAATTGCT
>Ga0213860_10000525_pt1 | contig 15309 bp, 11 predicted proteins | sample PICome_3_FD_160118 | JGI IMG/M metagenome (GOLD analysis project Ga0213860, IMG submission 160118) | Coastal seawater microbial communities near Pivers Island, North Carolina, United States - PICO550 | ecosystem: Environmental > Aquatic > Marine > Coastal | place: USA: North Carolina...
AGTGAAGTCATTAAAGTTCGCTTGGTGGGTATCCGGCAGAAGTGGATAATAACCGCCTTTGTATTTGTCCGATCCTTGAATGCTTAAAGAGCCTTGTGTAGAGCCGTGATAGCTGTTTTTAAAGCTCATGAACTGGCTACGACCGGTATATTTCTTAGCAATCTTCATGGAAGCTTCAATAGCCTCAGTACCGCTATTCACGAAGTAGACGCGGTCCATACAAGGATGGAGCTTCTCTAAAGTTTTCTGGGCCAATTTTGCCTGCGGCCCAATAGCAAATTCACCATACACCATCACGTGCATGTGCTTTTTCACCTGCTCAAGAACGGATGCCACCACTGTGGGGTGACCGTGTCCAAGGTTGGCCACAGAAATCCCTGATATGAAGTCGAGGTAGGCTTTACCTTCAGGGTCGTACAAGTAATTACCTTCAGCCCGTTCAACGACTAATGCGCTAGGGCTACCAACTACTTGCGCAACGTTCGATAAGAAAAGTGATTTTATATCTTTCTCCATGCAGGTAGCTAAGATACGTTGTCCTTGTGCTGTAGAAAAGCAAAAAAAGCCCCGTGCATTGAATGCACAGGGCGTAATCCCAATTAAACTATTAAATCATGTCTATCTAATCGGACGTTCTCCATTTTTTTTACCTCTCTGTTGAGGTCCCTTGCTGCCTTTCATTCGTGCCATCATTCTGCGACCAAACTCCTTTTCCGCACGCATGAGTTTGGCGGTTTTATTCGCGCCGATTACTTCAATAAAGTCGTCTAAATAGCTTTTACGAAGCTTGGCAATATTAATTCCTGCGTCAGCCATTGAATAAATCATTTTTTCAATCTCCTCATCAGACATCTCATTATCACCTAAACCTTTGAAAGTTCTTGATTGGTCCGAGCGCAGTTCAATCTCTTTATCCTGGAGCTCATTATAAACAGGCCAGAATGCCTGACTTTCCTCAACTGTGAGTTCTAATTCATTGGTTAAGTAGGCCACCTTCATGGCTTCTATTTTTTCCTTTTTCTTTTCTAACGCTTCAGCATCACTCGTAGTCTTGGGCTGGGCAAAAGTTGCTAAGGAGCTTAAAAGAAGTGTAAAGATTAGTGCGTTCTTCATAATTCCAAATAATCTAAGTTGTTATAATAGTCCAAATAAATATCAGCATCAAGTTCTAAGTCATTCATTTCTAAAGAATCCGTGTCAACATAAGTATATAGGTCTTCCATATCTATATATCCAAGCGCATACATCTCTGAAAGAACATCCTCTGTGAATTCTTCGCGGTTATTCTGTTCTTTTGGCCAAAGAAAAATCACAAATGCGATTGAAGCTGCTGCAGCAATGGATAACCTTAAAAATGGTCTCAAAACAGCTTTCTTTGATTTAGATTCTCTTTTATTGCGATCAACAATGTATTGCTCAGGAATCCCATGCAGCCGTGCTTTTAATTCATTCAATCGTTCAGGATTAATCGTATGTAATTTTTCTTTTTCCATCTTTAGAATATAGATATCCTTGATTAAGGAAGGTTTAATAGTCCAATTAAATTTTCTTCCATTTTGATTTTGGCATGGTGGTAATTTGCCTTTAAAGCTCCAGTTGAAGTTCCAGTAAGTTTAGATATTTCTTTGAAACTCAAATCTTGATAATAACGAAGTTCAAAAACCAATTGCTGTTTTTCAGGGAGCCTGACTAGGACTTCTTGGACCTTCTTACTGATTTCCTCGCCGTCCCACTTAAGATCTTCAGGACTAATAGCGCCATTAGATAGCGAATCAACATCACTAGTTTTATGACGTTTCTCTCTTTTTAGTTCAGTTAATGCTGCATTACGAACAATGGAATAGCACCATGTAAACGGATGACTTTTCCCTTCAAATTTGTGAAGATTTTTCCAAATACTAATCATTCCTTCTTGAAGTGCGTCTTGGGCTTGTGTTTCGCTTTTAAGAATACTTATAGCACAATAAAGGAGTCGCTCGCTGTACTGTTCAACGATCTGATAAAAAGAAGCCTCCCATTGCTGGCGCAATAGGAGGCTTTTTATGTCTTTGGGTTCCTCCATGATTACCTTTAGATAAGAGGAAGATAAGAAAGGTTTAAATTATTTTTTTCTTTTGATTACTTTTTGAGCTGCAGAAACTATTGCGTCTGCATTTAATCCGTACTTGTCCATTAATTGCGCTGGAGTTCCACTTTCTCCAAAACTATCGTTAACCGCCACGAATTCTTGGGGAACAGGATTATTGGTTACAAGAGTTTGAGCAATGCTTTCTCCCAATCCGCCAAAACGGTTATGCTCTTCGGCGGTTACTACACACCCTGTTTTTTTAATAGATTTTAAAACAATGCTCTCGTCTAGCGGTTTGACGGTTGCCATATTTATTACTTCAGCACTTATACCCACGGAATCAAGTTTTTCTGCAGCTTGCAATGACTCCCAAACCAAATGTCCGGTTGCAACAATTGTCACATCACTTCCTTCTGTCATGAGATCTCCTTTACCAATTACGAAAGGGGCATCAATTTCCGTGAAATTAGCCACTTTTGGACGGCCAAATCTCAAATAAACAGGACCGTCGTAATCAGCAATTGCAATAGTTGCAGCTTTGGTTTGGTTGTAGTCACAAGGGTTAATCACTACCATATGCGGCAACATTTTCATTAAGCCAAGATCCTCAAGGATTTGGTGTGTGGCTCCGTCCTCTCCAAGGGTTAAACCAGCATGTGAAGCGCAAATTTTTACATTTTTACCGCTGTATGCAATGCTTTGACGAATCTGATCATAAACCCGGCCTGTTGAGAAATTCGCAAATGTTCCTGTGAACGGAATTTTTCCGCCAATAGTAAGGCCTGCTGCGATCCCCATCATATTGGCTTCTGCAATTCCCACTTGAAAGAAGCGATCTGGATGCTGTTCGGCAAATGCATTCATTTTAAGCGAGCCTGTAAGGTCAGCGCAGAGGGCGACCACATTTTCATTGGTATTGCCTAATTCTTCCAAACCGGCTCCAAAACCAGAACGTGTATCCTTACTTCCTGTATCGCTGTATTTTTTCATTTTAGTTGATTTTCACTATGGTTGATGAGCCTGGACTCACTCTGAATTCTTTGTTCTTACTGTAACCTGTTTCTTGAGCAAATTTGCTTCTGAACACTACTTTATATTGTCCTGGTTGAAGTTGAAAAACCTGACGTTCGCTACTTTCACTGAGATCAACAACCCATTCATATCCTGTTTCTCTCTGAACGAATACGGCGCCATAACCACTTACTCCAGTTTGAATAGTTACCATTCCAGGCGGTGGAACTGCAATGGTAGTAGAAGCACTTGCCTTGATGTGTATGCCCTTTTGAATGATACGAGGCAAGGTTAAAATTTCTAAGTCGTAGGTGCCGCTAAGGTAACTTTGAGAGGTCCCAAAGTCTTGAACGTGCAGAATAGTTTCTTGATTTTGAGGTTTGATAATGCAAGCAATATTCTTTGCAATTCGAGGAGAAGCTTTAAGTACTAATTCTCCTTGTGGTGTACTCGCCCCAATATGCGTATGCGCGCCACTGTGAATAACAATGCTATCCACACGGACTGGTGGAATAGTGTGGACAACCATGTCATAAACTATTAAAGGGTCAAGAACAAGGGTATCAGGTAGCCCTTTGTAGTTCAACGTGTGAATAATGTTTTCTTTTATCTTCCCGGAAGTATGGTCATATAGAAGAACGGGTACATCTGTTTCCGTGGGCTTCCCGTGAATATCTAGTAGGTTAATTTGCGCAGTGGTATTATCTAATGCCTGGGAGATAACAACGCCTAAAACATTTTTAAAAGTGTTTTCGTCAGCTGCATCAAAGTAGGTGCCAACACATTCAAAACTACTTTTGAAGTCCTCATCCAAGCCTATTCCAATGACAAAAGGCTTTAGAACAATACCTTCTTTTTGTAGCCGTTTGCTAACGATGCAAGGATCACCATCACAAGCTTCAACTCCATCCGTGATAAGAATAATAATGTTTCTGCAATCTTCGCAAGGAGTGAAGTCGTTGGCCGCTTTCATCAAAGAACCGGCGATTGGCGTAGTACCGCGGGGTGTAATGCTTTTTAGAACCCGCTTAATTTTATAAATATTTCCCTTACCAAAAGGCACTTCTAAGCGCGTATCAGAACAATCCTGAGGAGGGACGGGCTTTTGGTGACCATAAACCCTCAAGGCAAGTTGAAAATTTCCAGCGGCTTGAATGTCTTGCAAACTATCCAACATTTGCCCCATTAAACGCTGAGCAACGTCAATCTTTGCTCCAGTTTCCCAGCGCCCATACATACTTTGGCTTCCATCAAAAACAAATAAAATTCGGGTTAACGGCGGTCGTTGATCATTTTCCTTGCTTTGCGCAAAGAGTATTGTACAAGATAAAAATGCTATGTAGAGAAATAGTTTTTTCAATGGGTAGGGGTTAATAGTCTCCAAGTGTTTCTTCGTTCTGAGATAGCGCACTTAAAAGTTGTTCATCATTAGGTGCAACACCATGCCATTTATGTGTCCCCATCATAAAATCAACACCGTTACCCATCTCAGTTTGCAGTAACAGGCATATAGGCTTACCATTGCCAAGTTTGCCTTTTGCTTGGGTAAGTGCTTCGTCGATAGCATCAAGATTATTGCCTTGCTTTACATGAATGACTTCCCAATCAAAGGCTTTAAATTTCGCGCCGATTGAACCCATGGCTAAAACATCATTTGTAGAACCGTCTATCTGTTTTTCATTTACATCTACCGCTGCAATCAAATTATCAACTTTTTTGGCTGAGGCATACATTACAGCTTCCCAAATTTGACCTTCTTGAAGTTCTCCGTCACCGTGCAAAGTATAGACAATGCTACGGTCCTTGTTGAGTTTTTTAGCGGTGGCTGCGCCTATAGCGACACTCAACCCTTGTCCAAGTGAACCAGATGCAATTCGTATGCCTTCTAACCCTTCGTGTGTGGTTGGATGTCCCTGTAGACGTGAGTTTAATTTTCTGAATGTGTTTAATTCACTAACCTCAAAATAGCCAGCCCGAGCCAAAACAGAATAAATAACTGGGCTTATATGTCCATTGGATAGAAAGAAAACATCCTCACCAATGCCGTCCATTTTAAAGTCTTTAGGATGGTGATTCATGTGTTTAAAGTACAATGAAACTAAGTACTCAACACAACCGAGTGATCCTCCAGGATGACCAGAATTAACAGCATGTACCATTCTTACAATGTCTCTTCTTACTTGACTAACGACGGCTTGAAGGTTATCGTGTGACATCTTTATTTCTTGTTGTTTAGAGGTACTAAAATAGGCCAATTCTATAGGGTTAAAGGAAATAATGTATTCTCATATATACACACGTTGCTAACAAAGATTCCAATTATATTTGCGGCCTTAAAGCATTACGAAATGAAGTGTGGAATAGTTGGTTTACCAAACGTAGGAAAAAGTACATTATTCAATTGTTTATCCAGCGCGAAAGCTCAGGCTGCGAATTATCCTTTTTGTACAATCGAACCCAATGTAGGTCAGGTCACTGTACCGGATCATAGATTAGAGCGATTGGCTGAATTGGTGAACCCTGAGAAGGTACAGGCAGCTAATGTTGAAATCGTTGATATTGCGGGCCTTGTTCGTGGCGCTTCAAAAGGAGAAGGGCTTGGCAACCAGTTTCTTGGCAATATTCGCGAAACCAATGCCATCATTCATGTCCTAAGATGTTTTGAAAATGAAAATGTTACTCATGTTGATGGTTCTATAGATCCCATTCGAGATAAAGAGACGATAGATATAGAATTACAGCTAAAAGACCTTGAAACTGTTGAAAAAAGGCTTGAAAAAGCCAAAAAAATGGCAAAAAGTGGCGAAAAAGAGGCAAAACTGAATGTAGAGACTTTGGAGCGATTGTGTGCTTTTTTAATGGAAAGCAAAAACGTACGAGGATTTGATCGAACCGAACGCGAGCGAGAACTCTTGAAAGAAATGCAGCTGTTAACAGACAAACCTGTATTGTATTTGTGTAATGTGGAGGAGAGTGCTGCTCGGGAAGGAAATAATCATGTGGAAAGAGTCCGCGTGATGGCAGCCGAAGAAAATGCCGGTTGCTTACACATTGCTGTAAGCACCGAAAGTGATATTGCTGAGTTAGAAACCTATGAGGAAAAACAACTGTTTCTTGAGGAACTAGGATTGGAAGATGCTGGGGTGAATCGTGTGATTCGTGCAGCATATAATCTACTTCAATTACAGACCTATTTTACAGCTGGTGTAAAAGAGGTAAGGGCATGGACTATCAAACGCGATTGTACCGCACCGCAAGCTGCTGGGGTGATTCACACAGATTTTGAAAACGGTTTTATCCGTGCCGAAGTAATTTCATTCAAAGACTACGATCAATATGGTTCTGAAAATGCGGTAAAAGAGGCCGGTAAAATGCGCGTAGAAGGGAAAGAATACATGGTTCAAGATGGCGATGTGATGCACTTCCGTTTTAATGTGTAAAACCTGTGTAAATAAACCTGTCTAACCGCCTTGTAATCGACGTGCATCTCTTTATTTTAGGGAGCTAACGATTTCAGCTAAAATGTCACAACAATCGAACTATACCGAGGCCAATATACGCTCATTAGAGTGGGATGAGCACATCCGTTTACGACCTGGGATGTATATCGGAAAATTGGGCGATGGAAAAAGTCCAGATGACGGTATTTACATTCTTCTAAAGGAGGTGTTGGATAATTCCATTGACGAGTTTGTAATGGGTGCCGGTAAGACTATTGAAGTAAAAATTTCTGATGGTCAAGTGGTAGTTCGTGATTACGGTAGGGGGATTCCTTTAGGAAAGGTGGTTGATGTGGTTTCTAAAATCAACACTGGTGCCAAGTATGACAGCAAAGCGTTTAAAAAATCAGTAGGTCTCAATGGAGTGGGAGCCAAAGCGGTTAACGCGCTTTCAACAGAATTTGTAGTTCAAGCATTTCGAGACGGTCAAACCAAGCGCGCCAAATTTGAATACGGAAAGCTAACCGAGGACGATGCCATTATTGAGAGCAGTCAGCGCAAAGGAACCAAGGTTTCATTCCGTCCTGATTCCGAAATATTTATCAATTACCGCTATATACTTGAGTATGTAGAAAAGATGCTTTGGAATTACGCCTATCTAAATCCTGGGCTCACATTGTATTTGAACGGTGAAAAGTTCTACAGTGAAAACGGTCTTAAAGATTTGCTTCAAGACAATTTAGACGGGAATACCATTCATGACATCATACATCTTAAAGGTGATGATATTGAAGTGGCTCTGACGCATAGCGAACGCATGCAGGGAGAACAATTTTACAGTTTTGTCAACGGACAGCATACTACTCAAGGGGGTACGCATCAAAATGCCTTCCGAGAGGCGCTGGTGGCAACTATGCGTGATTTTTACGGTAAGAATTTTGACGCTTCTGACGTTAGAAGTTGCGTTATAGGCGCGATTTCATTGAAAGTTATGGAACCGGTGTTTGAATCCCAAACCAAGACCAAATTGGGCTCTTTAGAAATGGCACCAGGCGAAATTCATGTGAGAACCTTCGTGATTAATTTCATGAAGAAAGAGCTGGACAATTACTTGCATAGAAATGCACCTGTTGCAGAGGCCATTCTCAAAAAGATTCAGCGGGCAGAACGCGAGCGCAAGGATCTACAAGGAATTCGAAAATTAGCAAGAGAAAGAGCCAAAAAAGCATCACTTCACAATAAGAAGCTTAGAGATTGCCGGGTTCATTTGAACGATAAAAAAGCAAGTCCGAAAGGAGATAGAAGGCTTGAATCCACACTCTTTATCACAGAGGGCGATAGTGCTTCTGGTTCAATAACTAAGAGCCGTGACGTGAATACGCAAGCTGTATTTTCCTTAAAAGGGAAGCCTCTAAATAGTTTTGGATTAACCAAAAAAGTGGTTTATGAAAACGAAGAGTTCAACTTATTACAAGCGGCCCTAAATATTGAAGAAGGACTTGACGATTTGAGGTATAATAATGTAGTGATTGCCACGGATGCTGATGTTGACGGTATGCATATCCGTTTACTGCTAATTACATTCTTTTTGCAATTCTTCCCGGAGTTAGTCAAAGAAGGACACTTATACATTTTACAAACACCATTGTTTCGTGTTAGGAATAAGAAAGAGACCAGGTATTGCTATTCTAATGAAGAGAAGAATGACGCCATAGGTGCTTTAGGTCCTAAACCTGAAATTACCCGATTCAAGGGGTTAGGTGAAATAAGTCCGGATGAATTTAAATACTTCATTGGCCAAGATATACGCTTGGAACCAGTAATGATTAGTAAAGATTACAGATCGGAAGACTTGTTGACATTTTACATGGGTAAAAATACCCCGAAGCGTCAAGAGTTTATCATTGAGAATTTAAGGGTTGAAAAAAACCTTGAAGAAGAATTTCTGAATTAATGAGCGAAGAATTAGATCCACAAATGGATGGTTTAGATCCTGAAATGCAATCGGACGCTGCTTATGATGAAGGAACGCGTATTACCCGTGTTTCTGGTATGTATGAAGATTACTTTTTAGATTATGCTTCTTATGTAATCCTAGAACGAGCAGTTCCAGCATTAAATGACGGATTAAAACCCGTACAGAGACGTTTGCTTCATGCAATGAAGGAAATGGACGACGGACGCTATCATAAGGTGGCCAATATCATTGGACAGACCATGCGTTTCCATCCACACGGCGATGCATCAATAGGTGATGCTCTTGTGCAGATGGGCCAAAAGGATTTACTTATTGATTGTCAAGGGAATTGGGGTAATATTCTCACTGGTGACGGTGCAGCGGCGCCCAGGTACATAGAAGCGCGTCTCACAAAATTTGCACTTCATGTGGCCTACAGCCCTAAGGTTACTGAATGGCAACTTTCTTATGACGGAAGAGCCAATGAGCCTTTGCACCTGCCCATGAAATTTCCAATGCTTTTGGCAATGGGTGTGGAAGGAATTGCTGTTGGATTGAGCACTAAAATATTACCGCACAATTTCAACGAACTCATTGATGCGTCGGTAAAGGTTCTACAGGGTAAGCCCTTCAAATTGGTTCCGGATTTTCCCACTGGAGGACAAGCAGATTTTTCGAACTACAACAACGGCAAGAGAGGCTCAAGAGTACGTGTTCGTGCTAAAATATCTCAATTGGATAAAAATACTTTGGTCATTACTGAGATACCCTACAGTACAACTACCCAAAGTTTGATTGATTCTATTCTTAAGGCAAACGATAAGGGTAAAATCAAGATTAAAAAGATTGAAGACAACACGGCAGAAAATGTGGAGATATTGGTGCATTTGCCCAACGGTATAAGCCCAGATAAGACCATTGACGCGTTGTATGCCTTCACCAACTGTGAGGTTAGTATTGCCCCTTTATCTTGTAGTATTCATGAGGATACCCCGCTGTTTATTGGAGTATCGGAAATTTTACTCAGGTCTACGGAGGCCACAAAGCAAGTATTGAAGGCGGAGCTAGAAATCCGACTAAAAGAGCTTCAAGAACAATGGCATTTTTCCTCTTTGGAGCGCATTTTCATTGAGAAGAAAATTTATAGGGATATAGAGGATGCCGAGACGTGGGAGCAGGTGCTAGAGTTTATTGAAAAAGGATTGGCGCCTCATATTGGACATTTAATGCGTGAGGTGACCCAAGAGGACATCATCCGATTGACGGAGATCAAAATAAAGCGGATTTCTAAATTCGATACGAACAAGGCGAACGATAAGATCATTGAACTCGAGGGTAAGATTGATGCTGTCAAACACGATCTAAATCATTTGGTAGAATTTGCAATCACCTACTTTAAGGACTTAAAAGAGAAGTTTGGTAAAGACCGCGGGCGCAAAACGGAAATCGCAACCTTTGATAGTGTGGAGGCTGCTAAAGTGGTCATTCGGAACCAAAAACTCTATGTGAATAGAGAAGAAGGCTTTGTAGGAACGGCTATGAAGCGCGATGAGTACGTCGCTGATTGTTCAGACATTGATGATATCATAGTAATCCGACGAGACGGAAAATATTCCGTAAGCAAAGTCAAGGACAAGGCATTCTTTGGTAAAGATATTTTGCACGTTGCAGTTTGGAAGAAAGGGGATGAACGAACCGTCTATAATGCCATTTATTTAGATGGAAAATCTAAAGTGAGTTATGTCAAGCGCTTCATTGTCAAATCGATAACTAGAGACCGCGAATATGAACTTACCCAAGGGTTTGCAAATTCTAAAATCACGTATTTAACAGTAAACCCGAACGGTGAAGCTGAAAAAGTATTTGTTCTCCTGCGTCAATTGGCAAAGCTCAAGAAATTGAAAATTGACTTAGACTTCGCAGATTTAGCGATCAAAGGTCGGGCTTCAAAAGGCAATATTGTGACCAAATTCCCTGTGAAGCGCATTGAGTTGAAAGAAAAAGGAGAGAGTACACTCGAAGCCCGTAAAGTCTGGTTTGACTCAACTGTTCAACGCTTGAATAGTGATGAAAGAGGAAGGCTGCTTGGAAGCTTCAAAGGTGAAGACCGCTTGTTGATTGCTTCAAATAACGGAACATTAAAAGTTGTTGTTCCTGAATTGTCGCTTCATTTTGATTCAGATATGATGTATCTAGAGAAATTAGACGTGAGCAAACCAATCAGTGCTGTTTATTTTGACGGTGAGAAAGGGCGCTATTTTGTTAAACGATTTGATTGGGAAGGTGGTGATAAGGAAATAAACATAATTACTGCTCATCCAAAAAGTGAATTGAGCTACCTATCAAATGCGTCTCGTCCAGTTATAGAAATGATTTACCGCAAGCAGGGAGGAGATAGTAAGGATCCAGAAACGGTGATTTTAAGTGATTTTATTTCGGTTAAGGGAATAGCTGCAAAAGGCAATCAATTGACTACCGATACCTTGAATAAGGTGGTAGGATTAGATCCATTGCCTGAACAAGAGCCACAATCAGTTGTTGAAGAACTACCACAATTAAACGGCCCAGTCGTTGAAGAAACATTAGAGAAAAATGATTCTCCCGCAGAAAAGCCGTTTATGGGTGAAGACGAACCGCCTCAGATAACTTTAGATTTCTAATTCATGAAAAAGATATTCCTCCTACTCACCCTGACCATAGGAGGTCTAGTTCAAGCTCAATCTAGCTTTAACATTTCTCTACTTGGTAGAGAGAGTTATTTATATGACAATAATGATATATGGGGCTATACTGATTCTGTTGGAACTGAATATGCTTTGGTGGGCACCATAGCAGGAGTGAGTATCGTAGATATATCTTCCTCACAACCTGTAAAAAAGCAATGCATACAAGGGCCGTTCAGCACATGGCGAGATTTGAAGACTTGGAGTCATTATGCATTTGTAACCCATGATTCCCCTTTTGCTTGGAATACAGTGCCAAATCAGGGATTACTAATCATAGACATGGACAGTGTGAATGAATCAAATCCAAGGTTCAAAGCGGTTAACTTTCCAATCCAAGATTCTTTAGGTAATTACGACACCTTAAAAACCGTACATAATTTATACATAGACGAAAAAGGTTATTGCTATCTGTTCGGTGCGAATATTGGTAATGGTGGAGCACTGATTTTTGATATTAAAAGCGATCCATGGAATCCAACCTATGTGGGAAATTGGGATACCTATTATCTGCACGACGGAATGGTAAGAGGAGATACGCTTTGGGGATCTGCTGTTAATAATGGGCTTTATGTGGTAGTCGACGTGTCAAATAAAGATTCAACGCAATTAATGGCCTCTAAATCAACACCAAATACGTTTACACATAATACTTGGATAAGCGATGATAACAGCACGTTATTTACAACAGATGAGGTAGGCGGAGCATTCTTGACGGCATATGACGTGAGTGATCTTTCCAACATGACTGAATTAGATCGTATTCAATCGTTACCTGGAACTATGGTCATTCCCCATAATGCTCATGTTTATGGGGATTGGGTAGTAACTTCCTATTATACCTCTGGTGTGCAGATTGTTGATGCCAAGTATCCAGAATTACTTGTGGAGGTTGGATTCTATGATACATCTCCTAATTTTTCTGGAAATGGATTTAATGGTAACTGGGGTGCTTACCCATACTTCGAATCGCAAAAGATTATTTGCTCAGACATAGAAGAAGGTTTATATGTTTTGAATCCAACCTATGTGAATGCTTCTAGAGTGCATGTACAAGTCATAGATAGCATTACAGGAGCGCCTTTGAGTAATGCATTAATCAACATGAAAGATGCAGGCCTTCAAGAATTGAGCAGTATTGATGGATTGGCTGATTTGGGCACGCCAAACAAAGGCAAAGATTCTTTGTCCGTAACTTTAAGTGGTTTTGTCAATGCGGAATTTGAATACAATTGGATTCCCGGAACCTTTGACACCGTGCGAGTGGCTCTACTCAATGTCAATAATATTGGTTTGGATAACAGCCAAAGTACCGCAATCAACATTTTTCCTAATCCCTCTAAAGGAAGAGTTCAATTATCTGGCATCACCTCTGGAACTTATGTGTTGACAGATGTGACCGGACGTATATTGGAAAAAGGAATTATCCGCGAAGAAAACTTACAAATCTCTGGTCAATTTTCTTCGGGACAATATCTCTTGACGGTGAGTAGTGAAGACTTACATAAAGTATTTCCTCTCTCACTACAGCATTAAAAGTTGGTAGAGTATCCTTTTGTTTTGTAGAATTCCTCAATAATATTAACGACATCTTCTTTGGTATCTGCAATACGAATCAGATCCGTGTCGTCTGGACTAATTTTTCCTGTGGCCTTTAGTGTATTATTGATCCAATCTTTAAGGCCTTCCCAAAATGAAGCACCATATAAGACAATAGGGAATTGGCTTATTTTTTTTGTTTGAACCAAAGTAACGGCCTCAAACAATTCATCTAAGGTTCCAAAACCTCCTGGCATTACCACGAATGCCTGACTGTACTTTACGAACATCACCTTACGAGCAAAGAAATAATCGAAGTTTAGATTTTTATCGTGATCTATATAAGGGTTACTGTTCTGTTCAAAAGGTAAATCAATATTCAATCCTACACTTGGGCCTGCACCTTTCTGGGCACCTTTATTTGCAGCTTCCATGATTCCTGGACCACCACCAGTGATGATTCCATATCCTTTTTTTGTGAGTTGTTCGGCAATATCGGTAGCTGCCTGAAGATATTCGGGTTCAGTAGAATTCGTTCTAGCCGATCCAAAGATGCTTACACAGGGTCCAATTCTTCCGAGACTCTCGTAGCCTTCAACAAATTCGGACATGATTTTAAATAGTGCCCAGCTGTCATTTGATTTGATATCAGTCCAGGTCTTTCTTTTCAGGTTATTCATACGTAATAGGTTAATTGACCAATAAGGTACAATTATATACACGAAAAGAACGCCTATTTATTTCAATTCCAAAGCAAGAAATTGCCCTGTAATGCTTTGTGGGTTGGTAATGACCTCTTCAGGACTTCCAATGGCAACAATTTTTCCTCCCCCTGATCCGCCTTCTGGCCCTAAGTCTATAATATGGTCTGCTTGCTTAATAACATCCATGTTGTGTTCAATGATAATGACTGTATTACCTTGATCAACAAGTTGCTGAATAACCTCCATAAGTACACGAACATCTTCAAAATGCAAACCTGTTGTGGGCTCATCTAAAATATATAGGGTATTTCCAGTATCTCTTTTACTCAATTCAGAGGCCAATTTTACCCGTTGAGCTTCTCCGCCACTTAATGTGGTAGAAGGTTGGCCCAGCCTAACGTAACCTAAGCCAACATTCACTAGTGTACTTAACTTCAAGTGAATCTTAGGAACATGTTCAAAGAACGTAAGTGCGTCCTCAATACTCATGCTTAAAACATCACTGATGCTTTTACCTTTATACCTAACCTCAAGGGTTTCTCGGTTGAATCTTTTGCCTTGACACGTTTCGCAGTGCACATAAACATCTGGAAGAAAGTTCATCTCAATCACTCTTAATCCACCGCCTTCGCAAGTTTCACATCTGCCACCTTTTACATTGAAAGAAAACCTACCCGGTTTATAGCCTCGAATTTTACTTTCAGGAAGGTTTGCATACAAATGACGAATTTCTGACCAAACACCCGTATACGTAGCGGGGTTGGAGCGAGGTGTGCGTCCAATAGGACTTTGATCAATATCAATGATTTTATCAATATGCTCTGTCCCCTCTATACTTTGGTAAGGCATAGGTTTTCCAACTGCACGGAAAATTAGGTGATTGAGGATAGGGTAGAGCGTTCCATTAATTAAAGTACTCTTTCCGCTTCCGCTGACTCCCGTGACACATGTAAGAACCCCTAAAGGAATGGATACGGAAACATTTTGAAGATTATTTCCGGAGGCACCGTTTAATACGATTTGATTCGTTGCCGTTCTTCTCTTTAAAGGTGTTGGAACACTGCGGCTACCGTTGAGGTATTCCGCTGTAATACTCTTTGCACTGCGTATTTCTGCAATTCCTCCTTGCGCAACAATATTTCCACCGTGAACACCGGCTTTAGGACCAATATCTAATATGAAGTCAGCAGTTTGAATCATATCCTTATCATGTTCAACAACAATGACGCTATTGCCAATATCACGCAATTGTTTCAAACTATCAATTAGTCTAGAGTTGTCGCGTTGATGTAGTCCTATTGAAGGTTCATCTAATATGTATAATACGTTGACAAGTTGAGATCCAATTTGAGTAGCCAAGCGAATTCGTTGAGCCTCGCCACCACTGAGGCTTCGCGCACTTCTGTTAAGGTTTAAATAGCCTAAGCCCACATCTAATAGGAATTTGGTCCTTGCTTTGAGTTCTTTAACTATTTCTTCTGCAATTTTCCATTCCTTTGGATTAAGCTGGTGCTCCAATTTGTTCACCCATGCTGTAAAGTCAACCAGGCTCATGCTGCTTACCTCACTAATACTGCTACCCGCTATCTTAAAATGTAAGCTTTCACGTTTCAAGCGTGCACCTTGACAACTGGAACAAACTACATTATCCATGAAATCATCTGCCCAACGCTGAATAGCCCGGCTCTTGGTGTCTCTATATTGTGAATCAATAAAGTTGACCACACCTTCAAAATTGACCTTGTATTCTTTGGTAACCCCAATAGCTTTATGGTCAATGGTCATGACCTCATTGGTTCCGTTAAGAATAATGTCCAAAGCACTTTTTGGGATATCTTCTATTGCGGTGTCTAGGTCAAAACCGTGT
>Ga0213860_10000528_pt1 | contig 15291 bp, 13 predicted proteins | sample PICome_3_FD_160118 | JGI IMG/M metagenome (GOLD analysis project Ga0213860, IMG submission 160118) | Coastal seawater microbial communities near Pivers Island, North Carolina, United States - PICO550 | ecosystem: Environmental > Aquatic > Marine > Coastal | place: USA: North Carolina...
TGCTATCTCTCAAGATGTGCAAGGCGAGTCTTTTGATTACCCTGAAACTTTTTTTGAAGAGCGTGTTCATGAGATTAGAAGAATTCATCCTGATCCTAATCAAGTTAAAGTTGCAGCTGAAAAATTAAAAAATTCAAAACAACCAATCATTATATCTGGAGGAGGAGTTTTGTATTCTGAGGCTGAAGAAGATTTATCTCATTTTGCCAAAAAACATAATATCCCCGTTACAGCTACTGCGATGGGTATTGGTTGTATGGCCAAAGAGGATCCTTACTATATTGGAGGGATAGGAGGTTTGGGTGAAAAGTCTGCTAATAATCTTTCTAAAGAAACTGACCTTGCTTTAGCCATTGGTACTAAACTTGCTGATTTTACTACAGGCTCTTGGGCTAACTTTGAAAGTGATAATTTTCAATTAGTCTCTTTGAATGCGGCTCGTTTTGATACTGTTAAACACTTAGCTACGCCTATTGTAAGTGATGCAAAAATAGGACTTCAGCAATTATCAGAAGCTCTTGGTGATTGGAAGGCACCTGATAATTGGTATCAAAAAGCAGTTAAAGAGCGAGTAGAATGGGAAGCGTATGTTGAAAAACAAAGCGGTCCTACAAACCAAGAAGAACCATCATATGCTCACGCTGTAGGCGCAGTATACAGAAACGCAGATCCAAGCGATATTGTAGTTACTGCAGCTGGAGGTCTTGTTGGCGAGGTTGTCCAAGTATGGAAACCGAAGCAAATCAACACTTTTGAAACAGAGTGGGGCTTTAGTTGTATGGGTTATGAAATATCTGGTGCTCTTGGTATCAAAATGGCAAAACCTAAGCAAGAAGTAGTTGTCTTTCTAGGAGACGGTTCATATTTGCTCAGTAATAGTGATATCTACAGTTCAGTTCTTTATGACCAAAAGCTTATAATTATAGTTTGTGATAACGGAGGACACATGGTTATCAACCGACTCCAATTAGCCAAAGGTGGTAAGGAATATATTTGTAATCTAAGATCAGCTAGGGCAAAAAATTTACAGTTTGTAGATTTTGAAAATCATGCTCGCAGCATGGGAGCTAATGCAGAAACAGTTAATTCAACATCTGAATTAGAAGCAGCATATAAGCGAGCTAAAGAGTCTGATAGAACTTATGTGATTGTTATAAAAACACATGGATATGAATGGCTTGAGGGTACGGCTTTTTGGGAAAGTCCTACACTACAAGACCCTATCACTAAAGAAAATAAAGAAGCACTTGATGATTTTAAAGACGGTAAAGATAAACAACGAAAAGGTGTTTAGGTACTTTTTAATATAGCAACATCTGATTGTGCTAACTCTCTTTGGCCAAGCAGAAATTCTCCATTATATTTTTTAGGTATAGAGACTTTTTGTTTTCCATAATTTGTAAAGAATAGAAGGTTTCCTCGTTGGCGAACTCTTAAATATTCTGGTAATGATACTGTTGTTAAGCCTGCTGATAACATTTGTTCCTTCATTATTGCTTTAAGTAGATTTTCATCAGGCCAACCACACAAATAGCTACCTTTATTACCAGTTGTCACTACTGGCATATCATCGATACCTTTACCATCTGAAGTACCAGAGCACTGTCCTTGTTCACGCCATACATTGATATGACCTTTTATTCCCTTCCACTCAACTTCTATTGGTAGTTCTTGAGGAAGGGCATCTACTCGAGTCACCTTAAAACCTAATCCTTCTAAGCTGAGATTATGAGGTATCTGAAAGCCATTTGTTTTAACTCCAGTTCTTGGTCCGGCCAAAATTTTTGCTCCAGATAATGTAATTCGACTAAAAATTTCTTCATCTAAATGAACAAATGAAGGAATAATAATTAATTTATATCCAGTAAAATCAGTATATTTTCCAACTATGTCGAGTGACCCTCCATTTATTCTAATGCTTTTATAAAAATCAAGCATTAGTCGGGTATAGTGAAAGTCTTGAGTCTGTCCATCTATTTCTGTCATCCAACAGGCTTCATAATCATGAAGGAGTGCAATGTCTGCTTTTTGAGTGGGGGGGAGTTTGATTTCTTGAATTTCTTTACTTACTTGAAGTGCCTCTTTGCTTCCCATAGCAGGAGAGTTATCACAGTGCATTAAACCAGCATGCATTTGTTCTTGAGCATAAGGAGCCTGCCTCCATCTAAAATAACTCACCACTTCAGCATCATGCGCAAATGCTTCCCATGTCCACATTCTAACTGCTCCTGGCAAAGGTACGGGATTATATTTGGCCCAGTTTACAGGACCTGGTTGTTGTTCCATAACCCATAATCTTCCCATTCCTCGATAGAGATCATGATGATAGGCTTGAAAATCTGGATCTCCAATATTGTAACACTCTAATAATAATTTCTTATCCTCTCTGGCAATACTTTGCATATTTTGAAGAAAGCCTAAGGGGTAACTATCCCAAGCAGCTATATCTAAATCTTCTGAAACTTTATAATGATCGAATTCAACAAAGTGACCCATGTAATTATGACTGACTGGGCGATTAGGAGAGAATTGATTAATAATTTTTACTTGCTGCGAATTAAAATTTTTTACTTGATCAGAGCTAAATCTTCGAAATGCAAAATGATGGGCCGGGTTGGCTTCAGTAACTGTTAAATTCGGAAGATCAATATCTTCAAAAGAACTATACTCCATAGACCAAAAAACATTTCCCCATTCTTCATTTAGCTTTTCGATACTTTGATACTTAACTTGAAGCCAATTTCGAAACTCTTGTAAAGATGACTGACACCAAGAATAAGTTGTTTCATGACATCCAAATTCATTATCTGTTTGCCATGCTTGAATAAATGAATTACTTCCATATCGCTCAGCTACTGCTTGAGTTATTCTTTGACTTTCTTTTTGATACCCTTTGTGCGAAAAGGAATAATGTTTGCGTGATCCAAATTTTCTTTTTTGACCGTTTTGATCAACGGCTAACATATCTGGCATCTGATTTATTAACCATCGTGGCGGAGTAGCGGTAGGAGTGCACATAACAATCTTAAGACCAGCATTTCCTAAGATATCCACAGCCTTATCCAACCATTCCCAGTCAAATTTTTTGGGCTCAGGTTCTATGCGAGACCAAGCAAATTCGGCTATTCTGACCCATCTGATACCATTTTTGTACATACTTTGTGCATCAGATATCCACATATCCTCTGGCCAGTGTTCAGGGTAGTAGCAAACTCCAAGTTCAGGACTAGCTGACATAATTAACTTACTGAGTCGCCAGAAGAATTAAAAAAATGAGAGTGTTCATGATCCCAATCAAGGTTAATATTCATATTCACTTCAATAGAAGAATTGACATCGATCTTTGCTGTAATTTCTTGATTTTGAGCAATGGTGATGTAGCACAACAGATGCTCACCAAGATTTTCTATATGACGAATATTACCCTTAATCTTAGCTGAGCCATTAGATGCAACACGTAAATGTTCAGGTCTAATACCTAGCTTTGAGGCTTCACTTGGAGTGGTCACATTAATCATATCTGAGCCTTGACTATTTACTAGATCAATTATGTTCATTTTTGGAGAGCCAATAAATTCTGCAACGAATTGATTTCTTGGACTTTTATATAATTCAATAGGTGTTCCAACCTGTTCAATAATTCCTTTATTTATAACTACAATACGATCAGCAAGTGTCATTGCCTCAACTTGATCATGAGTAACGTAAATCATTGTTGCAGTAAGTTGATTATGAAGTTTTGCTATTTCAATTCTTGTTTGGACACGCAAAGCAGCATCTAAGTTTGATAAAGGCTCATCAAATAAAAATACTTTAGGGTTTCTAACTATTGCACGACCTATTGCTACACGTTGGCGTTGACCTCCAGAAAGTTGCTTAGGTAGTCTTTCAAATAAATTTTCTATTTGTAATATTTTAGCTGCTTCAAGTACACGACTTTGTATTTCATCTTTTGGCCTCTTTGCTTGTTTTAAAGCAAATGCCATATTATCAAAAACAGTCATATGAGGATATAAAGCATAAGATTGAAAAACCATCGCAACACCTCGCTCAGCTGCAATTATTTTATTTACAACTTCACCCCCAATAGATATTTCACCCTCTGTTATATCTTCCAGGCCTGCAATCATTCTTAAAAGAGTTGATTTCCCACAACCAGAAGGTCCTACGAAAACAATAAATTCTCCAGAGCGTATATCTAAATCTACACCATGAATAACTTCTGTTTTATCGTAATTTTTTTTTAATTGCTTTAAATTTACATCAGCCATAATTCGTTGAAAACTTTAACATTTTTATTACCGACATGCATCACTCATAGTCTTAGTTTAATTTAAAATTGCTTATAAATATTTTGAGAATTGCTTAAAGGACTCTTTAGGTGTTCTTTTATAATTTTTATAATTGACATGAACTAGTCCAAATCTTTTTTCATATCCAAATGACCATTCATAATTATCTAAAAGAGACCAGGCAAAATAACCTTTTAAGGGTATACCTTCATTGAGGCATTTTAAAACCTCATTCAAATGGAGTTGAAAATACTCTATGCGATCTTCATCAAAAACTTTATTTTTTGAAGAAACTAGATCTCTGTTTGCCATCCCATTTTCAGTAATATAAATAGGTATCTTGCTATCATACTCATTATTTATTCTTCGTAAAAAGTAGGTCAGTCCCTCTGGAAAAAACTCCCAATCCATATCTGTTTTTTTGAGATTACCTCTCACACATTCATAATTAACACCATCATCAGACTTATAATATTTTACAATTGATCGAGTATAATAATTAATACCTACCCAATCTAAACTTTGAGAAATAATTTTAAAATCAGATTCATAATTTGAGGGAAGGTGCGAAGACAATAACTCCATAGCTATTTTAGGGTAGGATCCTTTAAATATACAATCTGCAAACCAATCATTATAAATTGAATCAAATAATTTAGCAGCTTCAATATCTTGGGTATCTTGACTATAGGGTTCAGGATATTCATTATTTAACACAACTCCGATTTGGTGATTTCTATTAGAGCGTAAGGCTTGCACTGAAAGACCATGGGCCAATAAAATATTGTGCATAGTTACAGTGGCAGAAGATAAACTTTTTTTTCCAGGGGCGTGTTCGCCTAGATAGTGACTTAACCAAGAAACGCACCATGGCTCATTGATAGTAGCTATCTTTTGAAATTTATCTCCTAACTTCTCTGAGATAGTATATGAATAATCAGCAAAGCGTTTACATGTATCTTTGTTTTCCCACCCACCTAACTGATTAAACCGTACAGGCAAGTCCCAATGGTAGAGGGTAGGGAATGGCTCTAAATCGCACTCTAGAATTTCATCAAGAAGCCTATCATAAAAATCTAATCCTTTTGTGTTAATGGAATTATCATCATTTGGAAATATCCTTGGCCAAGAAAAAGAAAATCTATAAGCTTTAAAACCCGCATCTTTTATAAGTTTTATGTCATCTTTGAAATATTGAATATGATTGCAAGCATAAGCTCCATCAACCCCATTTAGTTTTTGTTTTGCAAATTCATCCCAAATTGACTTACCACATTCTCCAAAATTATTTCCTTCAATTTGATATGCAGAAGTGGCCACACCAAAGACAAAATCTTTTGGAAAGCTTTGAAGTATTGATAAATTATTCAAAGAGATTTTTTATTTTAGATATCCTAAATACTCTTTTTGAAATTCTAACATAGTATCTAGTAAAGACGCAGCTGCTTTGGCATTATCTACTACAGGGTCTGATAATAAAGCATAATAAGCATCTTGTTTTGATTTTTTAAGAACAGCTTCTGTTGTCATTTGGATAGCTCCCACTTGAGAATTTAATAATGCGCCAAATGATTTAGGATAATTTTCAATTTTTTTACCTTCAATTCCATTTTTATTTACAATAGAAGGCACTTCAACAACTATATCATTAGGAAGGCATTCAATAAATCCCTCATTAGGCACATTGACTGCATGCTCAATAGCATTTGCATCTGTCACGATATTTTCAATTATTGGAACTATTCTTTCGTGAGGCTTGGTATCATTTTCATTAAAAAATTGATCATAGCTATCATTATCGTAATAATTCAAACATCTTTTTTTATAATTTTCATAAAAATCTAATATTCCCTCATGATCTGCAACACTGTATGCCCATGAAAGATATTCTCCTATGTGGCTGTCTGTAGTAATAGGAAGATAACCATATTGATTATAAATTTCAAAAAATACTCCCCTCTCTGCTCCAGCTTTGGAATAAAAACCCTCATGATCATTTACGAGAGATGAGTAGTAATCATTGAATTTTTCTTTTATCAAAGGATACCCATCTTTTCCTGAGTCTTTGTATTTAGCGTACAGTAAAATACTTAAATGATTTAATCCCCCTGCCTCATAATCAATGTTGTCGATGCTTGTTTCAAGTAAAGTAGGTAGTTGACGTTCCATTGAAGCGATTTCATGACAAAGACCAACTATTTTCAAATTAGGAAAACGTGTTGTGAGAGCATGGCATATACGTTGCATTGGATTTGAATAGCTAAAAATGAAAGCATTCGGACAAATCTTTTCTATGTCTTCACAAATTTCTATAATGGCTGGAATTTGGCGCATAGCATGAAACAAACCACCAGGACCACCATTTTCACCATAGACTTGTTTGATACCGTATTGTAATGGAGTCTTCCAATCTTGATCCCATAAATCAAATCTTCTTCCAACTTCAATGGATATTAAGCAAAAATGAGCATCCTTCAGAGCTTCTTCCCTAGAAGTAGTAGCTTCAATTTGAAAATTTACAGCTAATTTTTCTTTATAAGAAAGGGCTATTTCATATGTATTTTTTAGGGTTTCGGGATTGATATCATGCAGAACAAGTGTTGTGCCTTCCAATATTTTAGATTTGAAGAAATCTCCTACAATTCCTAGTCCAAAGTTTGTGCTACCAGCACCAATAATTACTATCCTTTTACTCATTTTTTTCTCCTATAATTAACCTTTTACAGAACCAGCAACTAGTCCCCTTATAAAATATCGTTGTAAAGAAAAGAAGATAAGCAACGGCACACTCATAGAGATAAAAGCACCAGTCGTTAGAATTTCCCAATTTTCTCCTCTTGATCCCAGGAGCTCTTTTAGTTTTGCAGTTAAAATAATTTCACTAGGATTTTTATCTAAAAAGACTAACCCTACTAGTAAATCATTCCAGACCCATAAAAATTGTAAAATAAAGATTGAAGCAAAAGCTGGTATAGACAATGGAACAACAATTTTTATAAAAGTATCGTAATGAGTTGCCCCATCTACACGAGCAGCTTCCATCATTTCATTTGGCAAAGATTTTAAAAAATTCCATAGCAAAAAAGTTGTTGATGCTAAGCCAAAACCTGTATGTGCCATCCATATGCCTGGATAAGATTTTGCCGCCACTCCAAATAGTGCTCCAAAGTCATTATATAAAGATAATATGGGGATAAGAGACATTTGGAGCGGAACTACTAAAGAAGCAATAACAGTTGCCAATAATAAATCTCTTCCAAAAAAATTCATCCAGGTTAATGAGTATGCAAAAAATGAGCAAATTATTAAAGGTATTAAAGTTGAAGGAATGGCTACTGCAAACGTATTTATAAAGGCCTGTCCTAATCCTTCTTTAAATAGAACTTCTTTATAATTTTCAAATGTAAAAGAAGGAGGGCTTGATGCTGTAATGAAAATTCTTTTTCCTTTCTTTTTCTTAAATTTTTCTTTTGATTTCCATGAATAATTACCATCATTTTTTAATGTAATCTCGCTTTCATCTTTAAAAAGAGCAGTATCTCCTATTTTATATTCATTAATATTTTTAGAGGTGATACCAAAACTAGAGATTTCTTTTGGTTTTTTGTTTCCAAAGAGATTATCTTCGATATAAAAATAACCATCTTTTTCAAACTGGGCTTCCATGCCTTTAGTTCTGTAAATTTCATTAACTTCAGTGGTAATAAAAGATGTCCACCAGCCGCTAATAGCTAAAACATCTTTGTCTCTCAGAGAGCTTATAAAAAGACCAAATGTAGGCGCGATCCAAGCAACAACAAATAACAAAAGAAGTATTTGTGCTAAAATTGATGTAAATGTTAACTTTTTAGTCATGATTGTTGATCTTTTTTATGTTGATATAAGTTCCAGACCAAAATTGGAATAACCCCAATCATAATACAAAAAGCTAAAACACTTCCTCTTCCAGAGTCTCCGCCACCCCTAAACATCCAATCATACATTAAATTAGCCAAAACTTCAGTTTGCCATTGGCCGTTTGTCATAGCATAAATAATATCAAAAACTTTAAGAACTAAGATTGTAATAATTGTCCAAATTACCAATATTGTTTGTTGAAGATAGGGAATGATAATTGACCAAAATATTTTTAATTCACTAGCCCCATCTATTCTTGCAGCATCTAGTGTCTCACTAGGAATACTACGAAGTGCGGCACTAAATATTACTAGCGCTAAGCCTGTTTGTATCCAAATCATTATAGCCATCAAAAATAAATTATTCCAAATAGGTATCGTAAGCCATGCTTGAGGTTCAAATCCTAATGATGTAGTAATGGCATTTAACAGACCAATTTGATCGTCACCAGGTCCTCGATAATCATAAATGAATTTCCATATTACTCCTGCACCAACAAATGATATTGCCATAGGCATAAAAATAATTGATTTAGCGATTGTGCCCCACCAAATCCGATCAGCTAAATTAGCAATAACCAATCCAAAAAAAGTGCTCAATGTTGGAACAATTAATAACCAACCAAGATTATTTACAATGCTTCTTCTAAAATCTGGATCTTTAATGGCCCAAATATAATTATGCCAACCCACAAAATCTCTTCCAATTTTGTCATAAAAGCTTAAACGGATAGTTTCAAAAACTGGATAAATGATGAAAACAAATAAGACTATAAAAGCCGGAGCAATAAAAATAATAACTCTAATCGAGTTTTCAAATGCATATCCTTTTTTATTTACTCGTCCGTAATAATCTAAAATAAGATTTGATAAATGAAAAAATAAAACAAAACATAAAATCCCAACGAGTACTATTAAAGCCAGAGAAAAAATATTCATTAAGATTTATGATAATAGATTGTAAGGGCGAATAAAAAATATTAACTATTCGCCCTTTACTTTAAAATTTATTGACCGGCTTCCCAGCTAGCTTGAATCGCATCTGCAACTTCTTTAGCTGATTTACCATTTGTATAATCAACCATTCCAGTCCAGAAAGATCCAGCGCCTACCCAACCTGGCATTAGATCTGATCCGTCAAATCTAAAGGTTGTAGCGTTTTGAAGGATTTCATGAAGTCCTCTAAACGTATCACTCGCATATTTGCTAGTATCAACAAATTTATGAGGTGTTAAAAAACCACCTTTTTCCATAAATCTTTCATGTGCTTCTGGGTGCAATAAGAATTTCATAAATTCATTAGTTGCACCTTTATCATTGGTTGCAGTTAAAACAGTACCACCACCTAAAACAGGTTTTCCTAGATCTTTATCTGCGTATGCAGGGAAATAGAAGAAGTCATAATCAACACCTGCTTCTAAGCCCTCTGGAAAGAATGCTGGAATAAAGCTTGCTTGACGATGCATCATGCACTCTGCTGGAGAAGTGAATAATCCATTTGGTGAGTCTCTAAAGTCAGTTGTTGCTACTGCCTTAGATCCACCATTTACATAAGAGTCATTCAACGCAATTGAACCAAAGAAATCCATTGCTTCAATCACTCTAGGATCATTAAACTTCATGTCATTAGAAACCCATGCATCATAAGCACCTGGAAGGTGAGTTCTAAGCATAATATCTTCCATCCAGTCTGTTGCTGGCCAACCAGTAGCTCCACCAGAACCTAAGCCGATACACCATGGAGTATTTCCATCAGCAACCATCTGGTCTGTTAGTGCAAGAAGACCTTCCATAGTAGTTGGAACTTCATATCCATTATCTTCAAAGTTATCTGGTGAATACCAAACTAAACTTTTTACATTTACTCTGTAAAAAACACCATAGAAAGTACTCGCACCATAAGGATCGTCGTATGTTGAAAGGTTAATCCATGAGTCAGCAGATGCATAATTTTTAGATACTAAGTCTTTTACATCAGGTGTAAGAGATGTAAGGCATCCTGTAGCAGCAATATTTGCAGCTAGGCCTGGTTGTGGAAACACAGCTATGTCCGGAGGACTACCAGCTTGACAATCAATGTTAATGATTTGTTCAAATTCATCGGATCCACCATATTCAACAACTGCACCAGTTGCGTTTTCAAAAATAGAGATAACATCTCTAAAAGACTCATCCTCTGGAGCCAACCAAGGACCTAAAATAGTGATCTTCTCACCAGATATATCAGGACCTGAGTATGTGTAAGCGTGGGAACCAGCATTGGCAAAGTTTGAAGTAAACAATGACAGTGTCAAAATTCCAACGATTGTATTTAAGAGTTTCATATAACTCCTCCTTTTCATTCCTATTAATAGTATGTGTCTAAATTTTACCAAAACGTTTTGGTTGTCAATTAATATTTACTCTATATGCTATGCTTATATTGAATATCGTTAAATTAGCTAAGAAACTCAACCTTTCTCCAACTACTGTCTCTAGAGCTTTGGGTGGTTATTCTGATGTCAGTGAGACTACTAGAAAAAGAGTAAAAGAATTTGCTTCTAGGTATAATTACAATCCTAATCCCTATGCAAGTAATTTGGCGTCTAATAAATCAAACGCAGTAGGTTTTGTTATCCCGCTATATGGTTTAAACAACAATACTCTCAACCAAATTTCATATTTTAAATTTGTAGCTGGAATGTCATCTAAAATAAATCAAGATAATATTCTATTTTATATGTTGTTTGCCAAAAGCGCCAAAGAAGAAATGGACTCTTATAAAAAACTCATCGAAATAAATAAGGTAAAAAATATTATTATTCATAATGTTCAAACAGATGATGAGAGAATTGACTATTTAAACAAAAATAAAATTAATTTTGTGGCATGGGGAAGATCTAAAAATATAAATTACTCTTGGGTAGATTTGGATAATGAATTATCTACTGAACTAATAGTCGATCATCTTTATTCTAAAGGTCATCATAAATTTGCATTTATCAATGTCTCTGAAAAATACAATTTTGCTTATTTAAGAAAAAAAGGATTCAAAAATGGACTAAAAAAATATTCGTTAAAATTTTACTCTAACTTATACAAAACAACTAGCTTGGAAGACCCATCACATTCTAAAAAAATTACAATAGATCTTTTAACAAAAAATCCTGACCTTAAATGTATTATTTGTTCAACAGAATATTCTAGCGTAGGTGTCATACAGGCCTGTGTTGAGTTAGGAAAAACCATAGGCAAGGATATCTCCTTGGTTACATTCGATGGTCCAGTTGTTGAATCTTTAACTAACCCACAACTTTCGGCTGTTTCTCATCCGCTTGAGGAATTAGGCACAAATGCAATTAAAATCTTGATGCATTCAGAAAAGAATTTTAAACAAAGTTCATATCTAGTTACTCCTAAAATTATTGATAGGGGATCCGTACAATCTTTAATCAAATAAATTTGTGAAGTTCTGATTTATATTTTCTAATTAGTTCCTATATAATAAGTAATGAGTGAATCGACGCTTCAGCGAACCATTAGCCTTTTAGCTCCATTTTTATGGCCGAAAAATAAAATATCTATAAAAATTAGGGTTTTTTTGGCTATTCTATGCCTTCTTTTAGCCAAAGCTGCAAATTTAGGTACACCTCCAATTCTTGGATATGCTGTTGACTCGCTCACAGAGCTCTCTCAAGGCATAAATGTTTATATGCTTATTCCATTGGCATTAATAATATCATATGGAATTGCTCGAGTGGCAGCTTTAGCTTTTGGAGAATTAAGAAATGCTATTTTTTCTAAAGTGGCACAAAATGCAATCACCCAACTAACTTTAAATACATTCAAACACCTTCATTCTCTGTCTCTTCAGTTTCACCTTGGACGACAGACGGGAGCCTTAAGTAAATTCATTGATCGTGGCACTAAGGGAGTTAATTTCCTTCTCAATTATGTCCTTTTTAACGTAATCCCAACAATTATTGAAATTTTTTTAGTGGCTGGAATTCTCGCATTTATATATGGACTTAAGTATGCTTTTGTTACTCTTATAACAATTGCTTTATATGTCATTGTCACATTTTCAGTAACACAGTGGCGACTTCAGTTTCGTAGGCGCATGAATGCTGCTGATAATGCTGTTAGCACCAAACTTATCGATAGTTTATTAAATTTTGAGACTGTTAAATATTTTAATAATGAAGAACATGAGTATAGAAGGCTCTTTGAGTCTCTTGACCAATACGAAAAAGAGGCAATCAATAATCAGTATTCTTTAAGTTATTTAAATATTGCTCAAACAATAGTAATCATGACAGGCATCATCATTATGTTAAGCATGTCTGCATTTGATATCCGAGCAGGCAATCTTACTATTGGTGGGTTTGTGGTTATTAACGCTTATATGTTGCAACTCTACCAACCGCTTAATTTTTTTGGAACAGTCTATCGAGAAATTCGTCAATCTTTAACGGATATGGAAAATCTATTTACCTTATGGGAGGAAAAACCAAATTTAAGTGATATAGATAAAAATCTTTCTAAAACAGAAGAAGCCTCCATTCAATTTGAAAATGTTAGCTTTGATTATGATGAGAGAAGATCTATTATTAAAAATATTACTTTTAATGTACCTAATGGCAAAAAAGTAGCTCTCGTTGGTCCAACCGGAGCAGGAAAATCAACAATTAGCAGGCTTTTATTTAGATTTTATGATCCTAGAGAAGGAGCGGTTTATATAAATAACCAAAATATCAAAGAAATTTCTCAGCAATCTTTAAGAAAACTTATTGGTGTAGTTCCTCAAGACACTGTCTTATTTAATGACACTATTTATTATAATATTTCTTATGGGGACCCCTCTGCTAGTGAACAAGAAATTCATGATGCTGCAAAAAGTGCAGATATTCATAATTTTATAATTAATCTCCCCGATGGTTATCAGACAGTTGTTGGTGAGAGAGGATTAAAATTAAGTGGAGGAGAAAAACAACGCGTGGCAATTGCACGTGCAATCTTGAAAAACCCCTCTATCTTTTTTTTTGATGAAGCGACTTCTGCTTTAGACAGCACAACTGAAAAAGAAATTCAAAAAAACTTACAAGTGATTTCTAAAAACAAAACCACATTAGTCATTGCGCACCGTCTTTCTACGGCTGCAGATGCAGATGATATTTTAGTACTGAACAATGGTGAGATTACAGAGCGTGGAACCCATGAAGAACTTCTCTTAAAACAGGGAAAATATGCAGAGATGTGGAATAAGCAAAAATCTTCAGTTGATGCTGTACATGTTTAATTTTAAATCTTATCAGATGTACATTCTTGTTTTATTAGTTGTCTTAATTAATTTATTTGCTGCATATTATTATTATAATCATATAACAGGTCAAATTGATGAGGCACGTGTGTTGTTTGAAAAAACATATGGATCTGATACAGATTTCAATTCTATCTTTTGGTTATGTCAAAAAATTTTTATGGCAGTTCATTAATTTAAAAAAAACAAAAAAGCTTAATTAAAATGACTTTACCCCTAGTGTTTTGTCATAGTTTTGTATTTTTTTTGAATAGACTCAGGCCAAATAGATTTAATATATTCTAAAATAGACCAAACATCTTCATCACTAAGTTGGTCATTACCTTTCATTTTTCCTTTGTAATTTTCATTGTAAAAAGTAAGCCCATAACGGATAATATTATAGAGTTGTTCTTCACTGTGATGCCAAGTATGTCCCGTTCCATTGAGGGGAGGGGCATAATTATGACCATCTTCATCCAATGATGTTTTCCATTTTGGCTGACCTTGTAGATTTTCGCCATGGCAAGATGCACAATGAGTATAGTATAGGGCTTTTCCTAATTCTAATTTAGCACTGACTTCTTCCAAAGTTGTGTTAGTTGTATTTACTTCTTCTTGAGTATGTTTTGATTGAAATAAAAGAAAATAACTACCTATCAGTAGAACAATAATTATCAGTAAAATCAGCAATTTTTTCATTAAGCATTGATTTTTTTAAGGAGATCTTGAATTTCTGAAATTTTTTCATTTTTGTCTTTATTATTTTTTTTTATCGCATCAGTCACACAATGATCTATGTGCTTGTTAAGAATTTTATTTTCTAAAGACTTGATTGCTGATGTAATTGCTCTTGTTTGTTGCAAAATATCCATACAATATTTTTTTTCTACGATCATTTTTTCAACACCTTTAAGCTGACCCGAAATCCGATTAATTCTATGTATATTTTTAATATGGTCTGGATTTGACATACTATATATATACCCTATACTAGTATAATGTAAATATAAAAAAGAGGAGTTCATGAATTTTTTATCTAAATCATTTTTTTTATTAATTTTTCCATTAATTAGCTTTGCGGGCCCTGGTGATGATATTGGCAAAATTGGTGAAGCAAAAGATGTCCAAAAAGTAATTAGAGTCGAGATGTATGACAATTATTTTAAACCAGCCACTTATAAAATTAAAGCAGGTCAAACAGTAAAGTTCATTGTGGAAAACAAAGGCCAATTTGTTCATGAGTTTAATATTGGAACAGAAACGCAACACATAAAACACCAACCTGAAATGGCAGAAATGACCATGATGGGAATTTTATATCCTGAGTACATAGACAAGAAAAAAATGAAGGAAATGGCAAAGATGAATCCTTCTATGGAACACTCTCATGGCAACAGTGTTTTACTTGAGCCGGGAGAAAAAGGAGAATTAATTTGGGAGTTTTCTGATAATCAAGAAATTCTTGTTGCTTGCAACGTCCCTGGTCATTATGAAGATGGCATGGTGAACGAAGTAATAATTAGATAAAATAATAATTAATTGCATGACTACAGCTGTAGCTAATTTTCATTGGAAGTGTAAACACACATGGAAGCGTAGTGCTCATAATACAAAATGGTGTTTAATTGGTTGTGCTATTGGGGATTTGGGAACTATTTTATTTTTTCAAATGACCGGAATACCATGGTCAACCTTAGCCATCATGTCTCTTGCCATAATTAATGGCCTACTTACTAGCATTGCCCTAGAAACTTTTATTTTGATGCGGCAGGAATTTAATTTTCAACAAGCTCTAAAAACTGCGCTAGGTATGAGTTTTATT
>Ga0213860_10000529_pt1 | contig 15276 bp, 18 predicted proteins | sample PICome_3_FD_160118 | JGI IMG/M metagenome (GOLD analysis project Ga0213860, IMG submission 160118) | Coastal seawater microbial communities near Pivers Island, North Carolina, United States - PICO550 | ecosystem: Environmental > Aquatic > Marine > Coastal | place: USA: North Carolina...
CGTCAGAAAGCACTTGCTGCAGTGGAAACGCTGAAGTGAATTCCATAAAACTGGAAAAAAATTTCGGGCAAATTTTTGCCCGAAAAAGTCATCCAGATTTTTTCAATTGTTGATTGACATAACTATCAGATTTCTTGTATAGATTCTGTCTTCTAAAATCATTTACAAAAGACTGAAGGTATTCAGGTTTGAGGAGATAAATTTCTCTCTTCTTCTCATTCTCTTTACTAAACCATTCAGCAATGGTAACGGGGCGACAAACCTCGTTACCATTTTTTGTTTGTACGGCACCATCAATATTCATTTTGTGTGTGCCATTATAAAAAGTTTCATCTACGGTTAGTCCTTCTTTGTATGGTCCAATCTCATACGTTTCGTAGTGATGGATAGTACCATAAGGATTATCATATTCTTTTTCTAATACTTTATAGATCTGTCCATTTGTCATTGGCCAATCATACTGTGAGTTGACCATGTTATTGACAAGAAGGATCACCCAGTCATAAAACTGGTCACCATATGCTTTCTTCGCTACTTGATCGGGACGTTCTCCATCAACAATAGCATACTTCTCAAAGAGCACTACGTTAGAAAACACATCATCATTTACCTTGTATCTGCGAAAGAAATTCTTTGCAGTTACAAAGTCTGATTCTGAGAAAGGATATGTAATCGGTTTCTCATCATAAGAAATGTTAGGTACGAGTGAAAAATACATATTAGTTTACGTTAGTTCCGACTTCTTCTGAGAAACAGATCTTTGTTTCTTGGAAGGAAAGTGACAGTCCAACTGCTACTGGTTGACCGTCTTTGTATGTAGCATATGCTCCATCAGGAGTGTAGTTTACATCGACACTAGTCAATGCACACATCTTAAATTTTGGTAGTCTTGAGTTTTCTGCTGCTCCTTTCATGAATGAAACTTGTATTAGTTTTGGTACACCAATGAATCCAAGAGTTACTCCTTTGTTATCTGTTCCAAACACTTGTCCTGGTGCTTTAGTAGGAAGCATTGCTTTTTTGAATTGTTTGATCAACATAGCAACTTCTTTTGATTCCTTTTCATGTCTTGGAACTAGTTTGAAATTCAGTGAGAAGTTTCTCAATTGAACTCCACCAAATAAGAGTTCTGTATTTGGATTCAAGATTGCACCAGAGATACCACCAAAGATATCATCATAACTCAATGTGTCTCCTGACAATTTGCTAGTAGCAGATTTCACAATGGCAGCGCCTGCCAATGGTTTCATTTTATCTGTAAAATTCTTGAGTGTTGTGATAGCACCAGCAGTCTTTGCACCCATACCTTCCTGACCTAATGCACGGAGAGCATCAGTGCCAAGATTGCTGACTGCTTTTCCATCCCAGTTAGTCTTGAAACCAGTAGAGATATCTTCTGGCATGTATAACATAACTGGTTTGAAACCAGTAGAATTTGTGTATTCACCTGCTTGGTTGTAATCAAACGCTCCATCTGTTGCTGTTCTTTGATTACCATATGGTGGTTCATAATCTTTGAAGTTGAATAGAACATAGTCACCATCAACAGCAATACCACCTTCACCAGCACCAGGCATTGGATAACGATAAGCAGACCCTTCTGTTGGTCTACCAACAGGTTTCATTGATCCAAGACTAATTTTATACTTCGATGTTTTTGCATTGGATGCATCAATAATATCTTGATCTGCCTGCTGTTGTTCAAGAGTATAACCAGTCGCGTCAGCAATGAGACCAGTTGGTGGTGTGACTAGTTTCTTACCACCAAATTTACTCGGATCAAGTCCGAGTCCTTTATCAACCCACTCAAACGTTAGTTGTGGTTTGCCTTCAATTGTTTTATACCCAGTTATTTCATAGACATATATTTTACCTGCCCTCATGAAGTAGTCACCAACTTTCCATGCTTGTGCATTAGTTGATGGTTGTGCCTGTGGTGATTGCTCTTCTGCCATTATTTTGACATCTCTCTGGATTGTTTGGTGCCGTATCCTTTCACGACTCTTTGGCCTCTGATTTTATCGTAGAATGATTCGTCAGTCTCTTCCCATACCATTTTTTTATCTATCGGAAACACCATACCGTTTAGATCTTTTACATAATCTTCAGTTGGCAATAGAATAGCGGTATCCCATTCAGTTGCAGCAAGATCCAAAAATAAACCATCTACGTGTGCGCTTAGATATTTATGGAAGCATTTCTTCGGAATGTCAATTCTACCCTGCATCAATTTCTTTGTCGCGATAATTCTCTTCTTTGGTGACAAATAATGTAGGTTAGCACCCCAGAATTCATCCTTTCCTGCTGATTTGATGACATATACTAGTGGAAATCTGTCATAGTAAGGCAACCACTTCATTTTTGCCTTGTACTCAAACATATACATATGACCTGCTACTGTATATCTACGCAACTCATTAGAATCTTGTTCTTTAGCAGCACCTACTCTGTCTCTACGTTCGTCTAGGATATACTTACTGAAATTCTTTTTGTATGAACTTGCTTCTGACTTGACTGCATTACGATACCAAGCGAGAGATTTCTTTTCTCCTCCTGTTTTTGCAGAAACACGTTCAAATAATGTTTTGTATCCTGGGTCCTTGTTTTGTACATTGCGTTGGACCGACGCAAATCCAGTTGCCATTGTTCTATACTCCTAAGTGGTCTTCGGTTAGTATCAAGAAGTTCATCTGCCTGTCTTCACAATACTCACGAGCCGCTGACCATTTAGTTTGGTTTTTAGCGTATGTTAGAGCAGCATTACGGTAGGCAGCAGTCTTTTTGTTTTTATCATTCGGGGGTTTAGTCTGTTTCTTGGGTTTGATTTCGATAATGTATTTGGCGACTTTGCCAGTTTTTTCACGAACTTTAATATAGAAATCTGGGAAGTATCGTCTCACTTTACCATCGGGAGCACGGTAAGGTATAATTACCTCTTCACTCCCCCACTCCATTATCGAAGGATTATTATCACAGAACACCATGAACTTGCGTTCCCATAATGATCTATAGATAACACGAGTTGGATTGCCACGATACTTACCAGGATTTACAGGTTTGTAAAATCCAGAGTATGCCATAAATATAGAAGGACCAACATAGGTATTTAGCGTGTCAATCAACAGCTTCTTGTCTGCCATCTCCGCTAGAGGCGGAATGTCATACTCCAATAACTACATTGTTGCTTTTGAAGAGGTGCCAATTAGTTATCCTGGATTAGCGGAAGAAATTGAATTTTTCTGTGACGAAGCACAACTTCCCAACATCAATACTGCCACGGGAACAATCAATGGTCTGTACACTGGTTTAGGTGGTACAGACTATCCACATACTAAAGTCTTTACAGAATTGCAACTAGGGTTTATGCTAGATGCAGACTTGTCAATGCTAAAATTCTTGAATGCGTGGCATGGATCCATCTTTGAAGAAACAGGAACAGATGATAATAGAACTGTTAGAGTAAAATTTAGAAATGAGTATGCTGGTCGCATAAAAATTACTAAGGCGGAACAAGGTCCAGAATCTCCAACACAAAGAAAACCTATTACTTACGTATTAGAGAAAGCATATCCATATGCTATTGATGCTGTTCCTTTGCAGTTTGGTTCTACACAAGTTACAAAAGTAACGGCACAGTTCAAATATCAGAGACATTACACTATTAATAGAGATATAAAAGGTATCAAAGACGCTGAGATCCCTGCAAGTGGTGTTCTAGTTGGTGAAGTCAATACGGGACCAGGAATGTACACACAGCAGTGGTTGCTTCCTAGTGGTAAGATTATTGAGAAGCAAGGTAATAAAGTTGGAACAGGCACTCAACCAACTGTCAGGTAAAATCGACTTTTCGATTCCATGAAAGGGGGAAAATTTTTCCCGCTGATTTTTGGTCAAAAAAGTCGCGCTAAATATACATATGATATGGTCTAAACATTATGGCATTACCACAAGTTGTGCTTCCAACGTATGAGTTGGAAATCCCGTCTAACGGCAAAAAAATCAAATATCGCCCTTTTGTAGTAAAAGAAGAAAAACTACTTCTCCTGGCGATGGAGACAGAAGATGTAAAACAGATTGAATCTGCAGTAAAGCAACTATTGAAGGGTTGTATTCAATCTAGGGTAAAAATCGATGATTTGGCAATTTTCGATTTGGAGTATATTTTCCTTCAAGTTCGTGCAGTGTCTGTAGGTGAAATTATCGAATTACAGATTACATGCGAAGATGACAATAAAACAAAAGTTCCATATCAGTTGAATCTGACGACAGTAGAGGTAACCAAACCAGAAGGGCATTCTAACAAGATTATGCTATCTGATGAAATGGGACTGATTATGAGGTATCCTCAATTTGACACTTTTGTCACTGGATCGATTATTGGTGATACTCCAACTGCAAATAACGTAGTTGAGATTATTGCTGGTTGTATTGATCAACTATTTTCGGGTGAAGACGTGTATGATAGTTCAACTACCAGTAAAAAGGAGTTTGTGGAGTTTTTAGAAAGTCTCACAAATAGTCAGTTTGAGAAAATTCAGAAATTCTTTGAATCAGCTCCTAGACTGGAACATCACATCAAAGTGACAAATCCAAATACTGGTGTAGATACTGAACTAACACTTACGGGGTTAGCGTCTTTTTTCGGGTAGCACTCTTCCATAATAGTTTGGAAGGGTACTACAAAACTAACTTTGCTTTGATGCAGCATCATAAATATAGCTTGAGTGATGTTGAAAATATGATGCCGTTTGAGAGACAGGTATATGTTTCTCTATTGATGCAACATTTGGAACAAGTCAAACAACAACACGAAGCGGCAGCTAAACAACGATAATGGCACACGGATATCTAAACCCAACAGACTTGAGAACCGAGAGAAATATTCTTGGTGATATTGCTGGTGCTATCGGTAATAGAATAGGGCAAGCATCGAATATGGCACGCAGAGAGCGTGCATATGCTGAAAGTATCGCTGAAAGGAACAACACATCTCTAGATGAAGCTGGTATTGGAAGAGGACATTTCTTTCAAAGAGCACTAGGATCTACTTTTGGTGGAGATGCTCTTGCTAGAACTAGGGGTAGATTTGCTAAAAGTCCTGGAATGGGATTGGACCCTACAGGATCACAAGCATCTAGATTTAGGGGTGGTTTTGTAGATAGAGGTCGTTACGATTACTCTGAAGAAATTTTTGGTGCTCCCGCTAGTCCTGGTGGAGCATTAGCAACACTTTTTAGTAATGCTGGTGGGGCAGGAGCAAGTGTTGCTTCTAAAATGCTTGAATCTGGTCCATCAGCTATAAATCCTGAAGTTCTTGGTGGAGAGATTGCAAAATACCAAGGAACTAAAACAAATGCTGCTGGATTTACTGTTGATACTACAGCAACAGAAATCAAAGATATTGCTGGCATTCTGAACCAAATTGGTCAGATGATGGTAAGAACTAACAATTCTACCATTCAGGCAATTGATAGTGTACAGAAAGTAAATATAAAGGTAGTTGAAAGTGTCCAAAGTTTAGGACAACTACAGGTTGGTATTGCAGAACGTCAATTACAGCAACAAAGATTACTTGCTTCTGAGACAAATAATACTCAAGAGAAGATTGCTGCTAGACAGTTGGCAGCAGCAGAAAAGCGTAATTTTACAACTGATGATTTTAGTGGCAATATGGATCCAGAGGGTCTAAAAGACCCTAGTATGGGTGGAGGTGGAGTCTTAGGTAAAATGCTTGGTGGCATGGGCAACCTCCTAGACACTGGAATGAATATTCTTGGTGGTGGTCGCCGTCGTCGTGGAATTAGAGGAAGACAAGGATTCTCTACTGCTAATAGTGGAGATATTGGTGTTCGTGGAATGAATTTCCGCAACACTACCATGACTGGCAATTCTTTATCCAGAGCGAGAATTCGTGCTGGTACTGCTGGTCCAAACGTGTTTAGTACAGCACAAGATGATATTACCAAGAGATACGCTCAACGATATGGTGAAAGAGCTGCCACGAAGAGATTTGGTGCAGAAGCATTGCAACAAGTTGGGATGGGAATGGGCAAAGGCAGGATGCTGTCTAGATTCCTACGACCAGTTCTAAAAAGAGTTCCTTTAGTTGGTGGACTTCTTGACTTTGCTGTAAGTCTTGCTCTAGGTGAACCAGTTGGTAGAGCAGCAGCGAAAGCAGTTGGTGCTACACTAGGTGCTGCATTAGGATCTCTTGTTCCTATTCCTGGAGTTGGAACTATCCTTGGTGGTATTGGTGGCGACTTCCTTGGTGGTGCTGTATATGATGCATTAGCAGGTGGTAGTGATAGTAGTATGCCATCTGGTGCTGATGGTATGGTCTCCACTGGTCCAAAATCTGGATATCTATCAATGCTTCATGGTACTGAAGTTACTCTTAGTGGTAACAAGTCCAAGGAAATGAAAGCAATCTCAGAAAATATTGGTGAAGGAATTCTTGGAGCACAAAAGAAAAATAAGAGACTATATGGTCAGATTCAAGCAGCAGGACTTGCTGAATATTATGATAAACAGAATGGATGGCAAAAGTTCCTAGAAATGCTAGGTCAATTCTTCCCTAAATTTGAATTCAAATGGCCATGGGATAGAAAAGGTGGTGGTGGTGGCGATGATGATGACCCACGCGGTGGAAGAGATCCCGCTGGACACACACGAAGAATGTTGCCAGGTAACTACACTTTTGGACATGATTTACCAGCAACAAATACAGTCAGAGGACAAAATTATGGTGCTTCTAGAGATAATGGCACCAGACAACATGCTGGAACAGACTTTGACATCAGTGGACCTGATGAGACATTCTCATCACAAATTGGTGGTGAGGTAATTTATGCTGCCGATGCTGGTGGTGGATATGGAAATGTAGTTGATATCTACAATAAAGACCTAGGTGTTACTGAAAGAATTGCAGAAGCTTCTGAAATTCTCCCTGGAATCAAAGTCGGTGACAAGATTGAACCTGGAACTCCAGTTGTTAGAGGTGAAAATGTGGGACTTGGTGGTGTTATTCACTATGAAATTCGCGAAGGAAGAGCAGGGAGAAGTGGAAGTATTGAAGGAACTAAAGATCCTATGAAATTCTTGAAAGAGCATACTAAACATAAGAATGGTGTTCCTAAAAATCTAACCCCTAGCGGAGATCAATCATCTAATAATAATCCTGATGTTACTCCTCTAAGTTTTACCACTGGTGGATTAGATCCTAATAGTGCATATGCTCAAATACTACAGAGATCAGCACAGTTCGATGCGATGACTAGAGAGACACAACTACAACCAATAACATTCAATCTTGGTGGAGGGTTCAATAATGCTCAGGATAGTACAACATCATCACAAAATTCATTCGCTTTGGGTCTGGCATCAGGTGGTTCTTCGAGTATGGGAACCGATATGTTTACAACACTTGGTATTCAAGCTCTTAGATAATTATGAAAGCATCGAATCCAACAGACTTTGTACTTACAAAGGTCCTCATCTATCCTAATGGCGGGGCAAAACCAAAACCTATTACGGGATTGGTGAATTCTTTTGAATACGTAGAAAATATCACTCATCCGTTTGTATCAGCAAAATTAGAAGTTGTTGATAGTGCTGGCGTTCTCAACAGTCTTCCAATCCAAGGTGGAGAAAAGGTGGAGATTGAATGTGAGTCAACAGCATTTGAGGAAAAATTTAGATACGTATTTACTGTTTGGACAGTACAAAATAGATTTGCGCGTCAACAGAAACAATCCTATAATATTGGTTTGGTTTCTAGTGAGGCATTGATCAATGAAGTAACTAGGGTGACTAAACCATTGAGTGGCAATCCTGAGAGTATTGTTATTGATTTACTGAGAAATATTTTGAAGTCTGATAAGGATGTTTTTTCAGAGGCATCTAAATTTGAAACTAAGGTACTTCCAAATAGAAAAAGACCATTTGATCTTATCTCTGATGTTTCTCTAAAAAGTGTATCTCCACAATCAGATTATAAGTCAAATAATAGTTCAAATACTAATCAAACAGCACAGCAAGTAAAAGGAACTGCTGGATTTTTCTTCTGGGAGAGTAAGAGAGGATATAATTTCTATTCTGTTGATTCTCTATGTGCAGATGAAAAGAGTAATCTGAAGTCGGATAAGTTAGACCCCATTATTTGGGGTGAATATGTCGAGAGACTTGGAAATCAAGAAGAAGGAGATAATAGATTTCAAATCTTGGAATCTAATTTTGAGTCTGAGATCAATCTACTTTCTTCTCTGAGAAAGGGAAAATATTCATCGATGATGGTATTCTTCAACCATTCTACGGGACAATATGAAGAATATGTCTATAGGATCAAAGATAGTTATGACAACATGGCGCATCTTGGTGGTCAAGAAGGAATTACGTTGATTCCCTCAAATCAGATTGAATTATCTGATTATCCTAGTAGAATCATGTCTATATTCTTAGATCACGAATCATGGTATAATGAGTCTACACCTGCATCACCAGAACCAAAAGATGGTGGAACGTCACCTACTAAGTTCGCTGATTGGCAAAAGTTTTACGCAGCACAATCACTTGCACGATATCAGTTGCTACAGAATCAATTATGTACTATAGTGATTCCTGGCAATGGTAATATATGTGCAGGAGACAGAATTGATATTAGACTAGTCAATAAAGTTCCCACAGTCCTAGGACGGAAGGAACCATTTGATACTGAAAGCAGTGGCATTTATCTAATCAATGAGGTATCTCACGTCTATGACACCGTAGGTGGTCCTGGAGGTAAGTTCCTAACTACGCTTAGATTGATGCGAGACTCTTATGGTATGAAAGACAGACCGTCTAATCATGGTACTAAATAATTACTGGAGAATAATCTACCCATGGAAAGCATCGAACAGCACATTGAAAAAGACAAAGAGATTCTGCATGATCCAACCGTATCTCCACAAATGCGTCGTCATGTGGAAGAAGAATTGCATGACCTAGAAGAATATGTTGAGCATCATAAGAAAGAGATCGAAGAAGGAGATCATCATGACCCAACTGCGCTAGAACTCTACTGTGATCAAAATCCATCAGAACCTGAGTGCCTAGTTTATGAGGACTGATTGACATGGATCAAATATTATCCCAGTTGATCCCAACCCACAAAATTGGTAATGATGGTTTCAATTGGTGGGTAGGGCAAGTAGAGGGAACTGCCGCAGACGAGAAGAATAATAAAGGCGGATACCGTTTCAAGGTGCGTATCGTAGGTGATCATCCTCAAAGTAAGGAGATCCTTGATACCCCAGACTTGCCATGGGCAACTGTGATGATGCCAGTAAATGTGCCCTTTATGCCTGGTAATACAGGTGGGGGACATCCACAATTGGTTGTGGGATGCTGGGTACTTGGGTTTTATCTTGATAATGAAAAACAAAAACCCATTATCATGGGTTCTATTGGTCAAACTCCTGGAGCAACTACAGTAGTAAATGTTAGAACACCAGATACACTACCATTTACTACTGCTATTCCTGATAATGTAGATCCTGCTACTGATGGACAACCAGCAGGAGAAAATACAGAGGGTGGAGAGTCTGAAAACGCAAATACCAGCACAGGTGGACTTTCTGACGGAACAACAAACAGTGAAGGTAAACAGAGAGTTCCACCACCACTAAAGAAAGTACAAGGAATATCAGATGAGAAGTGGTGTCAATCTGTAGCAGATAAGTGTGATAACGAGGATCTATCATCAAGGACTAAAATGCTCCTTGGTGAATTTCTTGCAGAGATTCAAAGAAACAATGGAAATATTGGAACGTATCTGGTATCTCCTGTAAGTGGCACTATTGCTGATGGTGTTGGTATCGCTAGAAAGTATACCAACAAATTCATGAAAGTGATTCGTCATTTTGTGGCGAAGGTGAAAGGATTTGTTATTGAAAAACTCACTGCGGGTGTAAAAGATCTAATTCAAGCATTGCTGTACCCTGACGAAAAGGGAAATGCTCTAACACCTGTTACTGAATGGTTCAATAACTTACTGAAAGACCTTGGATGTCAGATGGCAGATCTTGGAGATCGTCTGGCAGATTGGTTGACAAATGTATTGATGGGATATGTCAATACAATTTACAGAGCAGCAGCATGTCAGGTAGACGCTCTAGTAAATGGTATTCTATCAAAGATCAATTCTTTGATGGAAGAGATCTTAGGCAAGGTTCTTGGACCACTACAAGACATTCTTGGTGCAATCGCTGCTCCTTTGAATATTCTTGGACAAGCAATTAACTTTGTACTAAAACTTCTAGGTATCTCTTGTTCTGGTCCTAATAACGAGTGTGCAAAGTATAGAAAGGTTTGCACAGATGGTGAAGAAGATGAGAAGAATGAGAAGAAAGACGACTTCCTAGATAATTTGCTATCAAGCATTGATAATCTATTCCCAGCAACTGGTGCTGATTACACTCAGTATGTTTGTGATGAGGCATATACTGGTAATAAACTATCAGCAACCACAGTTGGATTTACTGGTGGTGTTATAAAGCCTGGTGGCGGTGGTCAATCAACTAAGAAGAACAGAATCAGATACAATGTATCAGATATTATTGTAGAAGAAGGTTTTGACGCAGAGTTTATTGTTACTAGAGAAGGTAGAACAGATCTCGCTTCATCTGTTAATTACAAGACTCTGAAGAAAGGAACAGCAACTCCAGATGAGGATTTTATACCAGACGAAGGTATTCTGGGATTTGCTCCTAATGAAACAGAGAAAACCATTAGTATCAAAACAATCTACTCTCAGCAAAAAGAAGTAGATGAAGATTTTTATATCAGACTAACTAAAAACTCTCCTTCAATGGGTAGTGGCATTGCAACAAACTTCGTTACTAATGTTGCTAAGTGTACTATTACAGAAAAGGATGTGAAAAAACCAGGATCACCATATAATCCTATTCCTGAAAATCCATTTGATGATATTGATGAAGTATTCCCACCAGATGTAATTGATACTCCACCTGATGATAGTGGTGAAGGAGATAGTGGAACAGAAACTACTATTCCAACATACACTGTAATCGCAAACAGGAGTACATGTCCAGAGGGTGACTTTATCGTATACACTATTACTACAACTAATGTAGAGAGTGGCACTATTCTCTATTACACCTTATCAGGTAATGGAATCACTTCTGACGATATTATTGGTAGTCAGATGACTGGAGAGATTTTCATCAATGAAAATAGTGCATCAGTAACTGTTGGTATTGAAGAGGATGGCGTTGTAGAAGAGGAAGAGGTTCTTAGATTTACTCTAAACGGAACAGGAGCATTTGCAGATGTTCTGATTCTTAGCGATGCTGCTGATTCCGATCCAGAAGACCCAGGAGAATTTGATGAGGGTGAGGGAGATCAGGATGAGACTGACCCAGCACCGTTTGTACCGCCTACTGTGGACCCTGACAAGATCGTTACGGACCCAGACGGTGGAATCATCGAGATCCCTGTAGATGACCCTGGAGACCCTTGGGCAGAACCACCATACGTTTTCGTTGGTGGCGAAGGTATTGGTGCTGTTGCAACAGGATTGCTTGACGGTGATGGATATCTTACGGAGATTCGTATCAAGGCACCTGGATATGGATATAAACTCAATACAACAGATACCAATGGTCTCCGTTGCATTATTGATGACTTTACTTTGATTAGACCTGGATTTGGATATACTTATAGTCCAGATGTTTATGTCGATGGTGAACTTGGTGTCGCTGAGGCAGTCATCAATGAAGATGGATTTGTTGTTGGTGTTAGAATCAAAGACAGAGCACGTACATTCAGTGAATTCCCTGAAATCAAGGTTATTGGTGGAGGTGGATATGGTGCTAGAGTATTGCCATCACTTGTTTGCCTAGATACAAAACAACTCACAACTCTTGGTTCTACTAAGATTGGAACTGGTCAGTATATTGATTGCCCATAATGACATTTGCACCTAAACAGTACCCAACAGGTATATTCAAGCAAACAACTCCTGACGAATCACAGGAGTTGAGAACTACTCCCAGATTCAATACATGTTGGAAGGGAGCATTAGCACGTTCTGAAATTTATGAGAGAATGATGCCTGATGGTATCACAGGAACTCTTAGAATTGATGGTCCTGGTTCAGATGCAGGATTTATATCAATGCAATCAAACGGTTCGATCATTATAAGAACTGGCACAAGGAATGTTGAGAAAGGTCCTGGTAGTGGTAGACTAAACATCCACAGCGACGGTGGTTTGCAAAAACATGATCATCTAACCAGAATCGAGTATAATGCTGGAGACACTGGTGAAGAAGCATGTAATATTATTGCATACGGCGATGTCGTTGAGGACGCCGTTGGATCGGAAAGACATATCAAAGCACAAAAGATTGTCATTACTGCTGCAGAAGAGTTGTTCCTAATTGGAAAGTCTCAAGTCTTCATACAAGCAGGTGCTAACGGTGGTGGAACAATCTCAATGAATGCTAGTTCTGTAGAACAAGTTTCTAACAATAGCAAAGAGGTTATTATTGGTCAAAAGATGACAGTTGGTGCAGGAGAAGAAACTTCTGTCCAATTTGATCCTAGAGCATCAGTAAACGTTGTTTCTCCTGGTCATATCAATCATAAGATTCTAGGAGACCTAAAACAATGGGTTGGTGGAGTCGAGCAACATTATATTGCTGGTAAACCAAGTGTTCCACCTCTTATCAAAGACAGAACTGATAGTTACAGGGTAGAAACTCTGTTGGGAAATACTTCTATCAAATCTGTAGCAGGCAATACAAGTATCCGAGGACTCCTGGTATACCTGAATTGATAAAAGTAACTAATGTTACTCATTAGATATCCGAACCCAAAACTGGCACAATGGGGGTTGATTTCTGGATCAAACCCTGATAAATTGTATTCATGCGATGGGGGTCTAACCTCATCCAACATCTGCGGGTAACCACTCCGCAAGTAAACACACAAAAGGAAAACAAAAATGATCAAAACTGCTTTTGCTGCTGCCGCAGCTGCTACTGCTTTTGCTGCTCCCGCTGCATTTGCTGGTCCCTACGTTAACGTAGAAACCAATGCAGGTTGGACGGGCGCTGACTACACTGGTGCCGCTACAGATTTCCACGTAGGCTACGAGGGCGCTCTGGGCGAATCTGCTTCTTACTACGTTCAGGGTGGCGCTACCCTCGTCTCTCCAGATGGTGGCGATTCTGACACCGTTCCTTCTGGTAAGGCAGGTCTTGGTGTTGCTGTAACCGATGCACTTGGTGCATATGGTGAGGTCTCATTCGTCGGTTCAGGTGATGAAGATATCGACCGTGGATACGGTGCTAAAGTCGGTTTGAAGTATAACTTCTGATTTTAGATACATGATCAAGGCACCTTCGGGTGCCTTTTTTTATGTCTCTAAATAATTACATCTGATTTTTTATTATGAACTACAAACCATATTCGCCAGAATGGCATCGATGTAGGTATCTAAAAGAAGCAATCGATAAGTATCTTGATGATTATATTGACAATGATGTAATTATCAGGGATATTACAGACATCCTCTCTGCTCGCTCTGAGCGGGCATACGAGGAATTTACCCGCCTAAATGATCTAGAAGAACGTTTGAGGGACTAACATGCTTTCTACACAGTACAGACTCCGCCTGGAGTTCATCTGCAAAAAGATTGCAAACAAGGAGGAAGTCAAACTAGATGATATGATCTGGGCAGAAAAACTTGCCAAGGCACATACAACTGCTAGGGACTGGTTGAAGCAAGCAAGGAGACAAGCTGCCCAAGACATTGAGGAGGGCAGCATGGATGATTTTATGAATAGGATGGGATTAGGTGACCCCGACCCATCCAATCATAAAACGGGGTTTGATGGCGCAGATGACATCAATGATTGGTTCCAAAGAGATAAACCTGACGATTGGAGGCAGCGTGACTAATGACTTTTTAGATAATCTGGCAAACCACCAGTATCAGAAGATGCATAAAAGTGAGTTTGAAAAGATTACTCCTGAGACATATGAAAAGATGAACGAGGAGTTTGAGGAGGAAGGACTTGCTTTCCGAATCAATGTTCCTACTCAACAACAAATTGATGACTGGAGGCAGCGTGACTGATACTACTAATCTGAACATTGCCAAGAATTTGGTTGAGAAAATCGAAGAACTCTTGGATGGTGGCAAAGCACATTACTTTGAGTGCTCTGACCGCACTACACATCACAAAAAGATTGTGATTGAATACGACCACACATCGAAAAATGACAAAGACAGCAGTAATTTACAGTAATGGTAGTCAAGAATGCGAACGCATTGCACAACTCTTGAGAGCACTACCAGAAGTGTCTGAATTTCACAAGTATGAAGTTGGAAAACACTTTGAACAGCATCAGTTTGAGATGGAATTTGGGGGAGATGCTACATACCCCCAGGTTTCTTTAGGCAACAGACACCTAGGCAGCATGAAAGAAACATTAAATTACCTGTCAAAGCACGGAATGCTGTTGTGACAGGGGATTGACAGGATTCCAGAAACTCAGTATAATAACTATGTCAGAGTTTCAGATGGGTAATGGCTTTAGGTAATCAAGTGAACGAGAGTCTCAATGAGGCAGTAAGTCACCTTCGCAACGCTCTGGCATTCGCTGCCAGGGGTGAACGTCCAGTTACATGTACACAAATTGCTAAACTAATTAGCGATATCGAACATATCGGTTCTTTTGATAGTATTATTGACAAGTTAGAGGAGTATTCCAATGAAGAAGACGCTTAAACGTGTAGATAGCAAAGGAAGGGAAGAAATTTGGGAATGGGAGGAAACTCCAGAACTCAAAGCATGGATCAAGAAACAGTCAATTACTAAATTGCACGTTCCTCCAGTTCGTCCTACGTAATGATTATAGAGTCCTTAGGGACTCTTTCTTATGCAAGTGTGGCGGAATAGGTAGACGCATCGGACTTAAAATCCGCTGATTGTAAAGATCGTGCGAGTTCAAGTCTCGCCACTTGCATAACATGTTAAATACTATTACCAGGAATTCCTGACAATAGAGCATATGACTAGAAATCACAAGTACACCATCAGCAAGAAACATGTCTTTGTTGACAATGAACCAGTCCTGATGTATTATATCGAAAATGTGCCATTTGCCTTTGATGTTCTAGAGAAAGAAGAAAAAGAGGACAAGTGGATATTGTCAGAAGCAGCAATGAATCAAGAGTATGCATTAGAAGATATCTTCAAGTATTCT
>Ga0213860_10000530_pt1 | contig 15275 bp, 5 predicted proteins | sample PICome_3_FD_160118 | JGI IMG/M metagenome (GOLD analysis project Ga0213860, IMG submission 160118) | Coastal seawater microbial communities near Pivers Island, North Carolina, United States - PICO550 | ecosystem: Environmental > Aquatic > Marine > Coastal | place: USA: North Carolina | collected...
GTGAGAAAATGTATGATAAGGGGTTCGGTGGGCCGGTTGATCGAGTTCAGGTAGCGCGTAATCTTGTATTACACGCACGAGCAATGAACACGGTATCCACAAACTTAGATTTCGCACAACACCGATTGGTCGTTTCGGATGGACTGTATGAACCATTCACAGATTTCACTCGCGACATCAAAGAGAGTGCAGGTGGTTTTAATGCAGAACGACGATTCGGTCGAGGTATAGGGTATCAGTTAATCGATCGAAATGGCAAGAGTGATCCCAGAAAAACATTCGACCTTGCAGTCTTCTGGAAAGATTACATAGACTACAATGAGTTGGAGTTGGCATACGACACCTTTGATCCATCCGGAGAACTCACTTCATCGATTCTTCTCACAATGCCAGAAGTACCAGAAGATTATACGGTGCAGTTCAGTTATGGTTTGAAAACAACTTTCAATGGAGCACTCCAAGCAACAAATGAGTTGTTAGAGATATTGCCCGACTGATATAAATAAAAAGAAAAGGTTTCATTGATGGCAAAGGTTTTTTCGACAGAAGATGTCAAACAGAATAACAGCATTCGCGTATTGCGTGAACGCCTATATTCTGATATTGACTTGACACTCGATGCTAGAATCGCACCGGAGTTCTCTAGTGGTGACGGTGATGTTCTTAGAAAGACTGACCTTGCTTCAGTGAAACAGTCTATCAAGACATTGTTGATGACAAACCGTTATGAGAAACCGTATCGTCCAGATTTTGGTGGCGATCTGGGTGGTTTGTTATTTGAATTGATGGATGAGAACACCGGTGATCTTATGATCAAGCGGATCAAGACTGCAATTCAAGCATATGAACCGCGAGCAAAGGTACTGGATTTAAAAATTACTGCAAATCCAAATAGTCAAGCGGTAACTGTATACTTAGAGTTTCGAGTAATTAACACACAGTTTTCGGATACTCTGCGAATCAAACTGACGGACACGCCTGTTGCGGCAACTCCCATTTTGCCTGTTACACCGGATGTTGTACCAGATGAGATTTTGAAAACAGAACAGAACGAACGACTGCTGACATTGGATAATGTTCTTCTTAGAACTGACGAACTAGGTCTTGTGGATGGTGCAATATTGACAGTACCATTTGAGGATCAACTCTTATCGCAAGACGAACAAGTCTTGATTGTAGAACAATCGTAAAGGGATAAAAAATGGCAACCACCATAAAATCTACAGAACTTGACTTTGACAATATCAAAAATAATTTGAAATTGTTCTTAGCACAAAAGGATCAATTTGCTGACTATAACTTTGAAGCGTCAGGTTTGTCAAGTTTACTTGATGTTCTTGCATATAATACACACTACAATGCATTGTTGGCAAACTTTGCACTGAACGAGTCATTTCTGTCTACTGCACAACTACGATCATCTTTGGTCGGTCTCGCGAGTTCGTTGGGTTATGTGGTAGGTTCGCGAATTGCATCAAAGGCAGTGCTTCGCATGTATGTCGATTATTCTGCGGAAGTATCTGCACTGAGACCAGAGTCTCGTACTCTACCAAAAGGAACTCAGTTCACATCAACCGTTGATGGAAAAACATTCACCTTTAAGACACGAGATGTATTAGTTGCACGAGACGATGGAAACGGGTTGTATTATTTTGCGGTCAACAATAACACGAATGTTCCAATTTACGAAGGCACATCTAAGACCAAAACATTCATTGCAGGCCCAGCCGCAGAGAACGATTCGTATGTTATTCCAGATGAACGAATTGATCTTGACACAGTCGAAGTAAGGGTGTATGATGATGTGACTACCTCTGCATTTACTACTTACACAAATCTTAATGTCACAACAAATATTTCTGCGAATTCAAAGTTGTTCGTTATCAAAGAAACACCGAATGGTTTTTATGAGTTGACTTTCAGTAACGGTTCACGACTTGGTCTGTCACCGTCGAGTGGCAATAAGATCGAAGTCATATACGATGTGGTTGCAGGCCCAAATGCAAATGGATGTCGCACATTCGAAACCAACACTCTCGTCGACAACAAGGTTCTTAATATTACTACGACCACACAATCATCGGGTGGATCACTAAAAGAGTCTAATGAGTCGATACGAAAGAATGCACCTTATCAGTATGCTTCTCAGAATCGTGCAGTGACGGCAGAAGACTACTCAGCACTCATTCTAAGAGAATATGGCAACAACATCACCGATGTGAAGTCGTGGGGTGGTCAGGACAATGTGCCACCAAAATACGGGGTTGTTTATGTTTCATTAGTATTCAACACAACCGACGCAACCGTGATAGCAGATACGAAGGACAACATTCGAAGTTTGTTTGGTGCTCTTGCGGTTATCTCATTTGATGTAGATTTTGTTGATCCTGTTGAAACATTCATCGAAGCGAATGTGTTCTTCCAATTCAACCCTAACTTGACATCGTCACAACAGTCAATTATAGAGAACAATGTCAAGAACACAATGGCAACTTTCTTTGATGATAATCTGGGCGATTTTGATCAATCATTCAGACGATCAAATTTATTGACAGAAATTGATGATACTGATCCCGCAGTACTTTCGTCTCGCGCAGTGATCACCATGCAACAAAGGTTTGTACCGGTTGTTGGGTCAGGAAATTATACCATAACATTCCCAACTTCACTAGCACAACCAGACGACGAGAACTATGTCATCACTAGTGAAAATTTTAGATACAAGGGCAGTATTTGTTTTCTGCGAAACCGACTGAATTCAAATGTTTTGGAAATATATAATGTTTCGACAGGTAGACTTGCGGTCGACAATATTGGTTCGTATGATGCGACAACTGGTGTGTTAAATTTAGAAGAGTTTGTTATTAGTTTAATCAATGGCACATCTGTTAAGATTCGTGCAGTGCCAGCAAACCAATCAACAATTACGCCTTTGCGAAACAATATTCTGAGATATGATGCCGAAGAATCTCGATCTACTGCTGTATTGAGTGATACACTATAAATAATCTAACTTAGAGAGAAGATAAATGCCTAGTTCTATAACAACCGTCTCGAAAAAAACAGTATTAGACCTCTTTCGACAAGATCTCGAAAGTGACGACGCTGCATACTATGCCGCTTTTTCGAGCGCAGATTCCTCAGAAAGTGGTTTGTTTGGTCAAAATCAATTTCGAAATGAAATGAATTTTATCAAGGTTGTGAGTGGAAAGTCATTCGTCGTACCCAATAATACTTGGACATCCGGTACAGTATACAAACAGTATGATGACAATGACGATGATCAAACATTGTTTTATGTGATCAACAGTTTAAACGAAGTGTTTCTTTGTGTGGAAACACCAAGAGATGCTGACAATGGGTATGTCGAACTTGCATCGGAAGTTGAACCTACGGCCGCTTTAGCGACTTCTTATAATTCGACAACAAAGACATTTAAGACCAGTGACCGATACTTATGGAGATATCTGTATAAATTAACAGGTCTCGCAACAAGCAGTTTCAAAACTCTTGACTATATGCCGGTTCAAAAGATTGCAGCTGCATCATCGGTTGTTGAATTAAATCAACAATTCTCACTACAGGAAGCGTCGGTACCAGGCCAAATCATCAATATCGCTATCGATTCAGGCGGCACAGGTTATACATTCACACCTCGTATCACAATCAACGGAAACGGAACTGGTGCTTCATTTGTCGCAACAATCGAAGATGGAAGTATTGTCAGTGTTACTGCTGATTCTGATGGGAATAGAAACATATCACATGGTTCTGGATATAATTTCGCAGAACTAGAATTAAGTGTTGAGGGTGATGCATCCTTACGCGCAGTTATGGGCCCAATTGATGGAGTCAATGCTGATCCAGTAGAGACACTGAGATCAAATCAAATTATGATTCAAACAAAAGTTGAAGATGATGAGAGTGGCGCTATTGTTGTTGCAGACCCCGTGAATGATTTTAAACAGGTCGGACTGCTTCGCAACCCCAAAAAGAATACAACTGATTCTGACTTTACCGCTTTCGCAGGAAACTGTATGAATTATTTTGAACTAACAGATCCGAACGGTACATTTGCTGCGGATGAATTGTTTACTGCTCCATCCGGTGCGACCGGTAAAACTTATTGGCACGATACAGTATCGTCTCCCGATCGATTATATTACACACGAAATCACACAACCGGATTTAAATCATTTGAGGCAGGTGCAGACGACATTGATGGTGAACTAAACACTGCATCCGGTTCTATTAGTGCCGATGTTGCACCAACTGTTAATCGATACAGCGGTCAGTTATTGTACATAAATAACCTTGATAACTCAATCGATCGAACTTCAACACAAACCGAAGACATTAAAATTGTCATTGATCTAGGATAAAGGATAAACTATGGCAACCACATTTACATCCGCAACTCTTAACGGTAGTTATGATGATGACTATGATGTTGATAAGCATTTTCATCAAATACTGTTTAACAGTGGACGGGCCCTACAAGCACGAGAACTAACGCAGTTGCAGACTATGATCTATCAAGAAATTGGTAGGTTTGGTCGTAACATTTTTAAAGAGGGTGCGGCAGTTTCTTCTGGCGGAATGTCTATCAATTCATCATACGAATTCCTTAAAGTTGCTTCCACTAACTCAGGTGGAGAATTTTCTGACATTCCGGTAGGAACCATCTTTGAGGACGCTGGTACTTTAGTTCGAGTCAAGGTTTTGCAGGTGGTTCGTCGAAACACTGCCGCAGGATTCACGAATGATACATTGTATGTGCAATACATTGACGATGGTGAACAGGCGATTGCAGGAACACCTACTCGATTTGCAGATGGTATCACTCTTCTCGATCGATCTGGTACTGGTTACGAGTTGGTTCTGGAAGAAAGTAATGCAACTGGGCGCGCATGTCGATTCGATGTTGCGACAGGTGATTTCTTTGTCTTGGGTAGATTTGTAAACGCATCTAAACAGACTATTATTCTGAACAATTATGCTCAGTCTTTTACTGGTACGGTAGGTTTTAAAGTAACTCAAGAAGTTGTCAATATAGGAGATGATGCTTCTCTTTATGACAACACAGGTGGTATCACTAATACTGCATCGCCTGGAGCTGATCGATATCGTATTTCTTTGACATTGATCGATAAAGCAAACACTACTGCCGATGATACATTCTTATTCCTTGCTAATGTTGAAAACTCTAAAATTGTAGAGAAAGTCGATGAAGCAGATGCATATAATAAGATCAATGATGTGCTTGCACAGAGAACTAATGAAGAGAGTGGCGACTATGTGGTTGAACCATTTAGCATTCATTATGAAGATGCTGTGGCAGGAGATGAAAACCTAGAGCTCATTATATCAAGTGGCAGTGCCTATGTCAATGGTTATCGCGTAAATAATCCATCTCCGATCAAATTAAGTGTTCCTCGCCCCACTTCAATCGAAACCTTTGCAAACGATGTGGTGCCTATCGAATACGGCAACTACTTCCTTTCGGATAGTGGTCAGGGTATTGCGTCACTCGATTACGAAGTGTTTAACATCACAAAAGAATCACTTCCTGCTGCAAATTCAAAACCTACATTTGGAACATCTGATATTATCGGATCATGTCGAGTTCGTTCCGTAGAAAAAATTAATAGTTCCGGAACTCCACAGATCGATGGATCTACACACAAAGTATTTGTGTTTGATGTCAAAGTAAACGACGGAGAGGATCTGGGAACTGCGACAGCAATCGGTACATCCGCAACAGAATTCTATAGTCTGAGTAGAAACTCAGTCGAAGGTGGTGGTTCGAATACACGACTGTTTAACACAGCGAACAACGATCTATTGATGCCACTATCACGACCGCGTTTACAGTCCCTCGCGTCTGGTTCTATTCTATTGACTGTACAGAGAAAGTCAGCATCTTATACTGCTGCAAGTAATCAGATCGACATTTCATCTGAAATCTCTGGTCTCACTAATCCAAGTTTTGTAAACAAGTCTCTGTGGATCGTTTCTAGTGCTCAGAATTCCTACGAGACATTCACAAATGCTGAAAACTTGAATGGCGTCATTACAGGTCTGACGGATGGTATCGATTACGAAGTCTATTACTATGTTCAATATGACGGTCAGGTTCGATCAAAGACACTTTCGGATGAGACTGCAACTCTAAGTCGTATCGATAGTGAAGGTGTAAGTTACTATAAACTAGACCACTACGATATCTACGATGTTGATTCGGTAAGAAACACAAACAGTACCGGTATCGATATGTTGGGTAGTATAACACTGGATGATGGTCAGAGAGATAACTTTTATCAACGCGGAAGATTGATCGTTGATACCATCGATAGTGCTCCGGCTGAAGTCTATGTTGCCTACTCTCGTTTCCAACACGCAGTTACCGGCGATTTCTTTGCTGCTTCTTCTTATCCAACAGATCTTGCATATGGTGACATTCCTACTCATGTGAATAAGCGTGGTCAGGAGATCAATCTATTCAACTACCTTGATTTCAGATCACCAAAAGATGATCAGGATCTTAATGACAACGGCACATTCGCGACAAATACAATTAATCGTCTACCCAGAACTGGTGACAACATCACGGCAGACATCTCATATTACCTACCTCGTGCAGACAAATTAATTCTGACACAAGAGGGTGAGATGCAGTTGTTGATGGGACAACAGTCAGTGAACCCACAGTTCCGTTCGACACCCGAAAATGCAATTGATCTTTATAAGATTCTGATGAATCCTAATACGATTGATGAGACCGATCTGACATGGTCAGCGATTGAACATCCTCACTACACAATGAAAGATATCGCACAATTAGAAGCGAAGGTTGATCGTTTAGAAGAATATACGAAATTGTCCATCACAGAACTTAATGCACGATTAGATCGTGCGTTAGATAGTGATGGCGTTGAGAGAACAGAGATCGCGACAATCAGTGATGATGCAAGTGATCAGACAAGAACTGACACTAACAACGATGACCACTCAAGTTCAATTGATCCAGAAGGTCAGGTCATTTTACCAGAATGTAATGAAAACAATGTTAATCTGATCATCGATAGTGATGCGTCAGCAGGTGTTGTTAGAAAGGGTGACAATGTTTATCTTGCATACTCTGAAGAAGAGTGGGCATTCCAAGAACTCGCATCGACATCGACTGAGGTTAACCCATTCGGAAATGCAACTAATTTCGCATCTCTCAAGATATCACCTAGTAGTGATGATTGGAAAGAATCGTATGAACGCGCAACTCGCGTCATCGAAGGTAACAATCGTCTGGATGTCAAACAGGCACAATTGTGGAATAACTGGCAATGGAACTGGCAGGGCCGCAGTGTAGATGAATCAGAACCCGCACCAAAGGCAGGCGGTTATTTCGGAATTCAGTGTGGTAGTGGATCACAAGCTGCATCTGGTTACACATATGGTAGTCAGGAAAAATACTCTACTTCCGAAACTGTTTACAATCGTCCGACATCAAGTCCCAAACATGTTTCACGAGTAGTCGCATCGGATACTTTGCGTAAGCGATATGGTAACCGTTATGTTGATGCTGCTCTTGTACCTTGGATTCGTTCTCGAAAGGTTTACTTCCATGCGAAGGGTCTGAAACCAATGACAAAGATGAACCCATTCTTCGATGGTGTCGACATGAGTGATTGGGTTAAGCAAGAAACTTTCGTCAAGTGGTCAGACAGAACAGACGGTGATATTGGAAACCAGTATGGTTACTATTCATTGACTGAACACCCCGATGGAAAATCAGAACTTATCTCAGATGAGAATGGTGAACTCCAAGGTTCATTGTTTATTCCATCGATTCGCGAACGCCGAAAGATGGGATTGTTCGGTAAGAGATTCCGTCGTGTGGATGGAACTCTTGGTCTGCGTTTCCGTGCGGGTATTCGCGAGTTCATGTTGTTGGATATCGATACACCAGATTGGGAACAGGCAGGTAGTAAGTGTTTTAACTACTACAGTGTTCTAGGTTTCGCACTCAATCTTCTTCGTTGGAGATGGTTACGATACCCACAATCGACTGTACCTTACTCTTATCTGAGTAAGCGTGCACCAGTATATTCTGCAAAAGAAATCAAGGATCGACTGGACAAACTCGCTTCAACTGGAATCAACATTATTGATCCTCAACTTGCCGGTCAGTATGGTGCTGAGACTACGCCATTAACAAACGCAAACTTATCGACTATCGATACTAACAATACTATGTCGACGGTTGTTTCTGATTATATCACAGTCAATCAGAACCAGCAAGCGTCTTCTACCGTTGCTCCAACAAATGCACGAGAGAACCCACTTGCACAAACATTCTATGTCGACAATCCTTATGGTCTGGTTCTCACGAAAGTCGAACTATTCTTCGAAGACAAGGATGATGGTGATCTGCCAGTTTCTATTCAGATTCGTCCGATGGAAAATGGTAAACCATCTGAAGACATCATTGTACCAGACTCTCAGGTATTTGTAAACCCCGCTTCTGTTACAACGACATCTGGTTCACCAACACTATCTGAAGTTCAGGGTCGAGGTACAGACTTTGTCTTTGAGGAACCTGTATATCTTCAACCTTGGCAACATTACGCAGTTGTTATTCAGTCTAACTCAACCAAGTATAAGGTTTACACTGCGAAGACACAACAACCAGTGCTCGGTTCTACTGCTCGATCAGTCACAACACAACCGATCCCAGGCTCTTTATTCTTACCACAGAACGGTACGACATGGCAAGAATCTAAAGATCAGGATTTGATGTATCGATTGACTCGCGCCAAGTTCGACGGTGGTAACGGTAGTTTAATTCTTACCAACGGTGATGTTCCAAACTTGGAGATCGGCGATGATCGATTGTACACAGCAAATTCTAGCAACTCTTTGGTGGTGGTTCGAAAGGATCACGGATTTGAGGTGGGTGATCAAGTCACAATTAGTGGCGCAGAAGCGTTTAATGGCGTGACTGCAAATGAGATCAACACAACTCACAGTGTAGACTATGCGAACGCTACAGGTTTCTTGATTCGAAATATCGGAACAGTAACTTCAACCGGATTGGGTGGTGGTGACGAAGTGTCAATCACAACTAACAATATCTTTACAACCGGTAACTTGCAACTCGAACATTCGTTGCCAAGATCATGTTCACTTGATACTTCTGTTAAGACAACATCGGGTAACATGGTGAGTGGAAACCAAACTCGATTTGTTATTGATGAACAATACTCACGAATCACTCCATATCAGAATATCGACTTTGGTACTGCGCGTGGATGTTTCACGCCTTCTATCGAAACTTCTGAACTTGGTGGTGCTCGGTCGTTGAACTTCAAGATTGACTTCAAGTCAGGTAATGATTATGTGAGTCCAATCGTCGACCTACAGAGAACATCGTTCATTACTGCTGGATTCCATATTGACAATCCAGATGTGAGAGTTCCACCGGTAGATCTTGACAGTGTTGCACCGATTGTGGTTGTACCTGAAACACAACCCACCGGTAACTCTACTGCATCTAGATACATTCAAGCGCCGGTTACACTTCCAATGCCCGCTGTCGGTATTGATGCGAAGGCGATGGTCTCTGTACCAGATAGTGCAGGAATTGATTTCTACTATCGTACTTGTGGTGCAGATGAGGATCTTTGGGTGCAACCTTGGGTGAAACAAGAGCCGATAGAGGAACTACCCAAGAGAAACACAAACGAGTTCACCATGACGGAGTTCTTGCCAGGCGGTCAGAATGGTACACTTAAACCATTCTATAAAGCGCAGGTCAAGTATGTTATGACCGGAACACAAAAACCACCAGTGATGAAGGAAATACGCACGAAATTCCTAGCAGATTAATTTATGAGTAAATATGTACCCGTGGAGGGTCACCCGCACTTAGTCCGTGACATGGATAGTATGGCAATAATCAACACAAACCGTACTGAAATTGAACGGGCTAAGATGCGGAAGATCCAAAAAAAGAAAAAATCCAGACAAGAAAAAGAAGACAGAGATCGTTTAGATTCTCTGGAGCGTGATATATCCGAAATAAAGGAGGCATTGAATATACTACTTTCAAAAACCCATAAATAGAAGAAATGTTTTTGAGAAGTAGTAAATGCCTTACCGCCCACTAAAAAATCTATCTGCCGGAGAATTAAAAGAAATTCTTCGGGAAGAGGAAGATTATCTCGCCTATCAGGCGGGAGTGCATCTTTCTTTGATGGATTCGAGTGAGACTTCTGCTCTTACAAGAGAAGAGGGTGGCACACTTGTAGGTACATATACCAACAGTACATTTGTAAATGGTGACCCCGCTGATCCAATCACTGCGTCTGCGTCGATCACGGTTACCGGTAATTCGCAGCCTGATGCGGATGTGCACGAAATCACGACCTTTGCCGGTGGTCTTCCTGAGACACTGTATGTCGATGACATTATCGAAATAAACATCGATGGTACTGTGACGAACGATGGTAACGGGTACGAAACAGTTCGATACTCTGTTATTACATCGGGCACTGCATCTTTCACTGCTGTTACGACTGCAACCCCAACTGCAACAATTATTAACCCAACCGAAGCAATTTGGCAAGATTTTACTGATCCCACATTATCGGGGGACTTTGATGCAACAATTCGTTTGACCATTACTGGTGTTGGTTCACTTAACATTACAACTGAAGTCTCTACCGTTGACAATCAAAACTCAAATTCAACTGCATCCGACTCCATTGTATTCAATACAATAAGCATCGAACCAACCAGACCACCAGAAACCGTTGAGGTGGAGACAGACCTTTATCAAAACAATTTAGATAACACTTCTATAGAAGAGTCCAGTCCACTCAAGAAAAATCCTGTTTATTGGAGACGAACTGGTGGTACTGGCATCAAGGAGATGTCGGACGCAGAACTCGATATTCTGTGTACACGACTCATGACAAAGATCATGGCGAACGAGCTCCCTGGCTCTTTTCGGTTGTCTGGTGTAGCCCCAGGCCCTGAATGGGTTCCTTTCGTCGAGAACATCTTTGAAGACAAACGCGGTGATGTCACGGTCAACACATATTCTATATGGGTAAAACGAAGTGGCGACGAACCCAATAAAGTAAACCCCATATCAGTTTTTCGTCAGAACAACATCTTCGCTGGTCTGAAGGCAATGAACGATGCAGAGATGCAGTTCACCTTTGGAGAAAGAGTCAAGAAAAGAATCATAGAAACCGGTATCGGAACTTATCAACTCCGAAGTTCAAATGAGGGTGCACCTACAGATGAAGGAACATGGGTGCCACGAGGGTCTGCGGTCGACACTCGACGCACATTCTTTGATGATCCTGGCTATGAAGGTGTTGCAAACTATGAACAGGAATACACCGGCACATATGTTCCGACATATACAGGTGATTATGAGGCAGAATATGTTCAGGATTATACTGCTGAGTTTACTGGTGCATATACCGGTGAGTTTGCAGACATTTATCTTGGAAATTATCAAGCGGACTTTACTGGTGATTATGCGACAGAATATGTAGAAGAATATGAGGCTAATTACGAACAAGAGTTCATTGATATCATCTATGCTGGTAATTATGATCAACGATATACGCCGGATTACGAAGGTACGGATATTGCAGAGTTGTATTCAGCAGAATATACCGGTACAGATGTACTTGAGGATTATGTTCAGGAAGCATATACTGATCAGACATATACTGGCAATTTCACAGATATAGTTTTAGAAGACTATGCAGGGGATTACACTGACACTGTCGAAGAGAATTATGACGGCACTGTGTATCAACAAAGTTTTTCTCAACCGTATATTGGTAACTTTGAACAAGATTATACCAACGATTATACAGGGGATTATACAGGTCTCGACTATACTGGTAACTACACTGATGATTATGCGACAGACTTTACCGCATTTTATATCGATGAGTTCTCACAAGAATATACTGGTGAATATACAAGAATCACTGTCATCGATTATGTTGGTGACTATACAGGTCTCGTTGAAGAAAATTATACCGGAGACTATACCGGTGTTATCGTAGAACCCTATGAGGGTGAGTATTCACGCATTACGGAATTGACCTATGCGGGGGATTATACTCGTATTACTCCAATAGATTATACCGGAGATTATACGGGAGTTCTTGAAGAACTTTATACCGGTGACTATACGGGAATTGATGTCGAAACTTACACCGGTGACTATACTGGCATCAACGAGTTAACTTACACCGGAGAATACGAACGAGCCGACGAAGAACTTTATACCGGAGATTATACTCGACCTGATCCAGAAAACTATACAGGTGACTATACCGGCATTCTAGTTGAACCCTACACTGGCGATTATACTGGTGTGATTGAAGAACCGTATACCGGTGATTTTACGGGAATCAATCCCATAGATTATACCGGAGATTACACGGGAATCATCTTAGAACCCTATGCAGGAAATTACACTGGGGTAATCGTTGAACCCTACATTGGTGAGTATACTCGAATTATCGAAGAGTTTTATACCGGCAATTATTCGGGTGCGGTTGTTGAACCCTATACGGGTGACTATACCGGTGTTATTGAAGAACCATATACTGGTGACTTTACAGGTATCCAAGATATACCCTATACCGGTGAGTATGAAGGTGACAACACCATCCCATACACCGGTAACTATACAGGCGTCACTCAAAATCCTTATACCGGTGACTACACAGGCATAATCATTGAACCCTACACCGGTGAATATACTGGTGTCATCGATGAAACCTACACCGGAAACTTTACCGGTGATGTGTTGGAACCCTACACTGGTGACTATACAACCATAATCGTTGAACCTTATACTGGTGATTTCACTGGAATAAGTCAAGCAGATTACACTGGTGACTTTACAGGTATCCAGACTATAGATTACACCGGTGATTTTACTGGTGTTCGTGTCGTTGGATATACTGGCGACTTCACGGGCATTCAGGACATAATTTATACTGGCGACTTCACCGGTATTCAGGCTATAGATTACACTGGTGACTTTACTGGGATTAGTGGGTTTGATTATACCGGTGATTACTCAGGTGCAGTCATTGAACCTTACACTGGTAATTACACTCGCGTAACACCGTTGGATTATTCGGGTGATTATACTGGACAACCGATAGAAATTTATACCGGTGACTATACTGGTGTTACGACAGACCCATATACGGGTGACTATACTGGTGTCATTGCAGACCCATATACCGGCGACTTCACGGGGGCTGTTCAAAATCCTTATACTGGAGACTATACCGGTGTTATTGCAGAACCATATGCAGGCAACTTTACCGGCATTCAGACTATAGATTATACTGGTGACTTTACTGGTATCCAAGATATAACCTATACTGGCGATTTCACTGGAATCAGACTCGAAGGTTATACTGGAGACTTTACGGGGATTAGTACCACACCTTATACGGGTGATTTCACGGGCATTAATGCAATACCTTATACCGGCAACTTTACCGGTATCCAGTTGATTCCTTATACAGGAAATTATACCGGTGTTATTGCAGAACCCTACATTGGTGACTTCACTGGTATACAGGCTATAGATTACACTGGTGACTTTACTGGTATCAGACTCGAAGGTTATACTGGCGACTTTACGGGGATTAGTTCAGCACCGTACACTGGCAACTTTACAGGGATTAGTGCCACACCTTATACCGGCAACTTCACTGGCATTCAGTTGGTTCCTTATACTGGTGACTATACCGGAATCATTGCAGAACCCTACACTGGTGACTTCACTGGTATTCAGGCTATAGATTATACCGGCGATTTCACAGGTATTCGAGACTTAGGATATGTAGGTGACTTCACTGGTATTCAGGCTATAAATTACACTGGTAACTTCACTGGAATTAGTGCGACACCATACACCGGAAACTTCACTGGCATTCAGTTGATTCCTTATACAGGCAATTATACCGGTGTTATTGTAGAACCCTACACTGGTGATTTCACGGGTATTCAGGCTATAGATTACACTGGTGACTTTACTGGTATTCGGGACTTAGGATATATAGGCGACTTTACTGGTATTCAGGCTATAGATTACACTGGTGATTTTACTGGTATTAGTGCCACACCATACACCGGCAATTTTACTGGTATTCAGTTGGTTCCTTATACTGGTGATTTTACTGGAATTATTGCAGAACCCTACACTGGCAACTTTACAGGTATCCAGACTATCGATTACACTGGTGACTTTACTGGTATTCGAGACTTAGGATATGTAGGTGACTTCACTGGTATTAGTTCAGCACCGTACACTGGCAACTTTACTGGGATTAACAATCTCAACTACACCGGTGATTTCACTGGCATTCAGTTGGTTCCTTATACTGGTGACTATACCGGAATAACAACTGACAATTACACCGGCGACTTTACGGGCATTCGATTCTTAAACTACACCGGTGATTTCACTGGTGTTAGTGGGTTTGATTATACCGGTAACTTCACTGGAATTAGCACAGCACCTTACACCGGAAACTTCACTGGTATTAGTACGACTCCTTATACTGGAAACTACACTGGCGTCACGACTAATCCGTATACTGGCGACTTTACAGGTATTATATCAGAACCTTATACGGGAAGTTTTTCTAGTGACCAAATTGAATTTTATATTGGTGATTATGCGGGTGTTGCGTCTATTCCTTATACGGGTAATTATACCGGTGTCACAACTGACCCATATACAGGTAACTATACCGGCATCACCACTAATCCGTACACTGGTAACTATACTGGCGTCACGACTAATCCATACGCAGGTGATTATACCGGTGTTACTCAGGACACATATGCAGGTCAATATACTGGCATCACCACTAATCCGTACACTGGTAACTATACTGGCGTAACGACTCAACCATATACTGGCAATTTTACTGGTATTAGTGCGACACCTTATGCAGGTGATTTCACTGGTATTAATTCAATACCTTATACAGGCGACTTCACAGGAATTAGTGCCACACCTTATACCGGTGATTTTACCGGTGTTAGTGCGACACCTTATACAGGCGATTTCACTGGTATTGCCGCAACACCTTATGTAGGCAACTATACTGGTATAACGACTAACCCATACACCGGTAATTATACTGGCGTAACGACTAATCCATACACTGGGACTTATACGGGCGTCAAGACTAATCGCTATACTCGAA
>Ga0213860_10000531_pt1 | contig 15249 bp, 8 predicted proteins | sample PICome_3_FD_160118 | JGI IMG/M metagenome (GOLD analysis project Ga0213860, IMG submission 160118) | Coastal seawater microbial communities near Pivers Island, North Carolina, United States - PICO550 | ecosystem: Environmental > Aquatic > Marine > Coastal | place: USA: North Carolina | collected...
ATGAATGGTGTCGGAGCAACTGGCCAACAGCCTTTGTACATATCATTAGCCATTTTAATACCTCTAATAATTACTAATATAATTATGATAATTAAATATTATAATTTTGCCAAGTATCAACGGTAACACCCTCTTCTCTAAGTTTGTTTTTTTGTATTTTACCAGTTTGTGTTTTAGGAAATTCTTTCATGATTCTTAAATATTTAGGTATAGAAAATTTTGCCAAATTATTTTTTGCTCTATTAATTAAATCCTCAAAATTTATCGTGACATCATCGTGTATCATTAACGCAACCATCACTTCATCTTCCATGCCATCACCGCCATCAGCCGGTATAGCATAAGCTGCCGCTTCAGTAATATATGGTATCTCTAAAAAGGCTTGTTCAACTTCATAAGAAGAAATATTCTCTCCTCTTCTACGAATGCAATCTTTTATTCTATCTACAAATATGAAGTGTCCTGAGGGCTCCCTTATTCCTGCATCACCTGTATGAAACCAGAAGTTCCTCCATGTTTCTATGGTTTTATCTGGCATTCCCATATAACCTGACATAAAACCAAATGGCTGCTTTGGCCTGACCATAATTTCACCAACCATACCATCTTCTATTGGTATATCTTTGTCAGGGTCTCTAATTTCTACTTCAAAGTACTTCTCATAAACTTTTCCACACTTTCCACCACCAATTTCATTTTTCAAACCATATATAGGAATATTAACTTCTGTCATTCCATATAAAGGTAGAACATGCTTTACACCGAACCTTTCTCTAAAAACTCTTTCTGGCTCACTTGGCAAAGGTGCAGACCCAATCACAATAAGCTGATGGTCTTTATCATATTTAGATGGAGGCTGAGATACTACAAACGCAGCGATGGCTCCTAGCATATTTGTATGAGTAATTTTGTACTTTCTTACATCATCTAACCAGTTAGAAGCTGAAAATTTACTTCTTATTATTGCTTTAGCTCCTGTCATCAAACAAGCTAAAAGCTGCATAAATAATCCATTAGCATGAAAAAGTGGAAGAGAAATATAAAAATTATGATCTTGTTTCAAATTATAATTTTCTATTGTTCCTACAGCAAATAGAACACAGTGAGCATTTGGCATCATTACACCTTTTGAAGGTCCTGATGTGCCACTTGTAAACATTACACAAACATCGTCACTAAGTTTTCCAAAATCAACCTGACTTTCGTCAATCAGTTGTTCACTTGATAATTCTTTAGAATTTAAAGAATATGCATCTAAATTATTTTTATTTATTAACTCATGAACTTCTTCAAAATATATATCCTCAACTATTACATATTTTGATTTAGATATTTTAATTTGATGCAATAGTACATTTCCTTTGATCGCAGTATTTAATGCAACAAATAATAATCCAAGAAAATTAGAAGCTATCCAATATAAAATAAATTCTTTGGGGTCTTGGATAAAGACTGTAATCGCGTCTCCTTTTTTAAACCCTCTCTGTTTTAAAATATTAGCTTTTTGTAGAGCCCTTATTTTTAAATCATTATATGTCCATTCAGGACCATCTATAAATTTAATAATCTTTAGGTTGGGGTGTTTTGAAGATTGTTCCAAAATTATTTCACAAACTCTCCAATGAATTGGATCTTTTATATAAGAGTATAAGTATTCATTTTTTTCATTCATGACTTATTTAATCACTTAGCAATAAAAATTTATAACTTCTTTAAATAAGATTGTAGTAGTGAGTTTAGCTCATTAGGCCTCTCAGATTGAAGAAAATGTCCACAATCAAGAACATGCGTTTCACATGTTTTGATCAGATCAACAAATTTTAAACCCGACTTGAGCGGGGTCATTTGATCATTTTTAGCCAATACTGCTAGAGTTGGTACTTCAATACTTTTAGCGGCGTCTACACCATCCTTATAATTATTGCATGCATTTAAATCATTATTTAGACTCTTTGACATATTCATGCTCATTACACTTCTACCTTCACCAAAGTGAGAGTGACCTGGCCAATTATTAATAGACATATCACCATCTTTTCCATGTCCCCAAGTAACCATCATTTCTGAAGCTTTTTGCTCATTTGTTATCGATAAATCTAATAAAAATTGATTAACCGGGATTTCATTTGAGCCAGCCACAAATACTATCCCACTTAAAAATTTAGGGTAGATTCTATTAAGTTCCATAGCTACCAGACAACCCTGAGAATGACCTACAACAACTAAATTTTTGACTTTTAAACTAATTAGTAAATCATAAATCCAATCAGCATTTTCTTTTATTGATTTACAAGGTTTCCCCTTTGACAAACCATGACCTGGCATGTCAGGAACTATTACAGAAAACCCTCTATATGCAAAAAACCTTGCCTGTTGGACAAAACTTAAATGATTTTGACCAGCTCCATGGATAAAACATAAAGTCATTTTAGTGTTATCTAAATTTTTACCTCCAGTGCCAACATATGTCTCTACACCCTTAAATTTAATTATCATTTAGCACCTAATCTTTTGACAGCTTTGAAACCTTTTTCAAAATCTTTCTTGATATCATCAATATCCTCAAGACCAACAGAAAGCCTAATCATGTCATCAGTAAGCCCTCCTTCTTTCATTGCTTCGGAACTTAGGTGGGAGTGTGTTGTACTACCGGGGTGAATTAATAATGTTTTAGCATCTCCTACATTTGCGAGGTGCGATGCTAATTGCACAGATTCTATAAATTTTTGTCCTGCGGCTCGCCCTCCTTTTATACCAAAAACAATTATTGACCCTGAACCTTTAGGAAGTATTCTCTTTGCAACTTCATGATCTGGGTGGGTCTCTAAGTCTGGGTGCTTTACCCATGCTACTTGTTCGTGACTTTTAAGAAAATCTAGCAATTTATGTGTGTTATCAATATGTTTTTGCATTCTCAACGGTAAGGTTTCTATTCCTTGCATTAAATGAAAAGCATTGGTAGGCGACAAAGAAGGACCAAAATTATACATTCCCTCAGCTCTTATTTTAGCAATCAATGCAGAAGGACCAAACTCTTCCCAAAAACTTATTCCATTAAGAGCAAAGTGTGGGCCTGAAATAGTTGGAAATTTATTTTTATCTCCCCAGTCAAAGTTTCCACCATTAACAACAGCTCCTCCTATAGCAATGCCATGTCCACCTAACCATTTCGTTAAGGAATGAACTAAAATATTAGCTCCATGTTTAAATGGTTGCATCAAGTAAGGTGTATTAAAGGTAGCATCAAGTACTAAGGGAACATTTTTCTTTTTGCATATCTCAGCAATAGTCGGAACATCCATAATATCCAAGCCGGGATTTCCTATAACTTCACCAAAAACCATTTTTGTGTTGGGTTTAATAGCTTTTTCGATAGCCTCAGGATCATTTGGGTTTACAAAATCAGTGTTAACGCCAAATCTTGGCATTGTATATTGAAGAAGGTTAATGTTAGCGCCATACATTTTGCTCGAAGCCACTATGTGGTCTCCAGAACTACAAATGGTAGAGACAACTAAATGCATAGCGGCCATCCCACTAGAACAGGCAACGGCACTTGCTCCTCCCTCCAAGGCAGCTAATCTTTGTTCTAATGCGGCAACTGTTGGATTTGTAATTCTTGTGTAAAGATGTCCTCCAACTTCCATATTGTATAATGAAGCAGCTTCCTCTGTACTCTTGAAAACATATGAAGTTGTCTGATATATTGGAACAGCTCTAGATCCAGTTTCTTGATCGGGAATATGCCCTGCATGTAAAGAGAGTGTATCAAATTTGTAATTTTCACTCATTGAAAATTCCTTTAGAAAACATTTTAATACAACAATATAACTTTTTTTTATTTATTAAGTAAAAATAAATTAATTACTTTTTCTTAGTTCTTTACGAATAATTTTTCCTGTTGTTGTCAATGGCAGTTCATCAACGAAATCTATCAAACGAGGATATTCGTGATGTGCTAATTTAGATTTCACTTCATTTTGAATTTCTTTTTTGAGCTTACTATTTTGAGATAAAACATTTTTTTTATCCTTTGGAATTATAAAGGCCTTAATTATATTTCCTCTGACACTATCTGGAACGCCTACAACCGCAACCATTTCAACATTAACATTAGACATAATACAGTCTTCCACTTCACTTGGACCGATTCTATAACCAGAAGTATTTATAATATCATCCTCACGACCTTTGAAATAAAAGTATCCCTCATCATCTTTAAAGGCAAAATCTCCCGTAAAAAGCCACCCGTTAATAACTTTTTTTTGTGTCTCTTTTTCGTTATTCCAATATTTTAGAAAAGCTACTGGTGTATTATATCTAATGACTATTTCACCATCTACTCCTGGCTCATTTATGAATTCTCCGTTCTTACTCATTATTTTTACTTCTTGACCTGGAACAGGCTTGCCAATAGAACCTTGTTTTCGAGGCATTAAAATACCACTATTAGAGATAGTTAAATTACACTCTGTCTGGCCGTAAAATTCATTTATTCCAACACCTAAAACATTTTTTCCCCATTCGAGTAAGTCTTCACCCAGCGACTCTCCACCTGATCCGACAGTTCTTAAATTTAGTTTAATATTTGTATTTTTTGACTTAAATGCCTTCATCATCTTTAAGGCAGTAGGAGGTAAAAAAGTGTTTTTAATATTAAATTTTGATAACAAGTAAAATGTAAATTCAGGATCAAATTTATGAGATCTGTAACTTACAACAGGTATACCGAAATGCCATGCAGGTAGTAAAACATCAAACAACCCACCTATCCAAGCCCAGTCTGCTGGCGTCCAGAAAAGATCCTTAACTGGTGTTGAGTAGGACAAGAATTCGTGAGGGAGTTCAACACCAGGTATATGGCCTAACAATGTCTGATGGGGAAGCAAAGCTCCCTTCGGGCCACCCGTTGTACCTGAAGTATAAATAATTAAAGCGGGATCTGTTGCCCTAGTTTTTTTTGTAATGTAGTTATCAGAAGATTTCTCTAAGAGTTTATAAAAACTCAGGACATTAGCCCTATTTTTGTTTTGATCAACACAAATAATAAATTTTAAAGTCGGTAATTTTGGAAATATTTTCTCTATTTTTTCGAGACCAGTTTTGTCACAAACGACTATTGATGCCCTAGAATTTTGCAATCTATAAAATAATGCATCTGTTCCAAATAAGTTAAAAAGCGGTATTGATATTTTTCCCGACTTAAAACAGGCCATGTGAGCAATTGCTGTTTCTGGGCATTGGCCTAAAATTATTCCTACCCTAGCATCATGAGGAATACCTAATCCATCGAAAGCATTAGCTAATTTATTTGCAGATTTTTTAATATCTAAAAATGACCAAATTTCAGATTTACCATCCTTTAAAATATTTATTAAAGCAGGCCTGTTACTATACTCGATTTTATCTATGGTTCCTGAAGCAATGTTATAAAACTCAGGTATATTCCATCTGAAATTTAAATATAAATCCTCATAATTATTAGATCTTAAGAGCATTAACTTTAACTGCCTTCATATAAAATAATTTTATCCACTTGTTAAAGCCCTCTAAATTAATTAAATTATAAATACAAATTCTATTTCTATAATGAGACCAATTTGAATTATATAAATACCATTAAATTAGACGATTGTTTTACAAAGGACAATGATTTTGCACTCATGAATGGTGTCCAAGCACTAGTGCGTCTCTTAATTGAACAGGCAAAAATTGATAAGGATAATGGTTTAATAACTAAAGGTTATGTTAGTGGCTACCCAGGATCGCCTCTTGGAACTCTTGATTTAGAACTTGGAAGAGCAAGAAAACATTTAAATGAAAATAATATAATTTTTCAACCTGCAGTGAATGAAGAACTTGCTGCTACAGCAGCTTGGGGTACTCAAATGCTTGGTCTTTATGATAGACCAGAAATAGATGGGGTCTTTTCAATGTGGTACGGGAAGGGACCTGGCCTAGATAGAGCAATGGATGCGCTTAGACACGCTAACATGGGTGGTGTTGCGTTAAAAGGAGGCATGGTTCTAGCTGTTGCTGATGACCCAATTGGAAAGAGCTCTACATTAGCTTATCAATCTGAACAGTCTCTTATTTCTGCAGGTATTCCTGTTTTTTATCCTGCAAATGTAAATGAAGTTGTGCCAATGGGATTGCAAGCCTTTGCTTTATCTCGTTATGCAGGAATATGTGTTGCCCTTAAGATTACAAGTGATACGGCGGATTCAAATGCCGTTATTGATCTCAGCAAACTACGACCTTCTTTTTCAAATTTAGAAAAACCATTAAATGTCCATGTCAACAAACATGACCCTGCTTTAGATAGAGAAGCTGCCCTTATCAAAAGAAGAATTCCTGCCGCAAAACATTTTATTAAACACCAAAAAATTAACCAAACTATATTTAATCCCAAGAAAAAAAAACTAGGGATTATTTCTGTTGGTAAAGCAGCCACAGAGACAATTGATGCACTTTTCAAAATTGGGATCAATGAGCCAGAAAAAAACTCCATAGGGCTCTTCTCATGTAAAGTTCCCTGGCCACTAATTAATAAAGAAATCGAAGAATTTGCAGAAAAATTTGAGGAAATTTTAGTTATAGAAGAGAAAGCTTCTATCGTGGAAGAACAGGTTGCTCATATACTTTTTAATTCTAAATCTAGGCCTTTGTTATCAGGTAAATTAGACGCAGTTACATATGATGAACTTATTCCAAAGGTATCAGAACTATCGAGTGACATTATATCAGATTGCCTTCTTAAAAAAATTAAAAACAATATAAATGATTATGACCTTGCAAAGGTAAAATCAGATTCTTTAGGTAATAATCTGCCTGCTGTCGTATCAAGAACCCCATGGTATTGTGCAGGGTGTCCACATAATTCAAGTACTAAAACACCTGATGATGAAGTTGTAGGAATAGGTATTGGTTGCCACTCTATAGGTTATTTTTTACATCCAGAAAAATTAACAAATTTTAGTCAAATGGGTGGAGAAGGTGGACATTGGATAGGACGTGCTCCTTTTTCAAACCAAAAACATACATTTCAAAATATTGGTGATGGCACTTATGCTCACTCCGGCTCTCTTGCAATTAGAGCAGCTGTTTCTGCAAATGTTAATATTACCTTTAAAATACTTTATAACGATGCAGTGGCGATGACTGGGGGTCAGAAAGCAATTGGAGGTGCAGCTCCATGGGATATTTCCAGGCAATTATCTGCAGAGGGAGTAAAAAAGATTTATGTAGTTTCAGATGAACCTGAACAATTTAAAGACACAAGATTATTTGCAGATAAAGTTGGTATTTTTCATAGAGATGAACTTATTAGTATTCAAAAAGAAGTCCGTAATATAACTGGAGTGACCGCAATAATATATGTACAAACTTGTGCCACTGAGCTCAGACGAAGGCGTAAAAGAGGGTTTATACAAGATAGAGAAATGAAGATGTATATTAACCCGGATGTTTGCGAAGGTTGTGGAGATTGCGCAGAAAAATCTAATTGTGTTGCAGTTAAACCTTTTGATCACTTTGAAGGAATAAAGAGACAAATTGACCAAAGTGTTTGTAATAAAGATTATTCATGCAAAAAGGGATTTTGCCCAAGTTTCATTGGTGTTACTTCTAATAATAAATCTGAGCCTTCTAAAACAACATTTCCAGAACTCCCTAAAAGTTTTAATAAATTAAGGAACCCACAACCAAACCTTAACGAAATACAAAATATTATTATGGCGGGAATTGGAGGAACAGGGATATCAACTGTCGCGGCAATCATCGTTATGGCTGCTCGAATTGATAAATTATACGCACAATCAATGAATTTTACTGGTTTGGCTCAGAAGAATGGCGCTGTTACTAGCCAAATAAGAATTGGTCGTGAAAAATCACTTTATAATAGGTCAGCAAGACTTCCAAACGAAACTGCTGATTTACTTCTAGGTTGTGACGCTGTTGTCTCAGTTTCACCATCAATAACAAGAACCTTGAACCCAGATAAAACTATAGCCATTGTCAATGGAAGAGTAGAACCAGTTGGTGTTGCGGGGGTACACATTGGAACAGTTGTTGACGATAGTTTATTAAAAAAACACCTTGAAAATCACTTGGCAGTAGAAAATTTACAATTTATAGACATTTCCAAATTAGCCGAGCATTTAGTTGGTGACACTGTATATGCTAATATAATGATGTTAGGTATTGCAGCACAAAAAAATCTTATTCCGATAGATATCAGCTCAATTAAAAAAGCTATTGAATTAAATGGTGTTGCCATACAACAAAATCTGATGGCTTTTAACTGGGGTAGATTATTATCTGAGCACCCCCAAGACGTTTTTAATTCTGCTAAAATTGAAAAAATTATAGAAAAAGAAAAAAATATAAACACATATGTTGGTAAATTTTATAAAACACTCGAACAGTTCCAAGATAAAAAATATGCAGATTTATTTCTATCTAAAGTTAATAAAATTATGAACTTGGAAAAAAATATGAGTAATTTTAAAAAAGACCTTCCATTAACCAGAAAAATTGCCCTGTCACTATTTCGAATGATGAGATACAAAGATGAATATGAAGTTGCTAGACTTCATACATCGGGTGAATTTGCTCAAAATTTTTTAAGCCAAAACCAAGGTGAGAAGTTAGAGTTTTACTTAGCCCCACCTCTTTTTTCCAAAAGAGATCCTGAAACAGGCCACTTGAAAAAATATCGTTTTGGACATTGGGTTTTCAATATATTTAAAATCTTATCAAAATTTAAATTTCTAAGAGGATCTAAATTTGATGTCTTTGGATATACAGATGAGCGAAAACGAGAGCGTCAGTTAGTCCAGAAAATACTTTATACAGTTGATAAAATTTCTGAAAATTTAAATGAAAACAATCATCCTCAAATAATTGAATTTCTTGAAATTCCTCTCTCAATCAAGGGCTATGGTCATGTGAAAGAAAAAAGCATGGATAAAGCAGAGTTAGATTGGGAACCTAACTTTGAGAAAATTATAAATAACAAAACCTTAAAGAAAGTTAGTTAATAAATATTAATTAATTTCCTTTGTCTTTTCTCTTAACTTGAATTTTTGTATTTTGCCCGTACTTGTTTTAGGAAGTTCTGTGAAAACAAAATAGCGTGGAACTTTAAAACCTGCCAACTGTGCTTTGCAATGATCTTTTAAGTCTGCTTCACTAATTTTAGACCCTAGACTTAATTCAACAAATGCACATGGTGTTTCACCCCATTTTTCATCATCTTTTGCAACCACTGCTGCAGCAACAACATCTGGGTGTTTATATAAGGCGTCCTCCACCTCAATAGATGAAATATTCTCACCACCTGAAATAATAATATCTTTGGATCTATCCTTAAGTTGGATATAACCATCTTCATGCCAAACACCAAGATCACCTGTATGAAACCAACCACCCTCAAAAGCTTCGTCGGTAGCTTTCTTATTTTTTAAATAGCCTTTCATCGTTATGTTTCCTTTTATAAGAACTTCACCCAATGTATTCTCATCTTTAGGTACATTTTCATTCGTTTCTGTGTTTATAATTTTCATATTTTCTTGAACTGAATAAACTACTCCTTGCCTTGCTTTTAACTGAGCTTGTTCAGAAGGTTCCAATTTACTCCACTCAGGATGCCACGCACAAACAACTGCAGGGCCATAAGTTTCTGTCAAGCCATAAACATGAATTACATCTATCCCACAAGAAGCCATTTTACTTAAGACTGCTTCTGGAGGAGGAGCTCCGGCTGTCATCATCTTAATATTTGTTTTAAGGGAAATATCATTTTGTAATAAATAATCAGCAATCATTTGCATTACTATGGGAGCACCACATAGGTGAGTAATGTTATGGTTCTGGAAAGCCTTAACAATCAATTCACCAGATAATTGTCTAAGACACACATGTGTTCCAGCTCTTTCAGTAATTGTCCATGGGAAACACCAACCATTGCAATGAAACATTGGCAAGGTCCATAAATATTTAGGATGCATGGGTAGGTCCCATGTAAGAATATTACCTATTGCATTTAAATAAGCACCTCGATGATGATATACGACACCTTTAGGATTGCCAGTAGTTCCGGATGTGTAATTTAAAGCAATTGAGTTCCACTCATCACTTGGTAAGGAATGTTCTAATTTAATATCTAAATGTTTTTTGATTTCAGTTTCATAGTCTAAACAATTATGTGTGTCAGCAAATTTAGACCTAGTATTTCCTGCAATTTTATCCACAAACTCTACTAAAACAGGAGGATTAGCCAAATTTTCAAATGCTTTTTCAACTACAGAGCTATAATCAGAATCATAAATAAATAGTTTTGCTTCTCCATGTTCAAGAATAAACTTTACTGTATTACTATCTAACCTGGTGTTGATAGCATTTAATACTCCATCAGCCTTTGGAACACCGTAATGACATTCCCACATTGCGGGAACATTTGGAAGCATAACTGCAATAGTGCTACTTGGTTTAAATTTATGATCATTAATGAAATTAGCTAGAGCATTACAACGAATAGAAGCTTGTTCATAATTAAGTTTATAGTCTTGATATTCTATAGCTATTAGATTTGGAAAAGTTTTACTTGTCCTTTCTAAAAATGACAAAGGGCTTAAAGCTGCGAAATTAGCTTGATTTTTGTTTAAACCATCTTCAAATATTGTCATAGTTGATTTCCTCCTAATATTATTCATAATAGTTAGGCTCAATTTTATCAACAATGAAAAACCGGAGTTTGAAATGCCTTATAAGTCTCCATTACAGGATACTAAGTTTGTTTTAGAAAATCTGTTATCTCCTCATACAGATCTAGATATTTCAACTATAGACGCAGTTTTATCAGAGGCCGGTAAATTAGCCGACAATCACTTGGCACCTCTGAATCATTTTGGTGATAAAAACAACCCTATTCTTCGACAGGATAACGAAGTTCAAACTCCAGAAGGTTTTAAAACAGTTTTTTCAAAAATTGCAGAAGGTGGCTGGATTGGAGTTGCAAGTGAAGGCGAGTATGATGGAATGGGCCTTCCTGGAAGAATGAGTGCTGCTATTAATGAATATTGGCATGGCGCCAATATGTCTTTTGCTTTGTGTAGCCTCCTCACACAAGGTTTAATTGATGCGTTTACACTCGTGGGAACTGATGAAGAAAAAAGAACATACCTTCCAAAATTCAATTCAGGAGTTTGGACTGGCACTATGAATTTAACAGAACCTCAGTCTGGTACAGATTTAGCTACTATAAAAACAAAGGCAAGGTTTGATGGTGAGAATTGGAGAATTCAAGGCCAAAAAATTTATATAACCTACGGTGAACATGATATGTCAGAAAATATTATTCACCTTGTTCTTGCCAGAACTGAGGGTGCTCCCGAAGGGATTAAGGGAATATCAACTTTCATAATTCCCAAATACCTAAAAGATGACGATGGTAATTATACTATTAGAAATGACCTTAAATGTATTTCAATTGAACATAAAATGGGAATAAAGGCGAGCCCTACTGCTGTTATGTCATATGGCGAAAATGAAGGTGCCATAGGGTATATGCTAGGTGAGGAAGGACGAGGCATTGAGTACATGTTCATTATGATGAATAGAGCAAGATTCGATGTTGGTCTTCAGGGAATGGCTATATCAGAGGCTGCACGTCAAAAAGCTCTAGAATACGCCAACACTAGAATCCAAGGCATTCCTATTAATAAAAAGAAAGGTACGCCTATTATTGGTCATGGAGATGTGAAAAGATTACTTTTATGCATGAGAAGTCTCACCGAAGCTATGCGTGCCTTGATATTAGTATCCGCTGAAATAATGGAAAAAGCCCATTCTGGCAATGATGACTGTAAAATGAAAGAAGGTTTTTTAATACCTATTATAAAAGGGTGGTCAACTGAGTTAGCGCAAGAAGTCACTAGTAATGGGGTACAAATTCATGGAGGTATGGGGTTTATTGAGGAAACAGGCGCCGCTCAATACATGCGAGATGCAAGGATTCTTCCTATTTATGAAGGAACTAATGCTATTCAAGCTAATGATTTTATGTTTAGAAAAACTTTGAAAGATAATGGTATAACAGCACAAAATTTTATTAAAGAGATGTATTCTGAATGTGCAGATAATAAAGAAATGATTGATGTAATTAATTTAGCATCTGAAACTTTAAATTTTATTCTTGAAAATAGAGACGATCAAGAAATGCTCTCATGTGTTAGTTTTGACTATTTGATGGGATTTGGGTATCTCGTAGGAGGTTGGTTAATGCATAAAGCTAATTTAAAAGCCCAAGAAAAATTGTCAACGAACCCAAAAGACGATCCTTTTTTAAGAGGTAAAATTTTATCATCTGAATTCTATGATCTACATATTCTGCCTAGAATACAAACTCATTTCAGAATAGTAATGAAAGGCGGAAATGTAATAAAACTTTCAAATGATTCTCTGATTTAAGATAGGTTTATAATTTATCAGTTTTGTAAGTTTTTTATCCTTAATAAACTGCTATAGACAAAAAAGAATTTGAAATTCAAATTTTCTTAAACTTTAAGTTGATTTTAATATCTAATTAGTTAGCCTATTATTTATGTAGTGGGGGCTACTTATTCATTTCTTAAGTTTGATCTCATCACTAATAATTTTTAATTATTAAATTTATTAGAAGGTTCTAATTTAAAGGTTAAGATGAATAAATATCCAGATACTAAAATATACAACACACTTCCAAAACTTCTAAAACATCGAGCTGAGATAATGCCTGATACTGTTGCTTTGCGAGATAAAGACCTAGGGATTTGGAATGAAATTACTTGGAAGCAATATAATGAAAAGGTTTCTTTCTTAGCGTTAAGTCTCTCTAAACGAGGCTTTAAATCTGGTGATGTAATCGGTCTGATAGGTGACAATAAGCCGTCTTGGCTATTTTTTGAACTTGCAGCACAAGCTATTGGCGGAATGAGTCTAGGAATTTATAGGGATACACTTGATGAAGAAGTAGGATACTTAATAAATGCTGCGAAAGTTAATTTTGTTTATGCAGAAGACCAAGAACAAGTTGATAAAATTTTAACAATTAAAAGACCTAAAACAAATAAAATTAATATTTATTATGAGGATAGCCGTGGCCTTAAAGAATTAGAAGACCCAAATATAACTGATATGCTTGACTTGATAAATGAAGGCCAAGATATAGCTTCTAAGAACCCAGATAAGTATAACAAAATGATCGAAAAAGTATCAGGTGATCAAGAAGCGATTTTATGCACTACGTCCGGAACAACATCAAACCCAAAATTGGCCATGTTACCTGGCGGAAAATTTATCGATCATGTAATAAGATACTTAAAAGTTGATCCCAAAAACATTGATGATGAATATGTGTCCGTCTTACCTTTCCCTTGGATAATGGAACAAACATATGGCGTTGGTTTTAATATTGTTGGAGGAATGAAAGTTAATTTTCCAGAAAGACCAGATACCGCTATGGAGGATATGCGCGAGGTTGGTCCTACTTTTATGTTAGGCGCACCTAGATTATGGGAACAAATTGCAGCAGACATGCGATCCAGAATTTTAGATGCCCCAAAAGTAACACAATGGCTATTCAATGTAATGGTAGACAGAGGTTTGAAAGCCGTTGATAAAGGAAAGAGAGATTTTCTTGCTGATAAACTTCTCTTCTCATCATTAAAAGATAGGTTAGGTTTTAGTAAAGTCACTTCCGCTGCAACTGGTGGCTCAGCTATTGGACCTGAAACATTTAAATTTTTCCTAGCCATGGGGATCCCGTTACGTCAGTTATATGGCCAAACTGAATTGATGGGAGCATATACATTACAAGACGTGCCCAAAGGAACAATGGATTGTGAGACAGTAGGTGTACCTTTTCCTGATTGTGAAGTAAAAATAATAGACCCAGACCCAAATGGACTTGGGGAAATTATTACAAAACATCCTAGTATGTTTTCTGGATATTATAATAATCCCAAAGCCTATAAAGAAACTATAAAAAAGGGGTGGATGTATACAGGTGACGCAGGTTACTTTGATGACAAGGGAAGACTTAATGTACTTGATAGAGTTAACGACATAGCCATCAAATCTGATGGTGTTAAATTTTCACCTCAAAATATAGAAAATAAACTTAAGTTTTCACCATATGTTGGTGAGGCAGTAGTTATTGGGTCACAAAAACCTTATTTAACAGCTATAATTTGTATTAGATTTTCAATCGTTTCAAAATTGGCTGAAAAATGGCAACTAGCATTTACCTCTTATACAGGCTTAGCTGCAGATAAGAAAATTTACTCTCTTATCGAGGAAGAAATCAAAAAAGTAAATCAGCAATTACCTGACAATACTAAAATTGCTAAATTTCTATTGTTGTTTAAAGAATTAGAAGCAGATGACGGTGAATTAACGAGAACAAGAAAAGTAAGAAGAAGCGTAATAAATGATAGATATAGTGACCTTATAAAGGACTTATATTTAGATAAAGATACCGCGTCTATTAACACTGAATTCACATTAGAAGATGGAAGAAAAAGTAAAATTAGTGCGACTATGGAAATTAGACACTTAATAGATACAAAAAACTTAAAGGTTAAAAAAACTGTGTCTAAAGTTAAAAAATCTAGTAAGGGCAAAAGTAAATGAGTTTAGACGATTTAAAAAAAATACCATATGGCAAGACAGCTATAGAACTCAAAAATATAAGTCTTGCGTTTGGAGGTGTTAAAGCCCTAACTGATGTATCATTTGAAATTAAAAAAGGTGAAGTTTTTGCAATTATTGGCCCTAATGGTGCTGGAAAATCATCCATGTTGAATGTTATAAATGGTTTTTATAAACCAACCAGCGGCGTAATCAATTTCGCAGGTACTAGCAGGAATGCTATGGAACCTGAATTCGCAGCTAAGAGCGGTATAGCACGCACATTTCAAAACATTGCTCTATTCAAAGGTATGAGCACCTTAGATAATTTAATGACTGGAAGGTTGTTAAAACAAAAACAAAATTTTTTAATGCAAGCACTTTATTTCGGTCCCGTCGAAAAAGAGGAAGCAGAGCATCGTGAAAAGGTAGAAAGAGTAATAGACTTTTTAGACCTCCAATCCATTAGGAGAACTCCTGTAGGGTCACTGCCTTATGGATTACAGAAAAGGGTTGAGCTGGGAAGAGCATTGGCCATGGAACCAGAAATACTTCTTCTTGATGAGCCTATGGCCGGAA
>Ga0213860_10000533_pt1 | contig 15231 bp, 21 predicted proteins | sample PICome_3_FD_160118 | JGI IMG/M metagenome (GOLD analysis project Ga0213860, IMG submission 160118) | Coastal seawater microbial communities near Pivers Island, North Carolina, United States - PICO550 | ecosystem: Environmental > Aquatic > Marine > Coastal | place: USA: North Carolina...
CACATTGACTTTGAGAACAATGACTGGTATGGAGAAGTAGTACAGACAAATGATTTTGTCTCTCCAGCGGGCATCAAGATGTTCATGGATAAAATTACCAAAGCAGAAATTAAACCACGCGACTATCAGTATCGCGCAGTTTATGAAGCTATTAAATACAACCGTAAACTATTACTTTCGCCTACGGGCAGCGGTAAGAGTCTGATGATCTATTCCCTCGTCAGATACTATACTGCTACCAACAAGAAAATTCTGATCATCGTCCCTACTACGTCCCTCGTAGAACAAATGGTCAATGACTTTAACGATTATGGGTGGAATGCTGACGAACATGTGCATAAAATTTATTCGGGCAAAGATAAAAATACTGATAAACCAATCATTATTTCCACCTGGCAATCCATCTACAAATTCCCCAAGAGATACTTTGATGACATTGACTGTGTTATCGGTGATGAAGCACACCTATTTAAGTCAAAGTCCCTAACGGGCATCATGACTAAACTGCACAATGCTAAGTATCGTTTTGGATTCACTGGTACTCTAGACGGAACCAAGACTCACAAGTGGGTGCTTGAGGGATTGTTTGGAGACTGCGAGCGTGTAACTAAGACAGATGATTTAATCAAGTCAGGTTACCTTTCTAAGTTTAGGATAAAAGTTCTACTTTGTAAACATGCTCCTCAATATTTTGAATCATATCATGACGAGATGGAGTATCTCGTGGAGCATACTGGTAGAAACAATCTAATCAAGAATCTAGTTAATGACTTAGATGGTAATACTTTGCTGCTTTTCAACTATGTAGAGAAGCACGGTGAACCATTGTATGAATTAATAAATAAGACCATAGACCCTGAACGAAAAATCTTTTTTGTTCACGGCGGCACTGATGTAGAAGATAGAGAAGAAGTTCGTCAAATTACTGAGACGGAAAACAACGCTGTTATTATTGCTTCTTACGGCACCTTCTCTACAGGTATCAACATCAAACGATTACACAATATTATATTTGCATCACCAAGCAAGTCTCGGATCAGAAACTTACAAAGTATTGGTCGTGTTCTTCGTAAAGGTGAGGGCAAAGATATCGCAACCTTATACGACATTGCCGATGACATCGGCGGACAGAATTACACACTTCGTCATTTGAATGAGAGAGTCACCATTTACAATGAAGAGAATTTCAAGTATGAGGTTATAAAAGTCAACCTTAGAGCAAACTAAATGGAAGAAGAATTTTATGCGACAATCAAACTAGTCACTGGCGAAGAACTTGTATCTAAGGTTTGCTACATGCCAGACGAAGATAGTTTGATTCTAGAGAACCCTCTAGAAGTAATTCCAATCGAGCAACAGAAAAACAAACTACAGGTAAATGGATTCACTCTGGTTGAATGGATCAGATCTACATTCGATCAGATGTTTATCTTACCTAAACAACATGTACTTACCATTTCTGAAACAGATAAAAAAATAGAGTCCTTCTATAAGAGGACTCTAAAAAAACTCAACTCAGGAGTCGATGGTAGTCAGTTCACTAGAAAGATGGGAAGACTAGGTTCAGTCAGTGAAAACCGTAAGTTCTTAGAGAAGTTATATAAGCTATAAGTTCCCTTGAACCCTTGACAGAGTTATTGTACTGATATTTCTGAGGAATGTCAAGCTCTGTTGACACTTCAAGACGCGAGTGTTATAATAAACAAGCGTCTAAAGTATTCGATGTGGCAATACAAGGAATGACAAGAAAGAAAACAGAGAACTATGTAAACAACAAAGAGTTCCTTGAGGCAATCACTATCTATCGTAATAGTGTGATTGAAGCAAAAGAGAATGGTCAACCTCGACCAAGAGTGCCCAATTATATTGGAGATTGCTTTCTTAAGATTGCAACGCACCTATCTTATAAACCAAACTTTGTCAATTACATGTTTCGGGAGGACATGATTTGCGACGGCATTGAAAACTGCCTGCAATATATTGACAACTTCGATCCTAACAAATCGAAGAATCCCTTCGCATACTTTACGCAAATCATTTACTACGCATTCCTCCGTCGTATCCAGAAAGAGAAGAAGCAACTAGAAATCAAAAATAAAATTCTTGAGAAGTCTGGTTATGATGAAGTGATGCATACAGATTCATACACTGGTGATATGCAGGGAATGAATGCCTCTCATTCTGACATGGGCACCATTAAAGAAAACATTGAAACGAGGATGAATAGATGACTACTAGACAATTCGTGAGCAGCAAAGGTGAAACTTGGGAGTGGGAAGAAACTCCTGAGGTCCTTGCAGCACTAGAGAAACTTCATGCGAATGCAAAGATCATTAGTGATCTTGAAAAGGAAGCATCTGATTATGGAGTTGGTAAGTGAGTGGAGATTATGAAACCTATGAATGGTACGACACACCATATGGAGAATTCCGTGTCGAACAGAAACGCTTTGGAACGTGGTCTAGCTATGGTAAGGATGGTACGCCGTTCATCACCGCACTTACGAAAGAAGTTTGCATTTCAGGAACGAGATTCCACTTGGAAGGTGTCGCTACTAACTGGGAAAACTGCAGGACTTCCAAGCCTTTTGATGGAATCGTTGGAGGAAAACTATGAAGAAAGTTGAAAACAATGTGCAACTTATCCAGAGGTTCACTAAGAGAACCAAACAACTCCAAGAGAGGAAGGATGAATTGCAAGCATCTTATGACGAGTATGTTAAAATAGAGAGAGATCTTGCTAGACTAGAAGGGTCTCTCCAGACAGTATTCTATATTGAATATGGTACACTGCCTGGTGATGGTAATCACGATGGAATGAAAGATCATACTCCTCATGAAAATAGCACTGATAACTGATCAACATCTAGACGGACGGAAAGGCAACATCCACTTCTGGAATTTCTTTCAGAAGTTTTATGATGATGTCTTTTTTCCGACTCTAGAGAAAGAAGGCATTGATACTATCATTGATCTGGGTGACACCTTCGACAATCGTAAGTCGATGGACTACAACACCTTCAATAGAATCAGTGATAATTATTTCAGTCGCCTCAAGGACTACACTGTACACATGATTCTTGGTAATCACTGTACATATTATAAGAATACAAACCGCATCAACTCACCAGAGTTGCTGCTTGACTCTTACGACAACATTACCATCTACAGTGAACCTACCGAACTAGAACTAGGTGGTAGGACATTCCTGATGATGCCCTGGATCAACCAGGAGAACCGTGAGCAAGCAGTTGAACTGATTCAGAAAGGTGGAGACATCATGGTCAGTCACATCGAGATTGAAGGGTTTGAGGTCATGGAGGGTATGCGCTTTGAGGGCGGGTTCTCTCGTAAAGACTTTACCAACTTCAAGCGTGTGTGGTCTGGGCACTTCCATCACCGCTCCAAGAAAGGAAACATCCAGTATCTTGGCAACCCATATCAGATGTTCTGGAATGATTATAAAGCAGTTCGCGGGTTTCATATATTCGATACAGAGACTGACAAGCTCAGGTTTGTGGAGAATCCATATGAAATTTTCGCAAAAGTCTACTACGACGACACACAGTCTGATTATAACAAGTTCGATATTTCAGACTACGCCAACAAATTCGTCAAAGTTATTGTCGAAGAGAAGCGTGACTACCAAATGTTTGAGTCGTTGGTTGATCGTCTTTACAATGTAGGTGCTCACGATGTTAAAATTGTTGAAACCCTAGTTGACACAAGCGAGGTAGAGGATGTAGAATTTAATGTGAAAGACACATTGACTTTGCTGACTGAGTATATTGATGAGATTGAATTGAAAGTCGATAAAACCGAACTCAAGAAACTCATGCAGTCATTATACATAGAGTCATGCGAAGTAGTCTAGAGGAATCTATGTATGTAATTACATTAGAGAATCAACCTGCGGGTGTGTATTCTGTTTTCGATGAAGACGATGACAAGATCATTCCTATTTTTGAAACTCAATGTGATGCAGAACGATACATTTCCTTCTTAGAAGATGACCCAACAAATCCTGCTTTGCAACTTGCTGAGGTAGATGTTGAAGCAATGGTTGCCGCTTGCCTTCACAGCGGACAGAGATATAGTATAATTACAGAAGACGACTTCATCGTACCACCAAATTGTTATGATTCATTTTCAGAAGATCCGTTGGAAGAACTTCCTGAGCACGGGTAATACTTTCAGCGAGATCGATCTGGTATCATCCAGGACAAATTTGATTGTTGGCGCTAACGGTGCAGGTAAGAGTACCATTTTGGATGCTCTTACCTTTTCGTTGTTTGGTAAACCATTCCGTAAGATCAGCAAAGCTATGCTGGTCAACAGTATTAATGAAAAGGATTGTGTTGCAGAGATTGAATTTACTATTGGTAAGAGAGAATACAAAGTAATTCGCAGCATCAAACCTAACAAACTAGAGATCTATTGTGATGGACTTGCTTGGAACCAGGAAGCGTCTGTAGTAGATCAGCAAAAGAATTTTGAACAGAATGTCCTGAAGATGAACTTCAAGTCATTCACACAGATTGTGGTGCTTGGCAGCAGCACCTTCGTACCATTCATGCGTCTTCCTATCACGCAGCGTCGTGACATCATTGAAGATATTCTAGACATTCAAATGTTCTCGACCATGAATGTTCTACTCAAAGATAAAATCAGAGAGAACAATGAAGAGATCAAGACACTTGATTATGATATTCATCTGATTGAGGAGAAGATCCATCTACAGAAGCAGTACATGCTGGAGTTGGAGAAACAGAACAAGGAAGCAGTAGCAAAGAAGACAGAAAAAATTAAAGAGTATAAAAAAACAGAACTCCAAGGGGTCGAAGATGTTGCAATTCTAACACAACAAATCGAAAAACTTAATGAAGAAATGCAGGAGTATCAAAAATCAGATGAAAAACTGCAGAAGTTAACAACTTATCTCAATAAACTTGAAGTTAAGTTGCACACATGTAAAAAAGAACATGCATTCTTTGAGAAAAATCATGTCTGTCCTACATGCACACAGGACCTGTCAGAAGAGTTTCGTAACGAAAAGTTGCAGGCAGGAGAATCTAAACTGAGTGAGATGAACATCGGTCACGAAGAAATTAAAGAAGCAATTTCTAAAGAGACTGCTCGATTTGCAAAGATGACTGAACTATCTAAGCAAGTCAATGATATTAACATGACTATCTCTCAGACAAACTATCAGTTGGTTTCTATTAGAAAGAGTGTTAGTGAGATTGAAACTGAAATCAAAACTCTTACTGACATGAATCCTGACAAGAAATCAGAGTTCGTTAAACTCGAAGGTCTAATTTCTGAGAAGAAAACTTTGAATAAGGATGTTTCTAATTTAAAGAAAGACCGTGATGTATTAACAACGGCTACACAACTGCTGAAAGACAGCGGCATCAAGACTAGAATTATCAAGACATACTTGCCTACGATGAACAAACTGATTAATCAGTATCTTCAGAGTATGGACTTCTATGTAAACTTTACTCTCAATGAGAACTTTGAGGAAACTATTAAGTCTAGATACCGTGATGTATTTTCATATGAATCTTTCAGTGAAGGAGAGAAAGCTCGTATTGATATCGCTCTGCTGCTTACTTGGCGTTCTATTGCTAAACTTAAGAATTCTGTGGATACTAACCTACTGATCTTGGACGAGATCTTTGATGGATCTCTTGACCAGTCTGGTACATCTGATCTAGGATGGATCCTTCGTAACTTTGATGAGAGTACCAAAGTCTATGTCATCAGTCATAAATCTAATATAGAAGATAAATTTGATAGGACGATCACAGTTGAGAAAGAGAAAAATTATTCTGTGGTCCATGAGACACTTAACGAAGTGTCCCATGCACTGGTCGGATGATCAGTTTCTGCGTTATGCTATGTACATACACGCACGAGACACATGTCAACTCAAGAAATCAAAGGTAACCTTGCCCGTCTTCTCGCTACCGAGAACCTCATCGTCGAACACAGAGTCGTCGCAACTGCTTCCTTTGATGTTGACAGGCGTGTCCTGACTCTCCCTAACTGGGACCGCGCTAGCAGCACAGTGTATGACCTGCTCGTAGGTCATGAAGTTGGTCATGCACTGTTCACACCAAACGAAGACTGGCGTGATGCTGCAAACTGCCCTAAAGACTATATCAATGTTGTAGAGGATGCTCGCATTGAGAAGTTGATGAAGCGTAAGTTTCCTGGTCTTCGTAAATCATTTTCCAACGGTTACGCCGAACTAAACGAGCAAGACTTCTTTGGTATTGCTGATGAAGATCTCAGCAAGATGAGTCTTATCGATCGTATTAACCTTCACTTCAAGTGTGGTGCTAATGCACTCATGCCTTTCAGCATCGAAGAGAAAGTATTTGTTGCTCGCTGCGATCTTGCTGAGACATTTGAAGATGTCTGCTCTATTGCTAATGACATCTATGCTTTCGTCAATGCTCCTAAAGAAGAGCAGGAAGTAGATGTGCAGATGCCTGCTGACACCAACCAAGATGGTGGTGAAGAAGGTGACCAGGAGCAGACATCTGCTGAGCAGCAAGAGTCTGAGTCTTCTGAAGAAGATCAACCTGATGCTACACCTCAGGCAGGTGGTACTTCTGGTGGTTCTACATCCTCTGGTGCAGATCTAGAAGATGTGCGTGACGACTGGTACGATGAAGATGGTAACATGACTGAACCAGAAGGTAGCAGCACTCAAGGTGGTGAGACTTCTAAAACTCAACGCGCTTTCGATTCTTCTGTCGATAGTTTGATTGACAATCATCGTCATAGGTCCGTGACTTATGTGCAGATTCCTGAGAAAATTGACCTAAATGATATTGTAGTTGACTGGTCAGAGGTCCACGAATGGATCGACCAATACTACAACGGTCTTGAAGGTCGTGGTGATGACTTCTTCACACATGCATCTCAAGAATACAAATCTTTCCGCAAGGAATCTCAGAAGGAGGTTAACTATCTTGTTAAAGAGTTTGAGTGCCGTAAGTCTGCTGACGCTTACGCTCGTGCTGGTGAATCTAAAACTGGTGTCCTTGATACTGCAAAGTTACACACTTATCGTTATAACGAAGACATCTTCAAAAAAGTAACTGTTGTTCCTGACGGTAAGAATCACGGTCTTGTATTTCTCATGGACTGGTCTGGTTCTATTGCACCTCAGTTGCACTCTACTTACAAGCAATTGCTGAACCTCACTGCTTTCTGCAAGAAAGTTCAGATTCCTTTTGAAGTGTATGCTTTCACTAATGAGTGGCGCATTGTAAACCACATGAAGAACAATACTGTTGGTGAGCATCGCTCTAGTTTCTACTATCACGACACTCGTGAAGATGGTCTTGTAGAAGGTGAAGTCTCTCTTGGTGGTAACAACTTCTTCCACCTTATGAATATTCTTTCTTCTCGTTCTAACTCCAAGGAATACGAGCGTCAGTGCCAAAACATCTGGAAGATCACTTACTCATACACAACTTCTGCTGCTGGTTACATCGGTGTACCTAACGGTCTTGAGTTGTCTGGTACTCCTTTGAACGAAGCGATCATTGCTATGAACTATGTGATCCCTAAGTTCCAGAAGGAGAACGATCTTCAGAAAGTCAACCTTTGCATCCTGACTGATGGTGATGGTTGCATGACTGGTTATGGTCGTAGAGGTTGGAACCATGCTGACGAGGAAGAATGCATCGTTCGTGGTCGTATGGACTGCAACAATGCACTTCGTGACCGCAAGACTGGTCGTGTCTACCCACAGTTCCATGATTCATACCACGCTGTAACTAACACATTCATTCAGCAGTTGCGTGACCGTAACCCTGATGTCAATGTTCTTGGGTTCCGTGTCATGAATGGTAGTAATTTGCTGAACTTTGTTCACAACTATGCTGCCGATGGTTACACCGAATACGATCGTATTCGTGAAAAGTGGAAGAAAGAGAAGTCTGCCATCATCGATAATCCCATCTCCTACACTGCGCTCTATGCTATTGCACAGACCAGTCTTGAGACTGACACTGAATTTAATGTAGAATCTGGTGCCAAGAAGGGTGAGATCACCAAAGCATTCAAGAAAATGCTAAAAGGTAAATCCACGAACAAGAAACTTCTTAACTCGTTTGTCGGATATATTGCTTGACAACCTGTTTTATATGCTATATAATTCCAGTATTCCTATTTGACTCCCGATCATGCGTAAATGGAAATCGATTTGTATCGAATACAAAAAATACGAGCAACTCCATAAGGAGAAGATCATGCTTCTGGCACTCCAGATGCAGATCAGATGCAACAAGAACTCTACCCGCCTTAAATTCATGCGTAAGGCATGTAAAGACTACTGCATGAAGCACTTCCCTGCTGCATATAAGCAGATGGAAGAAGCAGACTGGGCAGATGTCGCAAAGCGTATGAGTGCTATGTGGCAAAAAGAAAAACTCGACAACACCATCTTTGCAAAGCAGCGTGAGTTGTATCCTGCATTTTTCTATAACGGAAAGGTTAAGGACAACGCTGTGAAACTTCCTTTCGATGTATGGGAAGGTGTAGATGCTGACATTCCAGAATCCACTGTCGAAAAACCAGACAAGTTTGTTGAGGTTCAAACCAAGATTCAATTTGAACCACCATCAGACAGCAAGCAGGAGCAGATTAAGAAACTCCTGAGCATGTTTGATATTGCATCGCTGACGACCAAAGAAGGCACAGTGATCCAGTTCAACTAGTGGCACACCCCCCCTACCAGGGGGGTTTTTTATTGTATATAATATGTGCATACAACACAAAGCACCACTAATGCCCGCTCCTTCAAATCTTACTACTAAGAAACTGACCAACTATCTTTCTAAGAAGTTTGGTACTGACATCAATGCTACTCATGTTCGCATTGCTGCTAGGCATTTCGGTGTGCAATATGCTACCGCTACTAAGCGTCTTCGGGAATACTATGTCCAGCGTGGCACTTGGTCTATCGATGTAGAGCAAGCGCGTAAGGATCTCGAAGTCACTGTCCAAGCACCTGCTGCAGAACCTGCAGAGCAGAAGTCTTTCATTCCTGACAAGGATCCTAACTTCGTTCCTTTCGGTAACTTCTCTGATGTAAAGAAGATCATCCAATCCAAACTCTTCTACCCTACTTTCGTTACTGGTCTGTCTGGTAATGGTAAAACTCTTGCCGTAGAGCAAGCATGTGCCCAACTAAATAGGGAACTCATTCGTGTAAACATTACCATTGAGACTGACGAAGATGATCTTATTGGTGGTTTCCGTCTTGTTAATGGCGAGACTGTTTGGCACAACGGACCCGTTGTTGAAGCTCTTGAGAGGGGAGCTGTGCTGCTTCTAGACGAAGTTGATCTGGCATCTAACAAGATCCTTTGTCTGCAGTCTGTTCTCGAAGGCAAGGGTGTCTTCCTGAAGAAGATCGGTCGCTATGTCAAGCGTCACCCTGGTTTCAATGTCATCGCTACTGCCAACACCAAAGGTAAGGGTTCTGATGACGGTCGCTTCATCGGTACTAATGTTCTGAACGAAGCATTCCTTGAGCGTTTCGCTCTCACTTTTGAGCAAGAGTATCCTACTCCTGCTACCGAGACTAAGATTCTTGAGAAAGTTGCTGGTAATCTTGGCGTTCTCGACAAAGAATTCTGTGCAAATCTTGCCAACTGGGCAGACATCATCCGTCGTACTTTCAAAGACGGTGGCATCGATGAAGTGATCTCTACTCGTAGACTCGTTCACATCATCCGTGCATTTGCTATCTGGCAGAATCGTATGAAGGCGATCAAACTTTGCGTCAACCGTTTCGATGACGAGACAAAGCAATCCTTCATCGAGTTGTATGATAAGATTGATGCTGATGTCAACACCGAGGAAGAAAATGCCTGAACCAGGAGACTGTAACTTTATCGGTAGCGTGATCCGCCTCTTCGGAGGTGGGTCTGCCCGAGTCACTAAAGTGGATGGTGAACATATCCACATTATTAATCTTGACGGCGAGTCAGATTTTTGCTATTATGATCAAATTGAGTATGTCTGTATGCCATGATGAAGTATGATGAAGACACAATCCTTCACGAACTGAAGGACTATATTACCTCTACTTACAACCAACACTATTCGGCAGGCAATGATGCTATCCAAACTTTAGATTTGATTGAAGCATGTGGTGATGCTGAATCTTTCTGCCGATCCAACATTCTAAAGTATGCATCACGATATGATAAGAAAGGCACTGCTCGCCGTGACATCATGAAGATCTTGCACTATGCTGTGCTTCTGATGCACTTCTCTGATAAAACCAACACCACTGAAACTTACAATCAATGAGCACTGTCACACTATCAAACAACACACTAAATGTTCTCAGAAACTATAGTACCATTAACTCGTCCATTGTGTTCCGCAAAGGGAACACGGTTCGTACTATTAGTAACGCAGAAAACATCTTGGCGAAGTTCACTAGCGAGGAAGTATTTCCTATGGACTTCGCGATTTATGATCTCAGTCAGTTTCTTTCTGGGATCAATCTGTTTAGCAATCCTCAGCTTGAGTTTGACAACGAAAATTATGTCACTGTTCGTGGCGGTCGTCAGTCTGCTCGTTACTACTTTTCTGATCCTGAGATTACGCTCAAATCTGCTCCAGAAAAAAATGTAAAGTTTCCTGGTGCAGACATCCAGTTCAACATGGATGAAGAGAGTCTGAATGATTTGCGTAAGGCATCTGCAGTATACAGTCTGCCTGACCTGACATTCAAAGCGACAGAAGATAGCAACGAAGTTACTCTAATTCTTCACGATAAAGAGAATGATACCAGTAATACTTACGAACAAAAAATCTCTGGTTGTGTTACTGGTAGTTTCTCACTGGATGTCAAAATTGAAAACATCCGTGTGCTCCCAGGTGACTACACTGTCAAAGTTTCTAAGCACCTGATTTCTGAGTGGACTAATGTCAACACAGATCTTCTCTACTACATTGCACTTGAACCGTGATCCTAAAGTATCCTGAAGTCAAAGATTATATTTTCAAGTATAATCTTCTACCAGGAGATGTGTGTGACAGCATTGTCAACCGACTTGAGAAACGAAACAAATGGGAACCTCATGGTTGGTATGATGCTGTCACTAAGTCAGAAGATACTAAAGCAGATTTTCTGACTTCTAAGGATGAGAAATGTAGACTCAAAATCTTTCCATATATTAGAGAACTGTGTATGCAGTTCCATGAAAAATATTATGTGAAAGAGAATACTAACTCAGACATTTTCTGGTCAGTAACATCGTCCATAAAATTCAATAAGTATTCTGTTGGAGAGAGCATCCAACCACACCACGATCATATCCATGATATGTTCGATGGTAAATTCAAAGGCATTCCTGCTGTCAGTATCATCGGCGCATTGAACGAAGATTATGAGGGTGGACAACTGACATTCTGGAATGAATATGTAGTTGAACTGAGGAAAGGTGATGTAGTTGCATTCCCCTCAGTTTTTATGTTCCCACATGAAGTACAACCAGTCACTTCAGGTACACGATACTCATGGGTGACATGGTGTGTATAATAATATTATGCTACACTTAGAATATGAACATATTCGTCACTGATCTTTGCCCGATCAAATCTGCTCAGGTATTACCTGACAAACATATTGTGAAGATGCCTTTAGAGACATGTCAGATGTTGTCTATTGTTGCATCTACTAAGTGGGGTCGTGGTTTTGGCGATCTACCTAAACTTGATGGCACTCCATACAAGACAGACAAGGGTGCGTTTCGTAACCACCCATGTACTATCTGGGCACAACAACGCTGGTCATGGTTGATACGCCATGGTCTAGCATTGTGTGATGAGTACACATACAGGTATGGTAAAATACACAGTTGTGAGAAGACTATTCTCCACGCTGAGAAGATCTTCCCATTCCAATATCTTGGATCTGTAGCAGACAAGACCTGGGAATTTGCTAGAGCAATGCCAGACCAGTGGAAGTATGATGATACTATCGATACTCCCACTGCATACAAACTATACATTGCGTCTAAACCTTGGGTAAAGGATAACTACCTTCGCAAACCAGAACGCAAACCTGATTGGATTTAATTATGAGCAAAGAATTTCTGTGGGTAGAGAAATACCGCCCCAGCATTGTTGAAGACTGCATTCTTCCTGAGAGTATCAAGGAAGTCTTTCAGGGTTTTGTCAACCAGGGTGAACTGCCCAACCTGTTGCTGAGTGGCACCGCAGGAGTCGGCAAGACCACCATCGCTAAGGCGCTGTGTGAGGAGATTGGTGCCTCTTACATCGTGATCAATGGATCAGATGAAGGACGCTTCCTAGACACCGTGAGGAACCGTGTGAGGCAGTTTGCCACTACAGTCTCACTGACTTCTGGAGCGTCCCACAAGGTCGTTATTATCGATGAGGCAGACAACACCACTAGTGATGTCCAACTGTCTCTCAGGACTGCTGTGGAGGAGTTCCATAGCAACTGTCGTTTCATTTTCACATGCAACTTCATCAACAAAATCATCGAACCATTGCACTCACGCTGCACGGTCGTTGACTTCAGGATCAAACCTGAGCAAGCAACCAAGTTGCAAGGTGAATTTTTCACTCGTCTCAAAACTATTCTGACTCATGAGGAAGTTCAGTATGAAGATAAAGTTCTCGCGAAACTTGTTAAGAGGTATTATCCAGATTGGCGCAGGCTTATTAATGAGTGTCAGCGTTACGCTGCCACAGGTTCTATCGATTCCGCTATTCTCGTTGATGTTGCTGATATTAGTCTTGACAGTTTGTTGGGGTCTCTCAAACGAAAAGAGTTCACCTCAGTAAAGAACTGGGTGGTCCAACATATGGACAATGATCCGAGCATGGTGATGCGTAAGATCTATGATAGTCTGTATGGTGTACTAAAACCATCATCAGTTCCAGAAGCGGTATTGATTATTGCTCAGTACATGAAAGACATTGTTATTGTTCCAGATCAGGAGATTAATTTACTAGCATGTTTAACAGAAATCATGATGAGGTGCGAGTTCAAGTAAAAACTACACCAGAAAATGTTAGGGAAGCGCATGAAGGACTTTTTCATGCTACAATGAACCTACCAGATGCTGCAGCACACTGTGGCATGACTCAAAAGGAGTTAAAAATGACATTCTTTGAATATCTTAAGTACAATGCCCCAGACTTTGAAATCACTGAAGACACCGCTCCGCTATCCAGGGGGCAAAAGCAGGGCGCTAGCAAACCTGTTCCGATTCCTCCCCGACCTTTCCCAGGCAACCGAGTATCGTGAACCATTCTTGGGCGGCGGTAGTGTCGCCCTTGAGGTTACTAAGCGTTACCCGCACATCGATATTTGGGTCAATGATTTATACGAACCACTATACAATTTTTGGTGTGAATTGAGGGACAACGGTCGTGAAGTTAAGAACATACTCCTCCAACTTAAACAAAGGCACCCTGACCCCGCTTCCGCGAAGCAACTTTTCTTGGATGCTAAAGACTACCTGTCGGGATCTGCTACAACAGATAAGTTTCCGCCATATTCTGAAAACATATGGCGTGCTGTTTCTTTCTATGTTGTTAATAAGTGTTCTTTTTCGGGTCTTACTGAGAGTTCCTCCTTCTCCAAACAAGCAAGCGATTCCAACTTCTCTCTTGCAGGGATCGATCGTCTCTCCCAGTACCAAGATCTAATTGGAAACTGGAAGATCACCAATCTATCGTATGAAGATCTCTTGACTGATGACAAGAAGGTATTTACATACCTAGATCCACCGTATGAGATCAAAGACAATCTCTATGGTAAGAAGGGATCGATGCACAAAGGATTCAATCATGATGACTTTGCTACCCAGTGTGACAGATTCATTGGTCCACAGTTGATTTCCTATAACAACTCACAACTTATCAAAGATAGGTTCAAGGAGTGGACAGCTGCGGAATTTGCACACACTTACACCATGCGCTCCGTGGGGAGTTATAATATAGATCAAGCAGCTCGCAAGGAACTAGTCCTACTAAATTATGAAGTGTGAAGTCCGTCTCTATGTTGCAGGTCAAGTCTTTAACGAGACAGTGATCGCTCGCAACTATCAAGAAGCAAAAGAAGTCGCTCTTGCTCGTAATCCTAATGCCAAAGTGCTTGGCGTCAATGCTAAGTTCTAATGGCAGGAATCAATATCTCCACTGTTCGCAAGGAGATTCCCGTGTTCATTCTTCACGAGGATCCAGAACAGTGGGGACTTTCTCGTATCATCAAGAAACATAGAAAGAAGCATCCAGAATCGTACAAAAGCAATGTCAATGCATGGCATAGTGCTTGGGATACTCATAAGATAAATCATAAGTTTGATCCATTCGTTGAGCACCTAGTTGGTGCTTGTGAATTTATCATGGCAGGTTACTATGATCATGATGCAAAACTCAACTGCAAAGATTTTTGGGTGATGCAATATGAGAAGGGAGATTCTGCCGAACAACATCAACATTTTCCATATACATTTGCATGTGCATATTATGTTGATGCTGAAGAGGGTTGCTCTCCTATTATATTTGAGGGTAAACTAGAGATACCTGCTGAGACAGGTAAGTTAATTATATTTCCTGCTTATCTTAAGCACGAAGTGCCACCAACTGATTCAAAGAGAACTGTAATTTCTGCAAACATATGTCTTACCAACTAAAAGATTATTTGTATTCAATCAACCAATCTAAGAAGAACATTCTCAATGATGATACTGATGCTGAGCGAGGGTATCCTCCTTACATTGTTAACAGGTGCCTCAGTTCTTTCACTGATACTATCCTCTATGTCAATGAGATGAACAAGTGTTCGCACCTACCAAAGAAGATGCAATATGACTTTTTACTAAATAGTGTGAAGCCTAGGAAGCGTTTCTCTCCTTGGGCACGAAAAGATTCTATTGATTATCTTGATGTAGTCAAAGATTATTATGGTTATAATGACGATAAAGCTTTGCAAGCATTGAGAATTCTCACCAAGGATCAACTAGATAGTATTACATATTCATTGAGAAAAGGTGGTAAGCATGAGCGTTGAAACTGAAGTACAGTGGAAGCAATCTGATATGATTGAAGTGGTTCTCAAAGAACCAGATGATTTCCTCAAGGTGAGAGAAACACTGACTAGGATTGGTGTAGCATCACGCAAAGAAAAAAAGATTTATCAGTCCTGTCA
>Ga0213860_10000535_pt1 | contig 15216 bp, 21 predicted proteins | sample PICome_3_FD_160118 | JGI IMG/M metagenome (GOLD analysis project Ga0213860, IMG submission 160118) | Coastal seawater microbial communities near Pivers Island, North Carolina, United States - PICO550 | ecosystem: Environmental > Aquatic > Marine > Coastal | place: USA: North Carolina...
TTAGTGAGGCTGGTCTTGGCGATGCGTTCCTTGACATCACGTCGGGGATGGTTGATCAGGACAATGCTTTGGAGCTTCTTGCTGCGAATCTAGCGGCAGATGGCGGTTCGGGGATGACGTTACCTGGCGGCATGCCGATGGACGATTTCTTGGACCTTTACAAAGTGTTGCCATACGAAATGCAGGACGAGTATTCGCCTTACCTAGACCAAGTCATTCAGTATCAGACTGGCGTGAGTGAGTGATATGGATCGTAGCGAGATTGTCAGATCTCTAAAGCCAATAGACGCTTCCTCCATGCTGGAGGAGCTGGACTACTCCAACATGCCTGAGCCGATTGCTCAGGTAGCTGAACCGCAGTCGTTCCAGTTGCCAGCAGGGCTGAGTTCTGGCCGTGCGGCGTTTCTTGAGGCGTTGGAGCAGCGGTCTGGCAATGTGCTGCCTGCGTTTACACCGCCTGAGCCAGAGCCAGGGCGTAGCGGGATCTTTGACATTCCTGTTCTGGGGCCTGTGCTTGACGTGTTGGACACGCCTCGTGCGGCAATTGTTTCTACGATTCAAGAAGTTGGCGACATCTTTGGCGACGGCGATGCGTCGTTGTCGCAGTGGTGGACGCAGACCCGTAACCACATCAGCGCTCAAGAAGTAATGCGGGATTGGAACGTTGACCTTCCAGGCCCGCTGGACTTTGTAGTCGGGCTGGGTCTTGACATTGCGTTGGACCCGTTGACGTATGCGTTTGGTGCTGGTGTTGCTATGCGTGCTTTCCGTGGCGGTGAGCAGCTTGTCGATACGGCTTTGGACGCTGCCCGTGTGGCCGAGGCTGCGGGTGACGCTGGCAAGGCTGCGAGGCTGAGGAACGTTTCTGAAACGATCCGCCAGAACCCCGCTGGTGGCGTGATGATGGCTGCTGGCAGTGAGCCGCAGTTGATGCGCGAGCTTGGCGTAGATGTGGGTTTGCGGTTCTCTCGTCCTGGCACGGGTCGTTTGGGGCGGGCGATTATTGATCGCCCGCTGGGTGCGATTTCTAAGACGTATCAGGCACGGGCTGCTGCACGGCGGACGAGTCAGCTTCCGCAGTTTGCGGTTGACGCTAACCCTGCGATTCGTCGCTCTCTGGATATGTCTGACGAGGCGACTCAAAGGCTGATTACTGCCCGCCAGATGGGCCAAAATGTTGGCGACGAAGCGATTGAGGTCGCTGCACAAATGGCTGGGCGTATGCCTGTCCAGTCGAAGTTGCTGACGGGTGAGCGGACTTCTGAGGTTACGGCGAAGGCGTTGGGGTTGTTGGCGTCTCCGTTTGGTACTGGCAGTAAGCGGGTAGCGCAGGCTTCGTGGTATGCGGGCAAGGTTGATCAGGCGACAGGCAGCAGGGTCGGCGGTTTGGCGAGCAAGTTTAATTCGCAGGCTTCGATCAATGCTGCTAAGCGTGGTACGGACGCCAACGTTGCGTGGGTTGCGCGCACGGTGGAGCGTGTCGGGCGTACGGCGAACATTGATGCGGGCTTGTGGAACAAGAAGACTTTGGATGAGCTGAACCAGCTTGTTCGGGATTTTAAGGCCAGCAGGTTTGAGCCTGATGATCTGAACGAGTTGATGTTTGAGGTTGCTACGACTCCGAACGATCAGCTTTTGGCGAACCCAGCGTTCTCTCGGTTTGTCGGCCCTAACGGTCAGCTTGATCCGATGGTGCAGAAAGCCAAGGATTGGTGGAAGTCAGCGGGCGATCGGGCTGGTTTCACTCAAGAGGGCGAGCTTGAGGATCTGCTGTACGCAGCCCGTATGCGTGACGACATCAGGGCGGGTCGCAAGAACCGAGACGTTATCAATGTGTTTAGGGAAGACGGCGAGGGCATCTTGTTGTCGGGTAACCCGTTAACTGGTCGTCATTTGTTGGAGCCGAAGATCATTGTTGAACGCATGACGGGCTATCGACAAGGTCTTTTGACTGGAACTACGGATCAGCAGGCTTTGGCGTTTGCGGACGATGTTCAACGACTGGAGCGCAAAGCTGCGGCTCAGCTAGACGACAGCGTTTCTCGGGCTGCCCCTGAGTTCGAAGAGCAGTTTGAGATTGCGTTGCGTGCGGAACTTGAAGATGGTGTCCGTTACGGTGACAAGAAGTCGAACGTGATGACGAACGTCTACGCAGAGGAAGCGTTGAAAGACGTTTCGGAAGCGGGTTCGATTCTGACGCAGATGGACGAGATTGCTAAACGGCAAGGCGTTGATTTTAGTTCGTTTAAGTTTACGGACGATGCTGCGGCGGTGCTGCCTCGTTATGTAGCGTTGATGACTTCAGGCATCCGCACACGTTCGGTGTTGGGCCAGTCGGTAGAAGCAGGTTTGCTTCTACCCAACTCTCGGTTTGCTAAAGGCCAAGTTGTTGAAGACATGGAACGGTTGTTCGCTCAGAGCGACAACTTGGACGAACAGTTTGAGTTGGCTCGTCAGCAGATCATTGGTCTAGGCGCTGACCCTGATACTGATGAGATTGCTAATATTCTGGCGAACTTGGCTGGCGACGCCCGAGTCCCGCCTGATCAGGTTGCTGACTGGTTGAAGACTGCTCAGGGGGAGATTGCTGGCGAGTTCGCACGGCTGGAGTATCAGTCTGGTTTGATGTCTGAGATTCTGAACGCCAGCGTCAACGGCCAGTTCTATTCGGGCTTGTCTGACGAGGCAAAGCTGCTGTTGACCCAGCACGGGTTCCGTGATGTTGGAGACAGCGGTGTTCTGACCAAGACGGAGCGCAATGCTCTGGCGAAGATCCAGAGCAGCACTGATGCCCGTCTAGCTGCCATTGAAGATGCTACTGAGTATGTCCATGAAATGGCGGTGGCGTTGGGCAAGCTTCAGACGCAGCGTAATCAGATTGCTGCTGCGTTGAAGCAGTTGGAGTCTGGGGCGATGCGTCGCCCGCAGACTCTTGAGAAAATGTTCGGTGATCTTGGGCAGGAACTAGCGTCGCTTCAACGGTCGCTGCAATACTTGTCCGAAACCATCGGTGACAACTTGGCTGCGTTCGACCCAACTTTGCTGGCGGGTCGCGGCTTGCAGCGGCTGGCCGACCCCGATTTGCTTCGCAAGACGCAGGACGAACTGGCCGAGACGGCATTGGCGACGGGGGCTACGGCTGAAACGTTGGATAACGTTGCTCGGACGTACGGCGATTTGCCTGCTAACGGGCGTTTTGTGCAGCTCAAGTGGCAGGGGCCGAACAGGGGTTGGGAAGTTCGTTGGAACAGCCAGCCTTTGTCGGGGCAAGGCAACCGTACGACGCTGCGAACGTTCTTGGGTGACGACCGTTCAGATGCGCTGTTCCAAGTGTTGAAGCAGCTAGATAACTCTCCTGCTGGTCAGGCTCAGGCTGCTGTGCTGGAGTCGATTGAAAACATTCGGATTCTGCAGAACCGTTTGCCCAACATTGTTGGCGACAACGCTTTGTTGTCGCAAGTAGAGCAGTCACTGGACGATCTAGACGCTTTGTCGTTCTTGATTGCCCGTGAAGGGCAGTCTGATTACGAAGTCGCTTTGAACGCAATGCTGGATCGACGCATGGGCGCTGGCTTGGCACGTCAACCTGCAAAGACTCGTGAGTTCTTGAACGACACTATTGGCGAGGCCAAAGCCATTATTGATGCTCAGAACCAAGCCACGGTTGATGCGTTGGTGAAGATTGGTCAGAACGTTACTGACATCGGTCATCGTCGGGCGTTGATTGCCGCCCAACTAGCTGATGCCAATCATCGCACCCACAAGCTTGCTGAGCGGGTCATAAACGGCGTTTCTCCGAACCCTAACAACGATTTCCAAGGCTCGGTGCGTGCGGCGTTGGAGCTGGCTGACAGCCCTGAGGCTGCGTTGCGGGCTGTTGCTAGCGGGCAGGGCAACGCTGCGTTTGTTGACGCATACATGGAGAGCTTTGAGCAGTTCATGGGCGATCAGTTGTTGTACAGCTATCGCAACGTCAACAGCGACTTCTTCTCACCGACTGTTTCTAATCTGACAAAGTCGAAGTTGCAGCGTTACTCGTTTGTTGCTCCTGTTGCTGGGGTTGGCACTGCCGAGCCAGTAACCCGAGAAGTCGCCGCACAAATGGCTCGTGAGTTCAGTGAGATGTTTGAGGCGGTGGCTCGTACGACTGATCCTGTTCAGTTGAGTGCGTGGTCAAAGAAGGTCAACAGGATTGCTAACTGGTGGAAGGCTGGTGCGGTGGGCACGCCTGGTTTCGTTATGCGAAACATGATTGGCGCTGCTTGGATGAACAATCAGCTTGCTGGTGTGCCGCTTTCGCAGATGGTGCGGGTGAAGATGATCCGTGATCAGGCTGCGGCTGCTGCAAAGGCAGCGAAGCAGGAAGGCAACATTGCTGCTGGGTTGGAGATTCTGGTCAAACAAGGCAAGGGCCTCAAGCTGACTGGTCCAGGCAGTGCGCTGGCTGGCGGCAAGACTGTTAGTGCTGGCGAGTTGGAGACGTTCCAGTCGTGGTATTCGACGGGTATGGCGTCGGGCACGGGTGGCCGTGGTATCGACATTGTGTCTGAGCTTGACCGTCCAGGCAACATTATCGAAGGTAAGGGATTGAGGTCTGGTTTCAGGGCTGGTTCTTTGAAGCCAACTTCTGACTTCAAGTGGTTTACTGCTATTCGTGGCTGGAACGGCGACGTTGAGTTCATGGCTCGTGGCAGTTTGGCTCACCATGTAGCTATGGGTGGCGGGTCTTTGGAAGACGCCGCTACCCAGGTAATGAAGTACCACTTCGATTACAGCGACCTGACGGCGTTTGAACAGAAAACAAAGCAGTTTATCCCGTTCTACACCTGGCAGCGGCGAATCGTTCCTGTGTTGGTGGAGTCGATCGGCACCAACCCGACGGCGTGGAACCGTGTCACGCAGCTCAAGGCAAACGTTGAGCTGCAGTCCGAAGCTGAAGGCATCGTGCCTGAATACTTCGGGGAGAACATGGACATTCGTTTGCCGTTCAAAATTGGCGGTTACCGCAGCTACGCCCTGCCACAGTTGCCGTTCACTGACTTGGCAAACTGGGCTAAGGGGATTGACTCCAACAATCTTCCCGAGGGCGCTAGCCCGATTGATGTTGCATTGAACCTGGGCAGGCCAGTCATTGAGTCGGCTTTGCCGTTCTACAAGTACCCGATCGAAAGCTTGATGGACACGAAGACGTTCAATCAGGTGCCGTTCCGAGATACTTACGAAGCTGCGCCTGAGTGGGCGCGAATGCCGATTATTAGCCAAGCGTTGCAGTTTGCTGGTATTGGCGAGCGTGGCCGTAGCGGCGAGTGGATGATGACTGACCGTCAGCGGTATCAGGTCGAACAGTTTATCCCGACGTTTGCTCAGTGGTCACGTCTGCGGCCTGCAGACGTGCCTGAATGGCGGCAATCTGACGCTGCTAAGCAGATTGGTACGTTGTTGAGTATTACGGCTGGTATCGGCTTGCGAGTTAATACTCCTAAAGAGAAGCGCAACGAGATGCTGCGTCGGCAGTATCGTGAAAGCGAAGACATGGCAAACCGCCGTGCCATTGCTTTTGGATAGGAGCGAAATGAAAACTGTGATTAACCGTGCAGGGTGGAACGCTACGTCGCCTGCCAGACCGTTTACCGTGCGACGCCGTACAGACGGCGTTGTGCTGCATCACTCGGGTGTGAAGGGCGCTGAGCCTGGGCCTGCTCAGGTGAAGAGCTTTGAGCAGTACCACATGCGGGTGCGTGGCTGGCGTGGCATTGCGTACAACTGGCTGGTTGACGCTGACGGCGTCATCTACGAGGGCCGTGGCCGTGGCGCTGTGAGCGGCGCTACTCGGGGCTGGAACTCTAAGACGGTATCGATCTGTTACACAGGGTGGGGTTCTGGTGAAGTTCCTGAACGTGCATTGGATTCTATTGCTTGGCTTATTTCTGATATTCAGAGTCAGTATGGCAATCGGCTCTGGGTGAAGGGTCATCGGGATCTGGCTGCAACGTCGTGTCCTGGCACGACGTTGTATCACTGGCTGCAGAGCGGCATGGAGCTGAAGCAGGACAGCAGCCCCGAGGTGGATTGGGTTGCTATCCGTAAGTACATCGACGCTTTAGGTGCTCAGGTGGCGAAGAAGCCGTTGTCTCGGCGTCGTCGTAGCCGTGGGCAGGCTGTCAGGCTTGTGCAGCGCCATCTGAACGGTTTGGGGTTCGAATGTGGGCCTGTGGACGGCGTTTACGGACGTAAGACGGTTGATGGTGTGAAGGCGTATCAGCGTTCTGTTGGGCTGAAGCCTGACGGTGTGGTTGGTAAGCACACTTGGAGCCGAATGTTTCTTTAAGTGGGACACTTTGTCTCTTTATTAGGAGGTGGCGACATGCCAGCTAAGGGTGGGGCTTACGAGCCTGACGAACAAATTCAGGACTCTACGTCGGAGGCCAACAAGTACGCGATGGGGCGCAAGGCTGCTGATAGCGCAGCGATGTTGCGTTCTACCCAGCTTGCTAATGCACATACGGGTGGACGCCCGTTCGGGAAGTAGGAATCATGGCTTACAGGTCACCTCGTCGTCGTCGGCCTATGGGTGGGCCGAGCAAACCACCAGGCCACCGTCGTCAACGACCTCAGCGCAAGCCGACGAAGCCTCGCACGAAGCCTGCGCTGGGTAGGCCGTCTGCGTCGCGCAAGCCGTCACGTCCTGCAACCAAACCGTCTCGTCCAAGAACGAAGCCTGCGTTGGGTAGGCCGTCACGTCCTGCAAGTAAGCCAGGAACACGTCCGTATGGGGCGGGTCGTCCGAAAGCTCGGCGTACTCGTACTCGTCGGATGCGTTGAGATTCATTAATCAAGTAAGGAACAATAACAATGGCTAGTTACAAGAGTCGTGGACAGGGTCGTGGGCGCATGGCCTCTGGTACAGCCCGCCAGAGGGCAGCGGCGTCTCGGAATCGGAATCGACCCAAGGGTCGTGGCATCAAGGAAGCCGCCGCAGCGCGACGTAAGCGCAACACGAGCACGCGCTCTGGGAGCAGTTCTACTCGTACTAGTAGCCGAGTGCCGAAGGGCCGTGGTGCGGAAGCTGCCCGTCGTGGCAGTGGGCGTAAGCCGCAGGGAGCAGCTCGTAAGTCTACGGGTACCAGCACGATGGAGCAGCGTCGGGCAAAGGCTCGTTCGCTGGGCGAAGCCCGTACTGGAAGCCGTGGCAGCGGACGCCGTCCGCAAGGCCGTGGCAGCGCTACTCCGAAGCCACGGAAGCCGAGGCAGCGTCCTGATCCGACGGCTAAGCCTTCCAACAACGATACGGTAGCGTTTAGGCGTTTCGTTTCTATGACTCCTGCTCAGCAGCGGTACGTTATGAACTTGTACGAAAAGAAGCCCCGAGGCAAGTCGGGGGTTAAGAACACGCCTTCGTCCAAGCCCCGAGGTAAGTCAGGATGAGTGTTGACGCAACCCCGCTCAACCATCACCTTCGTGATGTTTGCGAGCGCGCTCTGTACACTGCTGCAGAGGCGTTCCTTGCGGTATTTGTTGTTACAGATTTGTCAACGGTTGAAAGCGCTTTGTCAGCGGCTGGCGCTGCGCTGCTTTCCGCAGTCAAGACCATTGTTATTGAGCGCAAGCGAGCGCTTGGCTAACGTGGACAACTTTGACGATGTCTGGAATGACTGGCTGGAAGCAGTCGGGGTAGACATTGATTGCGAGATCGAAGAGAACTTCGAACGCTCGCAGTTTATGTTGGACATGGATGACGGGACTCACGCACAGTGGCGTGAGTCCCAGCTTGGTGTGCTTCTGATCCTGTCACGGGAAGAAGTAGAAGAACTCGTACTTGCCCGTGCTTTGGCAAAGCAAGGCGAGCTTCAGGGGTGGATCGCCATGACCTCGTGGGTCATGGGGTTCACTACGTTTCTGGATCAGTGCCTGACATACGCTGAAGATCAGGATGACCTTTAGCTAGATGGTCGATTACTGCTTGGTGGCGTAGTAGCTCGTTCTTGATCTTGAGGGCTAGAGCGTCACGTCTGCGGGCGAACGTGGTTTTTGGGGTGCCGAGTGCGAGGGCTACGAACCGCATGGATAGCCCTACGTCTACGAGCATGTGGTAGATCCACCGTTCGGTTTCGGTGAGCGTTGCCCACGTTTCGCTAACGGCTTCGAACAGGGCCTGCTGAGTTTCGTTGATCTCTTCAGCGCTCTCAACAGGGTTGTGGTGCGGCGCTGCTTGTTGCAGCGCCTGCAACTCTGTCTCGGGTGTGATCTCGGCATGCTCCCACGGAGTGAAGTCAAGCCGAGATGGCTCTACTGGGAACTCCCAGTATTTCCAAGTTACCTCGTCGTTGTCTCGGGTGGGTTGTAGCGCTGGCAGTTGTGCTGCATGCAACGCTTTGAAGATCCTTGCGCCTTCTGAAGCATCAAGCTCTTCATCCATCCTGCCATTCTAGAAGCTTTGAAGAAATACTCAAGTATTTCTTCCCTTCATGGAAGTTGCCGAGCGAAACATCGTTCTTATTTATCAACGTCATCAGGTCGCTGTACCTGATCTGGGCGTAGGCGTAGCGGGTAGATGACCACACCCACAGCCACACGTCCATGCCTGACGAGTTCCACCAGTTGAGCGCTGCGAGCTTCTCAAGCTTCAGCTTGAGGGGCTTAGACCCCATGCCCATCACCTCAACCAGACGGGCAGGGTCTGACTGGATGTAGTCAGGCGCCGCACGAATGTTCAGGCTGATCTGGTAGAACTTCGACACGTCGGGTCGGTTGAACCCGAACCGAATGTAGTTGGTGTTGAGCCGTTCAAAGTGGGACTCGGCTTCGTCGCCCATCGACTGGAATCGTTCCCCATACGATCCAGTGTGGAACGCATTCATTTTTTGCGGCCTGACAGCTTGTGGATCTGTCGGTCGTCTTCGTAGGCGACGCCGTTGAGAGCGTCGCTGACCGATTTGATGTAGTTGTCCACGTCCCCTCGCAATTTCGAATCAGGCTCGTCTGGCATCTCGGTGATGCAGACGGTGATCCGCTTGGGGCTGAACGTTACTGCCAGAGATACAGGACCGTCAAACATCGGCCCTTTGTAGTGGTCTTTGACGAGTTGTTCGAACGTGCGGGTCTTGGCTGACGTGTAGGCGTAGCCGCCCTTCATGGAGAACCGTGGCCGCTCCTTAGCTTTGGGGCGGTGCGGGATAACGAACTTGTGCTGCTTCCCTTTGGATGGCATTAGAGGCTCCTCAGCGCTGCTTCAACCATCCGTTCGATCTGGCGAGGCCCGTCTTCACGGTCTTTGAACTTGCCAACCCGTTCGTCTAGTTGGGTTACCCAATGAATTGTAGCCTCAATGGAGTAGTCACGTTCAAGGAGCGACACGGCGAAGCGGTACAAGGTGCTGCTGCGGTCTTGTTCGAACGGGTTCTCCCAGATGCGGCGAGCACGGCCCGTGAAGTCGTCGGAGTCTTGGTTGCCGCTGTAAGCGAACGCAGGTTTGGCTGGTTCGGTCTGCAGGTACAGGGCGTGGAGCCGTTCGAACTGTTCGGTGGGGCAGCGGGTTTCCCATGCTTGGTCGGTGAACTCTTCCCAGGTGAGGTCGCCCATCTGTTGCCGTCCGATGTTGCGGGTGTGGGCGTAGGGGAGGCGTAGGCAGTTGCCGATCTTGCCTGGGCCGAGCTTGGTTTGTTTGGGGTAGACCTCTTTGATGGGCGTGTTAACGATGCGGCATGCGCCGATCATGCAGTTGCGTGCCATCGCAGCCTGAAGGGGCTGCTGCAGGTACACCCAGACGTGGAAGCCTTTGGACCGTGATGGTTCTTTCCAGGCTTGGATGGAGAGCCGTGACAGGACGGCTACGACGTTGTCGGCGTGTGGTTCGGAGGCGTCGCCTTCGTCTAGGTCTACGGCGACCCAGTTGACCCAGAACAGGCCGTTCTGTTCGACCAGTGGGTACACGCCGAGGGCTTCGTCGCCGTACAAATGCTGTTCTATGAGTGCCGTGTAGCTGTCACCACGAGCTACTACAACCTCATCGTTTTCCAGCATTGGCCGTACCCCCTCGGCCACGTCGGCAACGAAACCCCCAGCGTGGAGAGCTGCGAACTTGTCTACCCGATCCATCGGTCGTCGTGGGGTACGTCGGACTCGTAGTAGGTCCGCACTAGGCCGCAGTCGGGGTCCATGAAGTAGTCGATCGGGGGTGAGGTGATCTGACAGGGTGGACGTTTGTTTTTGCACAGATCCAAGCTGATCGACACGGAGTGGATTCGTTTCTCAGCGTCGGTGAGCTTGGGGTCGTCTCGTTTGCGGAACACGTTGAGCTGCAGGATGGCGTACTCGTCGGCGTTGAACTTGCCGTCGTCCATGCCTCGGCTGGAGCCTCGGGTGGAGCCTTTGCCTGACTGGTGAACCAGCCCGACGGGCAGGTTCTCGTTCTCGGTCCATTCCTTGAGGTTCTTGAGCACCTTGGACACGCCTTCGTAGCCCGATGCCATCGGAAGCTGTTCAAGGAAGTCGACCATCACGAACTTTGGTTTGTGCTGCCAGTAGTCCTCGCATTCCCTCATGGCTTCCGACATCTGCGGGAACTTGAGGGCGCTGGGAAAGATCTTGAGACGGTCTAGGTACCGTTCCTTGGCCTCCGTGATCTCGGCCATGTAGAGGGGGTCTTCGGCAGCGAGTGCTTGTTCTACTTCAGCAAGGTTGCGTTGGTACAGCAGTGCGTAGAGCTTGGCGACCACGAGAACTTCGGGTTCGTCGGGGGTGAAGATCACGCCGTGGAACTCTTCGTCTTCTTTGAGGTTCCAGGCCAGCGACGAGAGCAACACAGCCGACTTGCCGCTGTGTGCCCTGCCTGTGACGACGAGCACGTCTGACGGCCACACGCCACGCATGCGCTGATCGATTTCGTCTAGCCCGAGGTAGAAGCAGTCTTCTGATCCTTTGGCGTACTGCACCCAACGGTCGACGGCGTCGCCTGTCGGTGTGAAGTATTTGTATTCCTTTGAAGCCCCCAGAGGGAGATCGACGCCCCCCAACAGGGCGTCGATCTCCTCAGTGCTGAGGGCGCTTTCGCCCTCACTCATCAGCGGCCCTGGTAAGCGAACTGCTGAAGTTCAGAGCGGCGGGTAGCCCAATCCCAGTCTCGGGCCTGATCCTGCGTCTCTCCGTTGAGGACATCCCAGACCTTGAGCGGCACATTGCTGTCGCCTGCGTTGATCCAGATACCCATGTCGCGCTCAACAAAGATGCCTGCCATTCCCAACGCAGCAGCAGTGACGCTGAAGTTCGGGTAGTTGGTACCCTTCTGGGTGGTGTCGGTGGTGGCAGCGGCATTCTCCTTCACCTTGTAGGCTTCCACGCCGTTATCCCACTTGGCGGGATGGAAAGCGAGGATGTTGAACGCTGCCTGCTTCTTGTCGGCGTCCTTGCCGACAGCAAACTCGGTGCGGGGCATGACCCGACCGCTCATTCGCCCGCCGTTCCCTGCGGGAGCGGGGGGAGCTGAGGGTGCCGTGGTAGAGGACACAGCGGCACTTGATGCCGTCGGGCCACCACTGGGCGCTGCTGGGGCGGTGGGTTGCGTAGGAACTGCAACGGGCCGAACGCCTGTTTCCAACCTCCGCATAACGAGGCCGTCTTGGGTCAGGTCGTACTCGCAACCTGCCTGCTTGAGCACCTCGCTCTTGACCTGAGCAAACAGATCCTTCGCCACGGCGATCGGATCGGTGAGTTCGTCAAACTCCTGCTCAATGATGAGCGAGTAGTCAGCCGTTTCGTACGGCTGCTCGCTGACCTTCTGCGTGAAAGACACGCTTACTTTGGGCATTTCCCTTTTCCTTTCTGGTGTTTACCAAGGGTCTTGGCCGAGGTGTTGACCTCGGCATCGTCCTGCTTGCCACACTGGGCACCACTTCGGGGAGCAGTGCCAGCCTTCCCATCGCATGGGCCATGTGGGTGCGTTGGAGAGCATAGTCGGAACAATCGACCAGCACATCTCAACAAACGCATTCTGCGCTTCTTCGGTTCGTTCAATCTCAATCACCTGCAGCTTGCCCTTTGAGAACACTGCAAGGTTGAACTGGGTCAGGCCATGTGCCCAGGTGTAGGCGTGGGACTGAATATCCCAACGCTTCTTCTCCCAAGCTTCGTAGTGACGTGACGGGTTCTTCCAGTCCCAGATCACACCGCTCTCGTCAATCCAGTCGGCAGTGCCGACAAGGTTCAGCTTCACGGGCAAGTCGTAGCCTTCGACTTCTCGTATGCCCATGTTCTTGATGAACATGCGTTCGATCCCGTCGGGGCGAGGGAAAAGGATCGGGTTGAGTTCGGTGTGCCAACACTCAACGTTGGCACGCACCGTTTCGACCAGCGGTTCAAGGTCGGTACGCCACACGTCAACCTCGGCAGCGTGGTCAGAGATGTACCGCTCCGCTGCGGTGAGCATCATGTCTAGTTCTACTTCACGGCCAGAAAGCTTGGCTGCACCAGCTTCTTCGATGGCGTAGTGAACTGCGTTGCCTCGCAGCATGTCGCTGGACTCTTGCTGCTGTACAAGACCTGCCCTTTCCTGTCGGGCTTGTTCTGGACAGCGTAGAAACGTGGAGATCCACGATTGACGCAAGTTGAGTTCTATCATCCTGTCTCCTTGGGATGGTGATGGCGGGAAGACGGGAAAGGAGAACAGAAAAACCGTCCTCCCGCCATCGTACCTGTACTGGGGGGAGGGGGGCTGTGGGAGGCCCCCCTCCCCCACTGTAACGTTACTGTACCTCGCCTGCAACCTTTTTTAGTGGGTGGTGTCCTGCGAGGCGTTCATGTGCGGCTTTCTGGGCTTGATCTGACACGCGCTGTCGTGACACGCCCATCTCTCGGGCGAGCTGAGACGACGAGCCACGCCCACCAAAGAACACCACGTCGTGGACGGTCTGGCGCTTCTCGTAGTGCAGCAGCGCCAGCATCTTCTCCAACGACTTGACGCACTTGTCGATTGACCCAAGGCGCTGCACCTTGGAGGGCAGCTTCATTGGGACTAGCTCTTGCCTGAGCTGTTCAAACTCGGCAATGACCGAGTCCCAATCAGTCTCGTTGATTTCTTTCCAAACCCCGTTTACGGGGTGAAACGGTTCAGCCATCTCGTGTTAGCTCCTCTTTCTTCCGTTCGACGTAACGAATGGCTTCCGTCTCGGTGCGGAACCATTCAATCAGCTTGTCGTCTCTGATGACGATCCAGCCAGGGATGAACTTACCCCGCCCAAGGGCGGTTGTGTAGCGCCTGATCTCGTACATGTTTACTCCCTAAAGAATTGAAGTTTCGTGAAGATCGAAGTCACGTTGTCGTGCTGCGACAGGTCTTCTTCGATCCGATCAACTGTCCATTGTTCAAAGGCTGCAACCACCTCTCTATGGGCTTTCTCAAGCGACTGAAGATCGATCTGCGAAGCAGCAGGGTGCTCTTGCATGGGGATGAGCCATTCGATCACGTCGAATGTCTCATCCAGCAAGCTCAGCAAGGCATGCCGATCAACAGGGATTGTGTTGTCGTCACTCATCAAGATCCTTTGTGATGACGATGAAGTACAGAACAGCAATCGACCACATCAAGATGAATAGAAGCAGGAACTTAATCACCGTTCATCTCCTTGAGTCGTTTGATCCATTCGCCAGGGGTTTCGTTCGGACGAATGTCTGTGTCTGAATCTTTCTTGTATTTGTTGAGGTCAGCGGCCTCACCTTCTTCGATGAACACCATTCGTAGATCAGCCACCGAGACTCCTCAAGTCGATCGACAAGATGATGCATGCGTTGCGTACTAGCTGCGACGCAGCGCCCGTGTTGAGGCCAGCTTCGATCCAATGGTCTTGGTCCTCGGGCGAAAGCCCTGCTGGCAACTCGTCAAGTATGTCTTCGGCGGCAGATAGCAGCCGAGTCGCTAGTTGGATTTGTTCTCTCACCCTGTCGTGCTCTTCGTCTTCTAACATCCTTACTCCTTTACTTGGATTGTCCCGCAACTTGCGGATGACTTATGATACCTCACGAATGAACCCGTGCACATCCTTGTTGTTGCCCTTCATGCGGACGAGGACGGCGTTGGAACGCTGGGGGTCTAGGAACCTGAGGTCGTGCTTGTCGCCGTCGACAACGGAGCGGCCCATGAACGTCTTGGGGAGCGGTGCGCCCTTGGGCACGTTGATGGGGAACACGACGTTGCCTCGGTTCCTGATGGTCACCTCGGTGTCACGCTCGGTGCCTGACGACACGACGTAGCGGTTGGCACGAGTCCAGCCTGTCTTGTACGGCCCCTTGAGGTAGTCCTGAAAGATCACGTCGGGGTGCATGTCCAGAATCCACGGGGCTTGCTCCTCAATGTTGATCTGGCTGGTGCCGTCTAGCCGCACAACCAGCGTCTTGCCCTTGCGGCGCACACGTCGGTTGTGGAGCCTGATCTCGTACTCTACGAGGCTCCAGAACTTCTCCTGGCTCTTGCTGTACAACGCAGTGCGGGCGAGCATGGCTCGCTTGGCTGGGGCCATGCCGAGACGGCCCGAGTCCACGAGACACGCACCTCGGCAGCCTGGGGTGGAGTGTGGGCACACGTTGAGCCACTTCCACGGGGCAGGGAAGCCTACGATCTCTAGCCAGTATCGTCGGGCTGACGTGTGGGGCAGCATGTAGCAGACGATCTGCTCGTACTGGTCTGTCACGTCAGCGTTGTGGGACAGCTTGACGCTGTCGGCCTGCTTGGTGAACAGGTAGGGGTTCATGCCGCCTCCTACTTGTTCTGACAGGTCTATCAGTGTTTGTTTACCGTAAATCACCATGTCCTCCTTGGTTGAGGTGAAATTTGGGTCAGTTGATGATCTTGGCTCCGTACCCGCCTGAATGCAGACGGGCAACCTGCGCCTCGGCGGTCCAGCCTGAGTTGTCCTCGCCATTGATCACGATTACGGGATAGAAGTCCATGTCGGCAGCGTTCTGAATGTCGCTGAACTTGAAGTTGCTGTACAAGTACGGCTCAGCCTGCTCCTTGGTCTTCTCTCGGGTCGACAAGTCAGGATTGACGAGTAGATGGATGGTTCTCATTCACTTGCTCCAATCTTCGTAGTGCTCAGGCAACAACGGTGCCTGATCTAGTTGGTCTTCATCTGTATGTAGGTGGCCTTTCAATCCACCGTTGTAGAGGTTCGGTTGTAGCTGTCGCCAGAACTTTTCGGCGTCAGCACGGCGCTGCTTGTCTCGCTC